>ERZ837487.3831-NODE-3831-length-12846-cov-4.144867_pt1 | contig 12846 bp, 8 predicted proteins | sample MGYA00519911_ERZ837487 | MGnify/ENA primary metagenome ERZ837487 (study PRJEB31850, sample SAMEA3708818) | human gut metagenome | biome: human gut; feature: human-associated habitat; material: faeces | place: China | collected 2014 ...
GCTTTGACTGTAGCAATCAAACGTGCTCGTCACGTATCCTTGATGCCATATACATTGGACTAATTGCATAGAATCCAAAAAGAACTGATTCCGCAGAATCAGTTCTTTTTTCATGTGCTTTTCTTATAATTTAATTTTGCTGACAACAAACCCAAATTCAGAGCTGTCGTCTTTTTCCAAATACACTTTGTATTTTTGCGATACTCCTTTGACACTACTGCCCGTGTTTGTCAGATATGCTTCCACTGTAAGTTTGTATTTACCCTCTTCATATTCGGTAATCTTTTTCACTTTCATCTGATAATCTTTTCCCGGAATCCGCATGGAATTAAACACAATTGTATTTCCGGTCGGACGGTACACATAGCCCGGATAAGTTCCCGTATACGCAAATTTGTATTTGTAATTGCTGCCAAAAATCTTTTTAATTTCTTTCTTAGCTTCCTTCTTCACTTTGGACATTGAATCACCATACCGCAGTGTCTTATCCGAATGTTCCAAATTAAAAATTGCCATCGTCGTCACAAAGGTCGTGTCAAATTTAAATCTATGGGAACCATTTGCATAAAACGATGCGCTGTATGCCAAAAATGGTTTCAGCCGTTCTGTCAAAGGTTTCATCTCTTTCTTCATCGTCTTCGTTACATCCGATGGAGTAAACGCATACGGCGTAGCAGTCGGTGCCGGCGTAGCTGTTGCCTTTGCTGCCGGATTATCTGAATCCTTTCCGGATTTTCCTGAATCCACAATCTTATTCTGCTCTGTCGTCTGACCCTTATCAAACGACGGCATCGTAATTTTCCCTGTCCATATAAAATAGGTAAGTACTGCTGCAATGATAACAACAAAAACCGCAATCACACTTCCTATAAATGCCTTACTAGACAACATCCGCTGCATCCATCCGATTCGATTTCCGCAATAATAGCAGAATGTATCATTTTCCCTTAATTCTGTTCCGCACTTTTTACAGTACATGGTATCCTCCTTTACTCATTCTTTTGTTCTCTATTTTACCCTCATAATACATCTATCAAATAGGGTTTGTCAACATTTACAATCCGTGATATAATAATATTCTTGATATGATGAAATTTGGGAACATTTCCTGGGAGGAGGTAAAAAGTTGAGTCAGAATCGAATTAAAGGGACTTTGAAATCTTATTTGCGATGGCCGCTCTTATTAGGGCTTTTATTAATCGCAATGAATGTTCATATTTATGTAATCAACCTGCGTGCCGGCATTATTATGAGTATTTACGTTTTATTTTACTTAATCATTGCCAGTGTCTTATACTTTTTCAAACGAGGTGCTGTACTGCGCAACTTAGTCGATTACTCGATGCGATTTCACGTCACGGTTAATAAACTTGCCACGGAATTAGACATTCCGATTTGTATTTTGGACACAAACGGAGTCTGTGTGTGGGATAACAAGAATTTCCGCAAACAGTTCTCCGACAAATTATCAAAAAACTACCATATAAACGATGCTATTCCGGCTCTCACCAAAGAATATCTTCCAGAGGAAAATTATGAGACAACAGAACTTCATTTTCATGTGGAAGAAACTTACTTTAAGGCAATTACGCAATTGGTTTCTCTGGAAAAGGCACCGGATGCCCTCCATAAAAACGCCGGACAGGTGGGAATCGGTGACGCTATGTATGTCATTTACATTTATGATGAAACCGAAATTGTGCACTATATCCGTGAAAACTACGACCAGCGTGTCAATGTCGGCTTGCTCTACATCGATAATTACGATGAATCCCTTGCAAATGTTGACGATGTACGCCGCTCCTTATTGGCTGCGATGGTTGATCGAAAAATCAATAAATACATGTTAAGCATTGATGCGATTACTCGTAAAATTGAAAAGGATAAATACATTTTCCTCTTCCAGCATAAATATCTGTCAAAATTGCAGGCAGACAAATTCTCACTGCTTGATGATATCCGCTCGATTAATGTGGGAAATGATACTTCCATTACCATTAGTATGGGAATCGGAATTCAGGCAAACACCTACCGCAAACGCCAGGAATATGCCCGCAGTGCTATTGATTTGGCACTTGCCCGCGGTGGTGATCAGGTTGTCATTAAGACAAAAGACAATTTACTTTATTATGGTGGAAAAAGTATTCAGCAGGAAAAAAATACACGCGTTAAAGCCCGCGTAAAGGCACAGGCACTGCGTGATTCCATTATTAATGCTGATAAAGTAGTCATTATGGGACACCGTCTGCCGGATGTCGATGCAATTGGCAGTGCTATTGGTATTTACCGAATTGCACAGTCTCTGGAAAAACCAGCGAAAATCATTGTAAATCAGGTAACTTCTTCACTGGCACCGCTTTTGAAATTATTTGAGAACAACAAAGATTATCCGGATGGCACTTTTGTTACAAGTGAGAATGCGAAGGAATTTATCGGAAATGGAAACGGAGTTTTACTTGTGGTCGTTGATGTTAACCGTCCATCCTACACCGATGCACCGGATTTGATTCCGATAGTTTCCTCTCTGGTGGTTATCGACCATCACAGACAGACCGGTGAATCCTTTGAAAACCCTACTCTCTCCTATGTTGAGCCGTTTGCTTCCTCAGCCAGTGAGATGGTAGCAGAAATTTTACAGTATGCCGGTGAGGAAATCCGTGTAAAAGCCGTAGAAGCCGATGCCCTTTATTCCGGTATTATGGTTGACACGAATAACTTTATGAATAAACCGGGTGTCCGCACCTTTGAAGCGGTTGCATTCCTGCGTCGTTCCGGAGCAGATATTATTCGCATTCGCAAAATGTTCCGTTCCGACATTGAAGAATACAAAATTCGAGCGGAAGCAATACAAAATACAGAAATTTTTATGGATTGTTTTGCTATTTCTCCTTGTAATGCGGATAACTGTGAATCGCCAACCATTGTTGGTGCAAAAATTGCCGATGATCTTCTTGATATCAAAGGCATCCGCGCTACTTTTGTATTAACTGCCTATGAAGGTAAAGTTTATATCAGTGCTCGCTCCATTGATGAATTAAATGTTCAGGTTGTCATGGAAAAAATGGGTGGGGGCGGCCACATTACCAGTGCCGGTGCCCAGCTTGAGAACTGTACACTGGAAGAAGGCGCTGAACAAATCAAACAAATTTTAACTAAAATGAAAGAAGAAGGTGACATATAATGAAAGTAATTTTACTCGAGGATGTGAAATCCGTTGGAAAAAAGGGTGAAGTTGTAACCGTAAAAGACGGCTATGCCAAAAATTTTATCTTGAAAAAAAATCTTGGCGTAGAAGCAACCTCAAAAAATTTAAATGATTTAAAGCTTCAGAAACAAAATGACGAAAAGGTTGCTGCAGAAAACTTGGAGAAAGCGCAGGAATTCGCCAAAGAGCTGGAGACAAAATCCGTTGAAGTTGCCATTAAAGCAGGTCAGGACGGACGCGTTTTTGGTTCGGTGTCCACCAAAGAAATTGCTACCGCTGCCAAAGAACAGCTTTCCTATGATTTGGACAAGAAAAAAATGCAGTTAAAGGAGCCAATCAAAAACATTGGAACCTACCATGTGCCAATCCGTCTGCACCCAAAAGTAACAGCTGAACTTAAAGTAATTGTTAAAGGAAAATAATCATGGATGAAACCGTAATCAAACGAGTTATGCCGCATAATGGAGAGGCAGAAGAAGCAGTTATCGGTTCGATGCTCCTTGACCAGGATGCGGTAGTTCTCGCTTCTGAAAAACTAAATGAAGATGATTTTTACAATGCCAGGTATCGCATTTTGTTTTCCGCTATTGTGGAATTGTTTCATGAAGGACGTCCGGCAGACTTAGTTACTCTTGTGGATAAACTTCATGAGAAACACGCTTCCGATGACATTTGCAGTGTTGAGTTTCTCAGTAATATCATTTCCGCCGTTCCTACATCAGCCAATGTCCGCTACTACGCGGATATTGTTGAACAGAAATCACAACTGCGCTCACTGATTCGAACAACAGAGGACATTGCAAACCGATGCTACCAGGATTCCGCTAATGTTGCTGAGCTGATGGATGATACGGAACGCAAAGTTTTTGAACTCGTGCAGGGACGCGCCTCCTCTGAAAATTTTACACCAATTAAAGAGGTTGCCCTGGAAACACTTGAGAGTATTCAAAAAGCTGCTCAGAACAACAGTGATGTAACCGGAATTTCGACCGGCTTTATTGATTTGGATTATCGAACAGCCGGCTTGCAGCCATCCGATTTAATTTTGATTGCTGCCCGCCCATCCATGGGAAAAACTGCTTTTGCTCTGAATATTGCCGAAAATGTTGCTATGATTAATCATATTCCAACTGCTATTTTCAGTCTGGAGATGAGCAAAGTGCAGCTTGCCAAGCGTTTGGTTGCCATGAACTCAAAAGTAGATTCCCAAAGAATCCGAATCGGCGAACTGGAAGATGACGAATGGGCAAAGATTACCGAGAGTTCTATTATCCTCGGTGAATCAACGCTTTATATCGATGATACCGGCAGCATTTCCATCAATGATTTACGAAGTAAATGCCGTAAACTAAAAATGGAAAAAGGCCTCGGTTTAATCATTATCGATTACCTTCAGCTCATGTCCGGTAACAGCGGTTCAAAAAACATTTCCCGCCAGCAGGAAATTTCGGATATTTCACGTTCCTTAAAATCTCTGGCACGTGAACTGGACTGCCCGGTAATTGCGCTTTCCCAGCTCAGCCGTAAAGTAGAAGAACGTGAAGACAAACGACCAATTCTTTCTGATTTGCGTGAATCGGGAGCGATTGAGCAGGATGCCGATGTTGTTATGTTTTTGTACCGCGATGAATATTACACAAAAGACGCTTCTACCAAAAAGGGAATCACCGAGATTATTATTGGTAAGCAGCGTAATGGTCCAACCTGTACCGTCGAACTTAAGTGGTTGAACCAGTACACAAAATTTGCAAATCTGGAATATCACGACGAATAAATTCCATTTTCTCTGTCGAATCGGGGCTTTGGCTCCGATTCTTCTTGTTTTTTGTCGTCCTGTGTCACACTGTTTTTTTACATTTAATGCATATCCAATCAATCGACATTTTTCCCATGCTATAATATAAAAAACATAAAACAGGAGGTTATCTACATGGAAGCAAAACAATATACCATTTCGGAAGCGGCAAAAAAACTTCACGTAGGCTCTCACGTTCTGCGCTTTTGGGAAGAGGAACTTCACTTGAATATCCCGCGAAACGAAATGGGGCACCGCGTTTATTCGGAAAAAGAAATGAAGCAATTAGAGCAGATTATTAATATGAAGAAAGACGGTTTTTCCTTAAAGGACATTGAACACAAACTCTCACCAAAATCATCCGGTCAGGTAATTCCCTACCCGGTTTCCGAGTCGGAAATTTCCCCAAATGACAAAATGATACAGTTTAAAACCATTCTTTCCCGTATTGTCTCCGATGCTATAAGGGAAAATTCGGACAGTCTTACATCGGATATTGCGGATACTGTATCGGTGCAGGTCAACAAAGAATTGGATTATCTGTTTCGCGAAAAAGAAGAGTCAGATGAAAAACGTTTTCGTGAACTGGATGAAACCATTCGCAGTTACCAGAAGGCAAGGCAGGAAATTGCAGCCACGCAAATAACTGCAAATAAGGCAAAAAAACGTCATGTTTTTGGCAAAAAATAGTACTGTAATTATTTTCATTTTCTCTTGATTTTGAACTATTAAAATGATATAATATATCCACGCAAAGCGATTGATTTTTGTCTATTTAGCACAAAAATCAAAAAAACATTTTAATATTAAAAAAGGAGGAATTTGAAATGTTCGCTAAAATTTCAAAAAAAGTTGTAGCTGTAGCTTTAGTTGCAACTATGGCTGTTACCACTGCTGCAGTAGCAAGCGATGATACAGCTAGCGCAGCAATGAAGAAAAAAGCTTCTGTTATGCAGGGTAAGGAAGTAAAATTGACTGCAAGTGGAAGTGCAACATGGGCATCCAGCAATGATAACATTGCTCACTGCCAGAAAACAAAAGGCAAGTCCATCAAAGTTCTTGGTATCAAAAAAGGTACCGCAACAATCACTGCAACTGTAGGCGGAAAGAAACAGACATGTAAAGTATCTGTTAAAAATGCAAAGAAGGGTACAGTAATTTACAACTTTGCTAAATCTACTAACCCGGATAACCATCCACCATACAAAGCTGACTACTCTGAGTTCAAATACAACTCATTCCGTATCTGGCTTTGTGACGCAACATTCTGGGGCGAGAAAACTTACATCTCTCCTGACTACCGTGGACGTAAACTTAGCATTTCTTTGAAAGTAAAGAACTCTGGTAAACGTACACTTCCTGAAATGGGTGTTTGCTTCAACTATACTAAGGGTGGAGACACAGGTGCTTACCCATGGGCTCTTCATGTTTCTTCTAAGAAACTGAGCGCTAAAGTTAAGAAAGACAAAACACATAAGCACTGCAAGATTGTCAAAAAAGCTATGAAGAAAGGTAAATCTTACACCTTTAACTTCACATTTACAATTCCTAAGAATGCTGTAAATGGTGACACAGACAAAGATACAGGTGCTAACTACCCAATCATGATGTACATCCCGAACATGAAAGATACTTCTCCATACAAAGAAGGAGATTCTATCACAGTTCAGAAATGTGTAATCAAAGTTGCTTAATTGTAAGTAATGAGAACGCTAAAAAGGCTGTTGCTTCGGCAACAGTCTTTTTTTACCCATTGTAATAGGGTAGAAGGCAATATCAAAGGAGTTCACGGACACGCTTGGTCTTGGGGCTATATCCTTCCACTACTAGGGCGGATTAGGGCTTTTCACCCATTAGTGACGTGCGCCGCCAGGCGCACTAAAAAGGATCTTGCCCCTTCCTCCTGCGAGGAAAGAGACAAGATCCTTGATAATCCTGCTGCGATATCACTCAATGCCATCCCGAGCCCATTCACTGTCCATTCGTCGTTGTCTCACACCATCCAGCAACTCTCTACAGGCTTCCTGAACACTTACTACTGATTTTTCTATCCATCTCCAATTTACCCATATTTTTTCATGTCAACATTGTTTTACGAAATTTACTAGGAGACATACCATACAGACGGGCAAATACTTTCGAAAAATACAACTCATCTTTATAGCCAACCAAAAAAGCAATCTCTTTAATCTTTTTCTGAGTATGAATCAGAAGTTCCTGCGCCTTTTCCATTCGATAAGAAGTAATATAATCTTGTATTGACTTCTGATATATTAATTTAAAGCAATGGGACAAGTGCGTACGCGATATACCAATTTGTTCTGCCATGTATGTAACAGAAATTTCTTTTTGATAATTCTGTCTGATTTCCTTCATTGCCTCAAAAGCATATTTTGCAGCACTCGTCTGCATTTGTGCACCAACTTTCATTTTCATTTTCGCACTGCGAATGCACTCGTCTGTACTAGAAATAGTTCCCACTTCCTTAACAAACCATCCATAGCGTACTTCTATGAAAAATTCTTTATTCCATGAAATATTCACTTCATTTACTTCATTAACAAAATTTTGTGCAAGAACTTCTATTTCTTCCTGCATTTTATCCTCTAGTAATAGGCAAAAATCACTTCCTCCTAATCGTCCTAACACATGTTTTTCCTGCTCAAATTTTTCAAAAACAGACTTCATACACAGAAGGATTTCATTTGATTCTTCTTTTCCATATATTTCTGTTATTTCCTGTAAATTTTCTAATCTTACATAGAAAAAGACACAATTAATTCCTGCTGCTGTCGCATCATGTAGCATTTGTGTAGCCATTTCATGAAACCCATACGGATTATACATATGTGTAACCGAATCTCGTCGAATAAGGCGTATTTTATCGTTGCTTAACTGTTCAATTTGATTTTGTATATAAATATTTTCTAACACGGTGCAAATGTTTATCACAAAAGATTGATAAAAATCTTCTGCCGCATAAAATCGATTATTAAAAAACGAAATGATTGCATAACCAAAACAATGCTTTCGATAATGAAGCGGGTTGATATAAAAAACACAAGGCCTGTCCGTCACTTCGTCGGCAGGCAAAAGATTTTTTCTTTTAAAAAGTTTTTGTGGCATCGGCACTTCAATTGACATTTTCTTTCCATAATAGGCATGTAATAACATTTCCATCTCATCCTCATATGGACTTTTTCTAGAATCATCCAATTCATATTTCTCATCCGGATTTAGGCATATATAAAAGTCTGAAACACCCGTGTTTCCTTCTACAAACTTTCCAACTAAATCCGGAAGGCCCTGATAATCTCGTATTCCTTCCATCCGAAAAACCATAAACATATTCTGCTTATACAAGTGAACCAAACGCTGATTTTTTTCAAATTGTTTACGAAAAATTTGTTTCGCTTCTTCCGCTTCTTTACATCCACAAGAATTTCGATACTGATTTTGCGTTGAAATATAATATTGCTTTTCTAGTTTTTCACCTCGTTCCGCCTTTTTAATAATTTCCATAGCACATCTCGCAAAATTTTCTGGGCAAGCTTCAACTGTTGTCAACATTGGATATATATCTCTAGCCTCCTCAACATCATCAAATCCCGTCACAATAATATCCTCCGGTACACGAAATCCTCGCTCGCACAGTTCTTCACATACAGAAATTGCCATATAATCATTGGCACATAGAATTGCATCAGGTCTTTCATCATCAAGTGAAAAAAAATAATCAACTGCTTCTTTACCAATGTTATACCACAAATTCCCCATAAAGATGTATTCCTCACGAAAGGCAACACCTCTGCTTTTCATTCTTTCGCGAAATCCGTCCTCCCTCATACGGATATCATGCATGTAAGAGGGACCAGACAAGTAATAAATTCGCTTTGCGTTATGTTCATCTACCAAATGATCAACCATAGCCATAATAGCCTTTTTATCATCGCTGAGCACACTGATAAACTCATCTCTTTTTTGTCGAATGCTAATCACAGGGCAATGCGCCTTTTCCTTTACTTGCTCAATTAATTTTCCTGCCATGCCAGGAATATCAAACACATCAAGGCATAAAATAATCCCATCCAATTCGTCATAATTTGGAATATAAAGACAATTGCTTTCTCCCTCCACATAATCATGATTGTTATCGTATTCACCAAAAGTCGAAAAAACAACCAAATTGTATCCATTTGCCACCGCTTCATCAGCCAGCGCACCACACAGGGTGCGCTGGAAATATTCTGGAAGCTTGCAAACAAATACACCTAACGTTTTTTTCCGGTTGTTAAGCATGTATGATATCCTTTCGCAATTTTTTACTTATTTTCCGAATTGTATCCAATCAATCTGAAGTCCCGGTTTATTTGTCTGTATATAAATTTTTGTCTTTCCTGTAACCGTAGGCCACAAAGAATTCTTAGTCTCTTTCCAGGAACCATTACCTAGATTATACACCGTTGCCACAGTAGAACTTAAACTTCCACTTCGTACAAACAGCTGTCCACTATTATTTGGTTCTTTCAGATAGGCAGTTATACTCTTTGCGGTTTCACTTCCAAAATCAAGATCAAACGCTATATATGAACTCGTACTGTTTAAGGTGACTTTTCCATCTTCAACCTTTATATCTTTGGAATCTGCAGTACAGTCTGTAGCCTTTATTTTATCAAATGGTCCAGACACTGCCGGTACATCAGGCAACTTACTATCCTTTATCGTAATCGACATAACAGCATTTTTCCCCGCATCGAAGACAAATGTCAATTTCGTTACTCCTACTGCCTGTTTGGAAAGATACTCTTTGCGAATAGACACTGTATCACCACTAATGGTATAGTCCTTTCCTTCTTCTAACACTGTCTTGTCGTTTCGAATTTCTGATAATGTTCTAACATCATTTAAAATAAGTTTTGTTGTCACATCTTCTTTCTTATCTGCACTCAAATCAAATTCGGCAGTTGTTGTCGATATTTTGCCATTCACGACGCCTACTACCGGCGTATTACCTGACAAATATGCGCGGAATTTACCACTACAATGTAACAATCCCATCATATAAAGACATCCATCATAGTATCGATATTTCCCTGTTGTTGGAGAAATGTTCCACAAATCCTCAAGGAATGACCATGATTTTTTGTCACTAGATGCCAGACTCGCTGTTGCATTCATAGCAACCAATCCCGGAGAATGATCAGCACCAAGATTCTTTCCATCTAATGACCACTGATTTCCATAACTATCAACACCCTGGTCGTAGAAGAACGACTGGATTCTATTCGCGTGCGTGGTTGCCCAGTCATCCTGCGCCCACCATGCATAGTCGCAGGCAATATTAGCTGCAATTCGCCATGCATCAAATCGGAAATCACCATGATTTCCCTCGTTCTTAGCAGCCCCTGAATATTCGGAATAATCCGGACCTAATCCGGTTTTTTCATTTGTTGCATCTTTAAAATGCTGTCGACTAGCTTCAGCTGCCTCGCTCCAGAAATCTTTGTCCTGCTCTGCCTCTCTCGCCCAAACTTCATAAAATGCCGGCAAATGATACGATGGATCACTAAATGTTGCAGCGTTTCCAATTGGGCAGAATACAGGCATTTTATGTTCTCTGTTAAACATATTCACACCTACACCATCATCTGCCTGATGAAGCATCGTTGTCAAGATTTCCTGCGCTTCTTTGTTATAGTTATAAATTCCTTCACCATTTCCCCAGCGCGCTGATGCAAACAATAACGATGTTGCAAAATATTCCTCGCCGTCTGCTGCCGGCGTATTGTCTTTTTTGGTTCCATTCGTATTCATCTGCCAAGCAAAATATCCTTTAAACTCTCCACTTGTATGCTGCATATAAGTTTTTGCCCATTTCCACAGACGATTAAACTCTTCCTGCTTGTCCATTTGAACGCAAATCATCATACCATAAGACATTCCCTCAGAACGTACATCATCGGTATCTGCTGTATAAATATAAGCCATATCATCCCCTACCGGATAATAGATTCGTTCTTCGTCAGTACCATAAAAGAATTTTTGCCAGGCCGATTCGACCTTCTTATCTATCTCTGCATCTGAATATCCTAATTCCTTAAACAAATTTCTGTACTTTCCTGTAGACACAGCTCCAACTGATGCTGGTGTTGGAGCATCCGGCAATGGTTTCACATCACCAATGTAATAAAGTTCATAACCATATACACAGGTATTATTCGATCCATCATCTGTTTCAAGTAAAAATTTTATTTCCTGTTTTCCTGTTACATCTGTCATTTTAAATTCAAGAGACTGCTCCGACACCGTAGTTCCAGTAAATCCAACTGTTCCAACTTTCTTTCCGCCAATATATACGGAAACCTTCGCCGTTGACGAATTATCAGATGCTCCTTTAACCACCATACGGTATTTTTTATTTGTTCCTTCAAAATTGTAAGATGTGCTGCAATAGTCACCATTACCATACAATGTTACATAATCCTTACCAGGCACAGGTTTAGCATATTGTCCTCCGCATTCCATTTTATTGCATTCTCCGCTACTTACCAATTTCGGTTCCTGACTTGCGGACGGTGTCGGCTCTACCGTTGGCTGTTTCGTTGGCTCTGCCGTTGGCTGTTTCGTTGGCTCTGCCGTTGGTTGCTTTGTTTGGTCTACCGTTGGCTGTTTCGTTGACTCCGTCGTCACAGTTACCACGGGCTTATTCTTTTTTGCCACAACCTTCACTTTTAATTTACACTTTTTCTTCTTGCCTTTTGCCTTTTGTGTTATATACACTTTAGCATTTCCAGCTTTCTTAGCATAAATTTTCCCTTTTTTATTCACTGTCACAATCTTTTTGTTTGAAGACTTGAATTTGAATATCTTCTTTATCTTCTTGGATGAAACTTTTTTCCCTTGCAACTTTAGCTTTAACTGTAATTTCTTTTTTTCTTGAATCACCAAAACACCTTTGGTCATCTTATTTGTTACAGTAATTCCCTGCTTTTTCTTTTTTGCTTGCGAGAGATTTGGAGCTGCGCCCAAAGTGGTCGTAAGCACAAGACAAGCAACAAGGAAAAAAACAAAAAGGTTTTTTCTACGTTTTGCTAAACTCATGATTATTATCCTCCTATAATGAATATTTTTACATTTGCATATTATACTACAACTAACAACCTAATTCGATGGAAAAATGTATTTTAAATATATGGATAATTGTCATCACCCCATGAGTTATTACATTCTTTTTCTCCATGTTTCTTCATAAAATATACAAACCATTATTCTTACAATTCTTTGGGGATTAAAAGAATATTGATACAGTGGATATAAGGATAGTAATTCAATTCTTGTCCCCATGTATGTAAAACCTGGATAATGCCAAGTGTTGCCCCGAGATACATTTTGTTTTCCAATAATTCCAAAAGTGTCTCGGCGAAGCATTTATGAAACAAGGAACACAAAAGTTTCTGATTAGAACAGACCAAAGAATTTAGTTCGGCAAGTATGGTGACACCAAGAGGAAAAAGGATAAAAATACATCGAAAATCCCCCGGAAGAAATGACATCCAAGGACATTCGCCGTATGAGCGAAGAGGAACTTCCAGACATGGACTATTTTCTAAATAAGTTGACCTTAATGACGATTTTAGAGAAGAATCTTTTTACATCTTTTAAATCCCAAACCATCTATTTGTCATGTCCACATATCTGCGGGCTCTTTTCCATTTAGGAAAGCGCCGCATACGGTCTTTCCTATAAAGTAAAGTTACAAAAGACTCCGATTAATAATCAGAGTCTTAGAAAAGAGGCGACTAACGGATTTGAACCGATGATCAGGGAGTTGCAGTCCCATGCCTTA
>ERZ837487.3832-NODE-3832-length-12844-cov-2.720541_pt1 | contig 12844 bp, 11 predicted proteins | sample MGYA00519911_ERZ837487 | MGnify/ENA primary metagenome ERZ837487 (study PRJEB31850, sample SAMEA3708818) | human gut metagenome | biome: human gut; feature: human-associated habitat; material: faeces | place: China | collected 2014 ...
GGCGCGATCATCCTCTGCCGCGACGAGCTTGCCAAAAAGATCGACAGCGCCGTCTTCCCCGGCACGCAGGGCGGCCCGCTCATGCACGTCATCGCCGGCAAGGCCGTCTGCTTCGGCGAGGCGCTGCAGCCGGCCTTCCGCGCCTATCAGCAGCAGGTGGTCAAAAATGCCGCCGTGCTTGCCGAGACGCTGCAGCAGGGCGGCGTGCGCCTTGTCTCCGGCGGCACGGACAACCACCTCATGCTGGCCGACGTCTACAGCCGCGGCCGCACTGGCGCGCAGATGCAGGATCTGCTCGACGCGGCGAACATCACTGCCAATAAAAACACCATCCCGTTCGACACGCAGTCCGTGCGTGTGACGAGCGGTGTGCGTCTCGGCACGCCGGCCGTCACGACCCGCGGTATGGGTGAGAAGGAGATGCGCGAGATCGGCGCGCTCATCTGCCGCCTGATCGACGAGGGCGAGGCCGCCGTGCCCGCCGTGCGTGCACAGGTGCTCGATCTGTGTGCGCGCTTCCCGCTGTATCCAGACCTGCAGATGTAACATCCCAAAAGCGAAACCGCGCTCCCGTGTATTGGGAGCGCGGTTTTGCTTATGGCTTGCACGCGCCGCAGGGCGCATAGCTCGCGGCCTGCGCCTGCGCGGCGCTGTCAAAGGTCACGAGGTTCTCGTCCTTGATCTTGGCGGCGTACTGGCACGACGGCCGGTGGTATTTTTTCGCCTTGCGGCTGGCGACACAGGTTGCTTCCGCCGTGTCGGGTGCGGACGTCGGTTCCGGGGCGGCGGTCGGTTCCGGTGTTTCGGTTTCCGGCACCGGCGTGGCCTGAGGGGCGTCGCGCTCCGTCGTGATGACGACGGCGGATGCCGGCGCCTGCGCCGTGCGCACGGCGGCAAAGCCGGCGTACCCCACGGTGACGGCGAGCACGAGCACCAGCTCCACGAACCACCACGTTTTCCACAGCCGTGCCGCGCGCGGCGCGTATTGCAGCGCGAGCAGCAGCGCGGCCGCCTCCAGCGCCGCGATGCCCCAGCCGACCAGCCCGCAGGCGAGCAGGACGATGCTCCCGATGACGCAGGCACAGCCCAGCAGCACTTTCCAGATGCGGTTCCACCCGATATGCATCCTGATTTTCCCCCTCAAAGTAGCAAATGCGGATTTTCTTTCCTGCTTTTTCTCTCTATAAATTGTTTATTCTATCCGTTTCCGCAAAAAAATCAAGCCCTAAATGAAAAAAGTCTTACCTTTTTGCAAATTTTGTGTTAAACTATCTATCAGGGGGCAGGGTTGCGGCCGCAGTGCGGCTGCAATGCCGCCCTGCTTTGTTTGTTTTTGGTTTTGTTTGGCTGAGGAAAGGATATTCAGATGTACGAAATTGGTCAGTTGATCGTGTATGGCAACGAGGGTGTCTGCCGCGTGGAGGAGATCGGCACGCCGAAGATCTCCGGCGTAGATAAGCACCGGGACTACTATACGCTTGCCCCCATTTACCGCGAGGGCAAGGTGTTCACGCCTGTGGACAGCAAGGTGTTCATGCGGCCCGTGATCACGCGCGAGGAAGCGCTCGCGCTCATCGACCGCATTCCGCAGATGACCGCGGAAGTCTATGAAAACTCCAACCTCCGCTTTCTCAACGAGCACTATCAGCAGTGCATCCAGAACTACACCTGCGCCGACCTCCTGCAGCTGATCAAGGATGTGCGCGCCAAGCGCCGCCAGATGACCGAGCGCGGCAAAAAGCTCGGCCTCGTCGATGAGCGCTATATGAAGCGCGCCGAGGAGATGCTCCACGGGGAGCTGGCCGTCGCGCTGAACATGACGCGCGAGCAGGTGCCGCAGTTCATTGCCGACGAACTCGGCGGCGCGGACGAGTCCGAGGCTGCCCTCGCCTGAATCTAAATCCAAAGTCCCGCCGGACACAATGTCCGGCGGGATTTTTGCATTTTGCTCTTGACAGCCGGGCAAACTGCGTGTATGCTACGGCTTGAATTCGGGATTCGTTCCCGATTTGGAGGCGAAACCATGCGAAACAGTTATCACACGCAGCAGCGCTGTGCGCTGCTGGCGTTTTTGTCTGCGCACGCGGACGAGCAGTTCACGGTCGAGCAGCTGCTCGCGGCCATGGGCGACGAAGCTCCCGGCCGCAGCACGGTCTACCGTGCGCTTGACCGCCTGGTCGAGGAGGGTACCGTGCGCCGCTTCGCGCCCGAGAGCGGTGGCAGCGCGGCCTATCAGGCCATGGACCCCGGCCACTGCGACGCGCACCTGCACCTCAAGTGCGTGGACTGCGGGCGGCTGATCCATCTGGACGAGGACGTGTCCGATGCGCTGCAGTCGGACCTGCTGCGCGCGGCCGGCTTCACGGTCGACGGCCGCAGCACGACGATCTACGGCACGTGCGCCGCCTGCGGCAGAAAGCGTGACGGCCATGCGTAAGCTCCTGTGTGTGCTGCTGGCAATGGTGCTGGCTGTGTCGGCGTTTTCGGGCTGCACCGTGCAGCGAAACCCGGCCTCGGACGACGGCAAGCTCCACGTCGTCACGACGATCTTCGCACCCTATGATTTTGCGCGTCAGGTCGGCGGGGACGATGTGTCGGTCACGATGCTGCTGCGCCCCGGCTGCGAGGTGCACGCCTATGAGCCCACGCCGAAGGACATCATTGCCATCCGCAATGCCGATGTGTTCATCTACGTCGGCGGCGAGTCGGACGCGTGGGTCAAGACCGTGCTTGACGGCGTCGATAACCCGAACCTGCGCGTTGTGACACTTATGGACTGCGTGGAGCTGCTCGACGAGGAGACCGTTGAGGGCATGCAGACGGAAAAGCATGACCATGACCATGCGGCCGATGACGCGGAGCCGGACGAGCACGTCTGGACGTCCCCGCGCAACGCGGCGCGCATCTGCCAGAAGCTTGCCGATACGTTCGCTGCGGCAGACAGCGCGCATGCGGCGGCGTATGCGCAGCGGTGTGGGGACTATGTGGAGAAATTAAACCAGTTAGATGCGGAATTTCAGGATGTAGTGGAGCATGCAGCGCGAAAAACCATGGTTTTTGCAGATCGTTTCCCACTGCGGTATTTTGCTGAGGCCTATGGTCTGGACTATTATGCCGCCTATCCCGGCTGCGCGGATGCGGCCGAGCCATCGGCGGCCACGGTGGCGTTTCTGATCGACAAGGTGCGCGCGGAGGGCATCCCGGTCGTGTTCACGATCGAGCTCTCGAACGGCAAGCTCGCCGACACGATCTGCGAGGCCACGGGCGCGAAAAAACTGGAGTTTGCGACTTGTCACAATGTGACGGCGCAGGCATTTGCAGACGGCGCGACGTACCTGCAGCTTATGGAGCGCAACGTGCAGGCGCTGCGGGAGGCATTGAATTAAATGGCACTTATTACTTGTGAACACGTCTGCCTCGGCTACGACGGGCAGACGGTGCTGCGCGACGTGAACTTTACGGTCTCGCGCGGCGATCTGCTGTGCGTGGTCGGCGAAAACGGCTCCGGCAAGTCCACGCTCATCAAGGGCCTGCTCGGGCTCAAGGCGCCGGAGCAGGGCAGCATCACGCTCGGCGACGGGCTCGTGCGCAACGAGATCGGCTATCTGCCGCAGCAGACGCAGCTCCAGCGCGACTTTCCCGCAAGCGTGGCGGAGGTCGTGCGCTCGGGCTGCATCAACCAGATGCATGGCCGCCCGTTTTACTCGCGGGCCGACCGCGCCCGTGCGCAGGAGAACATGGAGCGCATGGGCATCGAGGATCTGGCGCACCACAGCTATCAGGCGCTCTCCGGCGGCCAGCAGCAGCGCGTGCTGCTCGCGCGCGCCCTGTGCGCCACGCGCAAGCTTCTGCTGCTCGACGAGCCGGTCACGGGGCTCGACCCCGTGGCGACGGGGGAGCTGTATAACCTCATCAAGCTCGTGAACCTCTGCAGCGGCATCACGGTCATCATGGTCACGCACGACATCGACGCCGCCCTCCGCTACGCCACGCACGTGCTGCATCTGGGGCACCAGCAGCTCTTTTTCGGCACGGCGGCGGAGTATAAGCAGAGCGATGCCGCGTGCCGGGTTCTGGGAGGGCGGAAGCTATGAAAGTCATCCTCGAAATGCTATCGTATCCGTTTCTCGTGCGCGCGCTCGTCGTGGGCGTGCTTGTGTCGCTGTGCGCGTCTTTGCTCGGCGTGTCGCTTGTGCTCAAGCGCTATTCCATGATCGGCGACGGACTGAGCCATGTCGGTTTCGGCGCGCTCGCGCTCGCCACGGCGCTCAATCTCGCGCCGCTGGCCGTGGCGGTGCCGGTCGTGGTCGTGGCGGCGTTTTTGCTGCTGCGCCTGTCGCAAAACGGAAAGCTCAAGGGCGACGCCGCGATCGCGCTGCTCTCAAGCAGCGCGCTGGCCATCGGTGTGATGACCGTGTCCATGACCAGCGGCATGAACACCGATGTGAATAACTACATGTTCGGCAGCATCCTGTCGCTGTCGTCGGCCGACCTGCGCCTGAGCCTGATCCTGTCGGCGGCGGTGCTGGCGCTGTTCGTGCTGTGCTATCCGCGCATTTTTGCCGTCACGTTCGACGAGACGTTTTCGCGCGCGACCGGTGTGCACACGCAGGCGTACAATATGCTTCTGGCGGTGCTCACGGCGGTCACGATCGTGCTGGGCATGCGCATGATGGGCGCGCTGCTCATCTCGAGCCTCATTATCTTCCCGGCGCTGACGGCCATGCGCGTGTGCGGCACGTTCCGCTCGGTCACGATCTGTGCGGCCGCTGTGTCGGTGGTGAATTTCCTGCTCGGCATGGTGCTGTCCTACGTGCTCGAGACGCCGTCCGGCGCGAGCGTTGTGGTGGTCGATCTTGTAGTGTTCCTGCTCTTTTGCGGGGTGCAGCGGATCCGATGCCGCGTGAAAAAGGGATAAGGCAAAGCGGGGGCTCCGCTTTTGCGTATTCCATGTTCAGCACTGCATCTGCTTGAGCATTTCCTGACGCAGGTGCGCGATGATGCGCTTTTCGAGCCGGCTGATGTAGCTCTGCGAGATGCCCAGCAGGTCTGCAACCTCTTTTTGCGTCGCCTCGCGCGCGCCGCCGATGCCGAAGCGCAGCAGAATGATCTGCCGGTCGCGCTCGCCGAGCGTCTCAATGGCGCGCAGGAGCATGGCGCGCTCCGCGTCGTCCTCGAGCGGGCGGCTCACGGCGTCGGCGTCCGTGCCGAGAATGTCCGAGAGCAGCAGCTCGTTGCCGTCCCAGTCGGTGTTGAGCGGCTCGTCGATGCTCACCTCCGTTTTCTGTGCGCTGCACTTGCGCAGGTACATGAGGATCTCGTTTTCGATGCAGCGCGAGGCGTAGGTCGCGAGCTTGATGTTCTTGTCCGGCTTGAAGGTATGGATGGCCTTGATGAGGCCGATCGTGCCGATTGAGATCAGGTCCTCGATGTGGATGCCCGTGTTTTCAAACCGGCGCGCGATGTACACCACCAGCCGCAGGTTGTGCTCGATGAGCAGGGAAGCGGCCTCCTCGCTCCCGGCGGCGAGCGCCCGGATGGCCTGCTGCTCTGCCTCGCGGTCGAGCGGGGCGGGCATGGTGTCGCTCCCGCCGATGTAAAACAGCCCCGGCGCGCTGCCGCGCAGCCGCAGCCGCAGCCGCAGCGCTGCCCAGAGCGTATGTAGTCTTTCCAGTAGTCTTGGCACGAAAAACTCCTCCTCAGCTTTTTGGCGGCAGCACCATGGCAAATGCGCCGTCGGATGTGAGCGCCTGCGCGCTCAGCGCCAGCAGCATCGGCTCTGCCGCGCCGTCAATCTTCACGCTGTCCGGCCGGAACGCCGGCAGCAGTGCGCCGGCCACGCCCACCGCGCGGTACGGCAGCAGCACGACCCGGCCGGTGCACTCCGGCAGCGCACTGAGTGCTTCCAGTGTCTGCACTGCGTCGTCCGGCAGCGCGTGCAGCGCCGGAAACAGCGGCAGCACCGCCGCGCGCTCGACCACCGCCGCCGGCAGACCGGACACCGGGTCGTGCAGGTCGTTGCCGCTGTCGCGCAGGGCTCTGAGCGTCACGCTGCGCCCGGCGAGCGTGACCGTCACGGTGCGCACCTCGCGGTCGGCGGCCTTTGCCCGCCGGCGGAACACGAGCGACACGGCCGCGTAGCACGCGGCGAACGACAGCGCCAGCACCCGGCCCGATACCGTCACGAGCGCGCTGCTGCCCGGCGATACGCCTGCGAGCATGCTTGCGGCATACACCGCGCCGCCGAACGCAGCCGACACGGCGAAAAATACCACCGTGCACCGCACGAGATGGGCCTCACCGCCGAAGGCGATGAGCGCCATGGCCGCGCCGAGCGCGAGCTTCATCCCGCCGTTTGCCAGCCATCCGCAGCCGGGCAGAACCATGAGCGCCGCGTACAGCGCGCCGATGAGCGCTGCGAGCGCGTACCGCCAGCGGTGCAGCACCACGCCGCACACACGTGCCGAGGCCAGCACAAGGCAGTAGTCGATCAGCAGATTCAGCCCGAACAGGCTGTCGAGATAGATGACGTCCATGGGCTTATCCTAGCACGCCGCGCGGGGGAAATTGCGCAAAGGCGGCCTGCCGGAAAACCTGACAGAAAGTCCATGCATCACCGGGGCAGGAAATGTCGCAGAGCGTTGCTTTTGCGCCGGACGGCTGGTATAATGTTGCGTGATTTCGAAATCCGGCGTGCGCATCGACTGCACGCATCGTGACCCCTTCAGGAGGCAGATCATGAAAACGAACAAACGGTTTCTGGCGCTGTGCCTGGCGCTGCTGCTCGCGTGCGTGGTGCTGCCGGCCCCGGCGGCACAGGGCGCGGATGTGCAGCCGGTGCTCTCGGCCGCGCTGGCGCAGCAGGCGGCGGCCGTCCCGTCGCCGGGCTACGGCGATGAGTGGACGGTGCTGGGCCTTGCCCGCGGCGGATATTTCGCCGTGGACAGCGACTATTTTGCGCACTACTATGCCGACGTTGCGGCCAAAGCGCCGGAGCTCACGGCGGCGTCCGGCCGGGACGGCGCGCTCAACGCCTACAAATCCACGGACAATTCGCGCGTCATCCTTGCGCTGTCCGCCATCGGGCGCGACGCGACGCAGGTCGGCGGCTGCGACCTCACCGCGCCGTATGCCGACTTTGCCTGGGTGCGCAATCAGGGCATCAACGGCCCGGTGTTTGCGCTGCTCGCGCTCGACAGTCGCAATTACCTGCCCGGCAGCGCGGTGCGCCGCCAGTGTGTGGACGCCATCCTGTCGGCGGAGCTCTCCGGCGGCGGCTGGGCGTTCAGCGGCGCGGCGGCTGACCCGGATGTGACGGCCATGGTGCTACAGGCGCTGGCGGCCTACCGCGGGGAGGCGGCCGTCGCGGCGGCCGTGTCGCGCGGCATCGACACGCTCTCGGCCATGCAGAACGGCAACGGCGGCTTCACCTCATGGGGCTCCGCCAATGCCGAGAGCGTCGCGCAGGTCATCGTCGCCTGCACGGCGCTGGGCATCGACCCGGACACGGACAGCCGCTTCGTCAAAGACGGCGGCTCGGCGGTCGATGCGCTGCTGACGTTTTATGATGCCGGCGCGGCCGCGTTCCGCCACAAGGCCTCCGGCGGCGTCGACAGCCTTGCCACGGAGCAGGCGGTGTACGCGCTCGTGGCCGTCTCGCGGTTCCGGCGCGGGCAGAGCGGCCTCTATCAGGAGACGGATGCGCCCGCGGTCGAGACGCCCGCCGAGCCGGACGAACCGGTCGCGCGCGTGCTCTGCACGGCGGACGGCAGCGGTCTTATCCCGGCCGGATACCGCACGGTCGCCGTGTGCCTGCCGGACGTGACGGTGGACAGCACGGTCACGTTTTCCGACGGGACGCAGCTGCTCTACAGCCCCGTATTGTCTGAACGCAGCGACACGCCGACGTGGGTCTGGCTCTTTGCGCCGGACGTGACGGATGACGCGCTCAATGACACGGAAAACTACACCGTGACGGAAGGCAAGGGCCCGGTGCTGACCGTCGGCGATGGGAATGCCGACGGCGTCATCAACGCGCAGGATGCGCTGAATATCCGCACGGCCTGCGCAGACAGCAAGGCTCCGGCAACGGAGCTGCTGCTGACGATGGATGTCAATCTGGACGGCCGCGTCGACGCGCAGGATGTGCGCGCGTTGGCTGACAGTTTCGTTCAGAATACGGTGCTGCCCACGGCGCAGGAGGACGGACAATGAAGACTTTCTGGACGAAAAAGAACATTGCCATCGTGCTCGCCGTGCTGCTGGTCGCGGCGGTGGTGGTGCTGTGCATTGCCCTGCGGCAAAAGAGCGTCGAGGACACCGAGCCCACGCTCACGCTCACGTGCCAGAGCGCGGACGCGGACGGCGCGTGCACGGTCGATGTCGTGCTCTCCGGTCTGCCGGACGGTGCGCACTACGAGGCGGCGAGCCTCGCCGTGGCCTTTGACCCGACGCAGATCACGTTTCTCGGCACGGCGGACGGGGACATCCCGCTCGTGATGGGCAGCCTGCCGGAGTGGGAGAGCGACTCCGAGCGCGCCAACGAGACCGGCAGCGCGCGCGCCCTGTGCCTGCCGGAGGCGGGCGGCACGCTCGCCACATCGACGGGCAGCGTGCTCGTGCGGCTGCGCTTTCAGCTCGCCGACGGCGTGACGGAGGCGGCGCTGACGGTGTCGGACGCCGTGCTGGCCGCCGCGGATGAGACCGAGAGCCTTGCCACGACGACGGCCACGCTCACAGTCGTGAACGGGACGGTGCAGCATGGCTAAGCGGCGCGCGCTCAGTCTGCTGCTGTGCCTGCTGCTTTTGCTGTGCACGGCCTGCGGCGGACAGACGCAGGACGATGCCGGCGCGCTGCACTGCATGGTGCGCATTGAGTGCAGCACGGTGCTGGAGCACATGGACGCTCTGAACCCCGGCAAGGCGGACATCGTCCCTGCCGACGGCGTGCTCCTGCCGGAGACGACCGTCGCCTTCTCGGAGGGAGACACGGTGTTCGACGTGCTGCAGCGGGTCTGCCGCGCGCAGGGGATCCACATGGAGTCGACCTGGACGCCTGCGTACAACAGCGCCTATATCGAGGGCATCGGCAACCTCTACGAATTTGACTGCGGCGAGCTGTCCGGCTGGATGTACAGCGTCAACGGTGTCTGGCCGGACTACGGCTGCAGCGGCTATACACTGCATGACGGCGACACCGTCGTCTGGAGCTATACCTGCGACCTTGGGCGCGACGTCGGCGCCCAGCAAGGAGAACCATGAACGATTCCTTCTCGGCGCTGCACCCGGCGCTGACTTTTTGCTATTTTGCGGCTGTGCTGCTGCTGACGATGCTCGTGCTGCACCCGGTGTTTCTGGCGCTGAGCCTGCTGGGCGCGCTGGGCTACTGTGCGGTGCTGCGCGGCTGGCGCAGCCTGGGGCGGACGCTCGGCTGGCTCGTGCCGTTTCTGGTGCTGATGGCGGCGCTCAACGCATTATTCAACCATGCGGGCGTGACGATGCTGTTCTACCTGCCGAACGGCAATCCCGTCACGCGCGAGGCACTGTGCTACGGCGCGGCTGCGGCGGCAATGTTCGCGGCCGTGATCCTGTGGTTCCAGTGCTGCAACGTCGTCATGACGGCGGAGAAATATCTGTACGTGTTCGGCAGCGCGCTGCCGGGCGTGTCGCTGCTGCTGAGCATGGCGCTGCGGTTCGTACCGAAGTTTTCCGCGCACATCCGCGCCGTGCGCGCGGCGCAGGCGTCGCTCGGCTGCGGCACGCGTGAGGGAAGCGCGTGGCAGCGGCTGAAAAGCAGCGCGCGCATTTTGTCTGTCACCGTTTCGTGGGCGCTTGAGAGCGGCATCACGGCGGCGGACTCCATGAAGAGCCGGGGCTACGGCGCCGGCAGAAGAACGTATTTCGGCAATTACCGCTTCACCCGGCGCGACGGCGTGCTCTGCGCCGTGCTTGCGCTCGCGCTTGCGGGCGTGTGCGTGGGCGTCGGCTGCGGCGCGCTGTATGTGCGCTACTACCCGTCGATCCGCATCGGCGGGGACGGCGTGGGCGGCGCGGTGTGCATGGCGTGCTTTGCGCTGCTGTGTTTTCTGCCGCTGCTGCTCGATGGAAAGGAGGCACTGACATGGCGTCGTTTGCGCTCGAACATCTGACGTTTACCTATCCGGGCCAGACGCGCCCGGCGCTCGATGATCTCACGCTCACGGTCCCGGAGGGCGCGGTCACGGTTCTCTGCGGCGAGAGCGGCAGCGGCAAATCGACCCTTCTGCGCCAGCTCAAGACCTGCCTTACGCCGCACGGCACGGTCAGCGGCACGGTGTGCCTTGGGGGCACGCGCCTAAAGGACATCCCGTTTGCTGAGCAGGCGCGGCGCATCGGTTTTGTGCTCCAGCACCCGGATGATCAGATCGTGACGGACAAGGTGTTCCACGAGCTGGCGTTCGGGCTCGAGAGCCTCGGGTGCGAGGAAAAAACCATGCGTCTGCGCGTCGCCGAGATGGCGAGCTACTTCGGCATTGCCGACTGGTTCGAGCGCGACGTGGCCGCGCTCTCCGGCGGCCAGAAGCAGATGCTCAACCTCGCGTCCGTCGTGGTCATGCGGCCGGACGTGCTCATTCTGGACGAGCCGACGAGCCAGCTCGACCCCATCGCGGCGAGTACTTTCCTGCACACGCTGCGCAAGCTCAACGAGGAGCTGGGGCTGACGATCCTGCTGTCCGAGCAGCGGCTGGAGGAGGCCGTGCCGCTGGCCGACCACCTCATCGTGCTCGAGCAGGGGCGGCTGCTGGCCGCCGGTGCGCCGCAGGAGACGGCGGCCGCGGTGCGTGGTCATGCGATCTTTTCTGCCATGCCCACGGCGGCGCGCATTGCCGCTGCCCTCGGCGAGACGGAGCGTCTGCCGCTCACCGTGCGCGCGGGTCGGGCGTATCTCCAGCGCTTTTCTCCGCGCCCGATGCCGGACGCACCGCCCGCGCCCGTGGACGCGCCACCGGTGCTGACCGTGCGTGACGGCTGGTTTCGCTACGCGCAAGGCAGCGCGGACGTGCTGCGCAATTTCTCACTCACGCTGCGACCGGGCGAGCTCTACGCGCTCACCGGCAGCAATGGCAGCGGCAAGACGACGGCGCTCGGCGTGCTCTCCGGGCGGCTGCGGCTCTACCGCGGCAGCGTGTACCTCGACGGGAAGCGCCAGCGCGCGCTCCAGCCCCTGCGCGACGGCATCGCCGCCGTGCCGCAGGACCCGCGCACGCTCTTCGCGGCCGACACGGTGCGCGCCGATCTCGCTTCGCTCGGCAGGGACGCCGCGCTGGTGGACACGGTCGTGCGGCAGATGGCGCTCGCGCCGCTGCTCGACCGGCACCCCTTTGACCTCTCCGGCGGCGAGCAACAGCGCGCTGCGCTGGCGAAGGTGCTGCTCATGCAGCCGCGCGTGCTGCTGCTCGACGAGCCGACGAAGGGCATGGATGGCGCGTTCAAGGCGGACTTCGGCGCGCTTTTGCGCGCGCTCTGCGCACAGGGCGCGGCCGTGTGCATCGTGAGCCACGATGTGGAGTTCTGCGCGCAGTATGCTGACCGCTGCGGTCTGCTCTTTCGCGGCGAGGTCGTGACGGAAAACGCCGCGCGGGCATTTTTCTCCGGCAATTATTTTTACACCACGGCGGCCGCGCGCATCGCGCGCACCGCTGCGCCCGGCGCGGTGCTGTGCGGGGAGGTCGTGCAATGTCTCACCGACTGACGCGGCGCACCTGGGCCGCGCTCGGCATCCTGCTCGTGGCGATCCCGGCGCTGATGGCGGTGTTCGTGTGCGTGTGGGACGAGCGGAAGTACTACCTCACGTCGCTGCTGCTCGTGGGGCTGATGTTCGTGCCGTTCGTGCTGCGGTTTGAAGGCCGCAGGCCGCAGGCGCGCGAGCTCGTGCTGCTCGCGACGATGACGGCGCTGGCCGTGGCCGGGCGCGCGGCGTTTTACTGGCTGCCGCAGTGCAAGCCCGTGTGCGCGATCGTGATCCTCACGGCCGTGGCCTTCACGCCGGAGGCGGGCTTTGTCACCGGTGCTGCGGCTGGCCTGATCTCGAACTTTTTCTTCGGGCAGGGGCCGTGGACGCCCTGGCAAATGTTCGCTTTTGGAATCGTGGGATTCCTGGGCGGCCTGATTTTCCGGAGAAAACGGGGCAGATGGAAGCATTTCCGCCTGTGGCTCTGTATCTACGGGGGCCTGTCAGTGCTGATGATCTACGGATTTCTGCTGGATACAGCGTCCGTGTTCATGGGAATGGGCAGTATCAATAAGGCGGCGTTTCTGGCTATGTACGCAAGCGGCCTTCCTATGAATGTGATACATGGAGCAGCCACCATGCAAGAGCAGTTGTCCACACCCACTCCGTCTACTGCACAACGCTGGCTGTACTGGGTGAGCCCATGCTTTGCAAGCTTGAGCGTATCCGAAAAAAATATGGGATACTGGAGCCTTAGAGCGACCGTATTCTGGAGGGAGTCACTGATTGATGAGTGATTATGGAACTACAAAACAGGAACAGCAGTCGGTCTGGAAGGTACTGACCCGGAAAAGCGCGGCCAGCTACATGAAAGAGGAAACGGTGAAGGTTCCGGTACATTATAGAAAGATTGGCGCGGAGGCCTTTAAAAGCAATATCAAGATGGAAACACTGATGCTTCCAAACGGGATGCTGGAAATCGGTGCGGATGCTTTCCGCCATAGCAAGCTGTTGAGGGAAGCGGCGCTGCCACACAGTATCTGGCGGATTGGAAGCGGATGCTTTGCAGAATGTCCGGCTCTTAGGGTGGCGTATATCCCAAACAGTCTGGAGTGTATCTCGGAGGATTTATTT
>ERZ837487.3837-NODE-3837-length-12827-cov-4.694253_pt1 | contig 12827 bp, 10 predicted proteins | sample MGYA00519911_ERZ837487 | MGnify/ENA primary metagenome ERZ837487 (study PRJEB31850, sample SAMEA3708818) | human gut metagenome | biome: human gut; feature: human-associated habitat; material: faeces | place: China | collected 2014 ...
AAACAGGTAATATACTGAATAAAGATGGGGTCGTGGTTGGAACTACGCAGGAACCATATAGTAAAGCGCGTCCAGGTTCTCAAGGATGATGATATGGTGTAAAAAAAACAGGAAGCAGTCCTTATGGAATGCGCTTTGTGCCAGTGAAGAGCAGTGGGGTTGCCTGTTCCAATAGTGGTATATGGAGAAAAACTGGTCAGACAGGAAGAATGTATACTGATTATGGATCTGGAGACACTGGTACAGGTACTAGGTATTTAGGTGCAAGAATTGATGACGATTATTATCCGAGTAATGGTTATACATCTACTGGATGGTGGAATGCAGATGCGGTTTATAATTAAAGCTCAATTTTGCAAAAAAGTTACACTAAATATCATAACCTAAACAACTGCTGTATTTCTGGGGAATATGTGCCCTGAAACCACTCTAGTGTAACTCGGATGAAAAGTTCAGGTTAAACTAAATAAAAGCTGAAATTAAGGCGCTACAGAGTATTTTATGATGTTGGGGTCGAAACGTTATGTTTCGACCCCAACATCATGACATTGTGTATTTCTTAGTATGGAAAAACTTGGGAATATCTGGTATAATGAATAGCAGATAATTAGCAGTTATCCATTATTTCCTATGGAGATGAATACAAATGAACATCCAGCAATATATACACAGCCTTACAGACGAGGAGTTTGAACAGCTTTGCACGGAATACCTGACCTTGCATTATAAAAATAAAAATATTACCATACACGGTACGCGTTTGAAAAAAGATGGCGGAAAAGACATTGTAGGAACTGCACAGGATGTCCCCTATGAAATATGGGCTGAATGCAAGAGGCACAACCGTGCCCTTGGCCTTGAGAAAATATCTAAAAATGTTATTTTGGTTATTTCAAAAGGAATTAATGAGCTGATTTATTTCTCTACAAGTGATATTACCAGAAATGCGGTTAAACATGTTTCCATAGTTGCTGCCAAGCATAATTTTTCTGTCACCTTCATATATGGGAACCGTCTGTATCAGGAATTATCAATTCTTCCACGTTTTCAATATGGTTTTGAAAAATCAAATGAAATAATAAAAAATGATTTAAGAATATCTCGTTTTTTTAGTGTATTTGAAGATACGGAAAAATATACAGAAGAATCGGAACTCGTATTGCAACGAGATAATATTTTTTACATTGATATTTATCTGACTAATTTGTATAGTGCAACTGTTTCAGATGTAACCTGCACATTACCGAAAATGGCAGATATTATATTTCATGTTCCTGAAATCCACAATTGTTTTAATATGCTGCAGGGAAGTAACCGTGTTATACAAATACGCGCTGAAGTATTAAGCTCTTACACCGTGAAGCATATACCCGCGCTTACTTTAAAATATAAGTGCAATGGTCATACATATTCCCAAAAAGTTCCCGGAGGATATATAGATCCAACAAAACTCATCTACTATCCATTGGTAGGAGAGAATGTACAGAATTTCTTAAGCAGTAAAATTCTTCCGCTTCTGAAGGGCAACGGATTCAGCCCAATTTATATGCTTAATATAACTGGGAAATCAGGAACAGGAAAAACACGGCTATTGTCTGAAATAATAAATTCTGCTAAAAGTTATAATTTTCAGACGTTATATTGCGATGCAAAAAAACAAAACGGATTTGAAATTTTAAGAGAATTTTTATGTGCTTGTCTGGGGTTACCTTATGGCACTGGAAATATCAGCTGCACATTAGATGATTTTTCTAAAATAATCAAGCAATATTATGGGAACTCAAAAGTAAGTGAGGCAGTTTTTTCTTTTGTATTTCATAAGAAATTAGATCCTGATATCTTATATTATCTGAAAGAGGCACTTCTTTTCTTCTCTTGTAATATAGTAGGCGGAGTTTCTTTAATTTGGACAATAGACAATTTACAATGTCTGGATAAAGAAACTCTGGATATCATATATTTCCTGATTGCACATTTACAGAAATGTTTTCCTGAAGTGATTTTTTCTTTAGGCACAAATACAGAAATTGTGCCTCTTGACTCTCAGGGATTTGTAAATGAATTTTTGGCTAAAATAAACGAATACGAAGACGTGATTTCGTATGTGTATACTTGCGGTGAAATGCAGAACAATGATGCGAAAACATTGTATTATCACGCTATTCCCAATTTGCAAGGGTTTGATTATTTTACGCGCCTGCTATTAAACAAAAGCGGAAAACGACCATTTGATATTATTATGCTGATTCACTGGTTTTATGACCAGAATTTAATTAATATATCAACACATAATATGGTGATTCCTTCAAAAAAAGAAGAAATTGAAAACTTTATAAATAAAGTACCTGTAAAAAGCAAGGAAATTATCGATCAACGCTTCCAACTGCAAATGCATAAAAAATTCTCTTTTGATACCACATTGGGATATTTCGATGCATTTAAAGTTGTTGTGAAGTCAATATTGTATTTTGGAGGAGAAACACCTGTTGATTTTTTGGCTAGTTTAAATATAGACGGTGATATGTTATTTGAATTAAGTCAATCTTTATTTTTTAAGTACATGGATAAATACCCTAAAATTGTATTTTACCATGACAATATTTACAGATATTTTGAAGGGTACCAATTTTATCAGAATGACCGCTCGCTTTCTCTGAAAATTATTAAGTGGCTAAATGAAAATGCCTGGTACAAATCCAACCTTAGGACAACAGCAATTTTTGACTGTTATATACGCGCTTCCGAATATGAAGAAGCTGTCAGGTTTGGAATATCTTCTATCTCAAGCGAATGTGACAAAAGAAATTTTCAGGCAGTCATACATATTGGCACAGAGCTATTAAAAGATGTTCCGAAAGCTCAGGATGCTTCCGAAGAATTAGTGCCTAACCCCTTTGCAGAATTTATGGATGCAGGTGCAAAATTTCATGTCTACTATGCAGTGGCAGACGCATACAGAATTTATCAGGATTTGTCTCAAAGCGTATATTATTATAAGAAAGCCTATAAAATATTGCAGCAATACAGTATTTCGGAATTTACGTCCATTGATACATGCCGTTTCTTTCACAGGTACTCAAATGCCTGTATTTCAGCAGCGGATTATGACGATGCATTAATCGTCTTAGATTATTTCAAGAAGTATAAAGGACGGAATAACTTTTATGATTTCATTATGCACAATCGGTATTCTGTCTTATATTTAGCAATAAATGATATAGAAAACGCATTATTGTCAATTGATGAATCATTAAAAATAGCGAAAGAATGTAAAGAACCACAGTGGGAAAGTGTCTCTTATTCAGATAAAGCTTATATTTATTATCGTGCCTATGAAGATAGGGAAAATACAATTCTATATTTTAGCAAAGCGGTAGAAAAACACATTTCTGAAAAAGCGACCATCAATCGAAGTTCTGAAATTCTTGCGCAGGAAGCTTTTGTGGATTTACTAACAGATAAGCTGGAGGATGCTGAGTATCTGGCAGATTTGGCACTGAACCGTGCACTTGAAATTAATGGAACAGCAATGGAAATAAAAAGCAGAAATTTATTAGGAATTATTCAATATTTCAGTAATAAAGCTGAAGCTGCATTTTCCACATGGCGAAAGGATCTTGTAATTTCCGCTCAAAGGGTGAATAAAGATGGAATAGTAAAGCTGCATACAAATTTAGGCGCTGCCTACATTCTGCAAAGTAAATATGTGCCAGCTAAGGAAGAACTTGAACAGGCATATGCTCTTTATCAAAAATTCAAGGTCTCCTTGATGACACACAAGCCGCTAATCTACAATTTGCTATTCATTTATAATATTTTGGGGGATACATCAAAAAGAGATAAGCTGTTTGAAGAGGCTTATTTCGATAATCTCTCTTCTTACTACAACCAGCTTATCTCTGGGAGCGAAAACATCCTGACAGACGGCTATTGGCCTTTACAGTTTAAACATGTATTCTTTAACTATTAGTTTCCAGGGAATCTGATCCGTACATCAGGTTCCCGTTTTTATCAAAAATAATATCCTCTTCATTACGATTTGTAAACCAATAGTAGTTATCCAGCAATAATCTGTAATCATCTGCAAAATATACAATAGGAATATTTAATCGGCATATATCCCAGGTTACATTTTCCTGCAAAATAATGTGTGTGGCGCCGGTAACATTTTTTATATCTAAAAATTGCAAAATGGAAATGTCAAACAATTGTGTGAACAGCTTTATGTATTTATCACGGTATAACGAATTACTAAAACTTACAACAATGACACTTTTTTGCGATATTTTTTTATAATTTGCTTCCATCCAGAGCTCTTTTAAATAGTTTTCAGCATTGCATAATTGATATAATTCATCGCCCCATTTTTTGAATAAATATGCTTTTACATCTTGTCTAAAAGGTACTGTCCGAATAGGTCCTGAAATCTGTCCACGGTGAAAAACTTTGGCGTTTGCGCACATTCTGTTTGTATAGCCAGCTTTTCGAACACGAAAGGCCAGGTCTACATCGCAATGAATGTTCATGCACATTTCATCCTGTCCGCCAAGTTCCTGGTATAAATTACGATTCATCATCATGCAGCCAGAAGACACAAGCGGAACATCAAGGTCTTTTTGGGAGAATGTAGAAGGTTTTCCATGGCGAAGAAACAACAGAATATCAATTTCATAAATTCCCATACCGTATCCAAATAAGTTTCCGGAATCTGTTTCATAAATTGTCGCGGATACACATCCCTTTTCCAAAATATCTGCATATGTTTTTTTCATGCTTTGCAACCAATTACCTGTTGGATAGATATCACAATCCATAAACAACAATGTATCATACCGTGCGTGATCAACAGCATAATTACAGGCTGCTGCATACCCTTTATTTTCCGGCATATTTAATACCTGGACAGAATATTCATCCTCTAAAAAGTTAATATTCATGGCTGGATTGTCATTGACGACAATAATTTCATATATATCTTCTGCTTTTAATGCATCCTGCAGCAGCTTGATACACATTTTTAAGGAAGACAATCCATTATAAAAAGTTATGATTGTTGAAAGCCCCTGCATTATTCTTTTCCCTCCAGTACATTTTTTATTATATTTGCGACTGTTTTGGAAGCACGTCCGGTTTCGCACAGGCCATACTCTTTCTTCATCCAATCCAATGTATTTATTTCTTTTTGCGATACAGCTGCTGGAAGTTTATTTATAACTTCAGAAACTGTATATGCTTTTGGAAAAGGCAAAGCATTAAAATCCTGATTAAATCCTCTGTCCGAAAGATAATCCTCTAAATCTGGACAATATAGCAGTATAGGTTTATTTAATAATGCGAAATCTGTAATAATACTGGAATAATCACTGATTAAAAAATCAGCTGCTATAAGTAATTCCTGTACATCTTCATAAGATGAAGCATTTATTACTTTTTCTGAATTCCCCAGCCAGTATTTGGGGTTATAAACATTTGTATGCATATGAATGACAAATGTCCACTTATTGCCTGTACAGTTTTCCAGTTCTGCCAATATTTGACTGGATGGCAGTGTGTATTGGGTAACTCCCATATCTGCTCGAAAAGTAGGCGCATATAATAATATTTTGTTGTCTTCATTAATTGATAGACAAGATTTTATTTTTTTAGCTATAGTATTACGATCTCCGTTTAACATTACATCCGTTCGCGGAAGCCCTTTTTGCAGTATCTTTCCTGAATACCACATATCTCTTCTTATAAGAAAGGTAGAAAAGTCACTATTAGACAAGAATAAATTTATCATTTTAGAATCATTTTTTGCACTATCAATATATCTCTTGGACAACTTATTTATTGCTGCACGTTCCATATTTTTCAGTCGAACACCACCATGCCATGTCTGGATATAATATTGATTTTTTCGTTTTCGAACATATCGTGACTTGCGGCGATTAGAAATCCATATTTGAGCTGTTACCTGTTCGTATATTCCCCGGATCGAATGATATGGGACTTGACGTATGCAAGCTGGCATTTCAGGTGGATTTTCAAAATCGCATAGCCAGACTATGTCTGCCGTGCAATCTAATTTTAACAGTTGTTGAATAATATATTTGGGGCTATCACAATAACCGTGATTTTTGAAACATGAAACAACAATTTTCCTTTTCTGAACAGGAAATATTCTGAAAATATAAAATAGTAATTCTAAAACCTTATCCTGCATATACTCTATCTTTTTATTTTTGGTTTTTATAAATAGGCGATTTGCCTTCATGTATATCATTCCTCTGAAAAAGAATATCCTTAATACAATTAGAGATAATGGATAACTGCTAATTATCTATTATTTTTGTGTTACTGTTCAGAGGTTAGCTGGACATGAGAAAACCGATGGTATAAACTGATAACAGTCAAATCCATCGGTTTTCTTATCCAAATATCCTGGATACTCTGTCAAATATATTCGTTGGTTCTTCCAGGCGCATCAAAACAAGCATGCTCATGCATTGGCAGAGATAATCGATACTTTCGAAACTCCTAAATGTCACAGCCTGCGCCTGTTTCCGCTTATAGTTTCTTAGAAGCCTTTCGGCTTCATTATTAGTGGCAGGTATTCGGGAATCATGCAGGAACAGCAAATGGTTCTGCATATATTTCTCCATTCTCAGGAATAAATTATACCCGTCTCTGTAATAATTGTTTGCCGGAACATTTCCGTATTCCGCCCTGGCTATTTCCAGTATCTCACGGTATCTTTTTTCGAACTCAGATACCTTTACCGGATCCGGTTCCTGAGATGGCTGGAATCCATTTCGGAAATGGATCATCTCCTGTACCAGTGAACGCATCTCTTTGTTCCAGGTGCGGTCTGGTTCATTATCCATGCTGTCTTTCAGGTAACGCAGCACATGGGCAAGACATTCCTGGTGATCCGTTCCATAATTATAAAAGGTAATATCATGGTCATGGACAAGGATTCCCTGGTAATCTTCTGTAACAGTGCCCTTTACTCCCTCGTGTCCTTTTTTCTCACGGGCAAAGTACAATGCTTTTCCATCCGGGGTTGCACAGACATAAATCTGACAGCTTTTCCCGTTTTCCCTGCCGTTTGTACAGTCTGTATGCATGACAGGGGAAAGCAGCATGTCTGCATAGGCTTTCCTGCGCTCAGGCTCTGTTTTTAAAGCAAACTCCCTGCTGAGTTTACTTATCATGCCTTTGGAAATGTTTAGTTTTCCATCTGTCAGATCAGACAGGAACTTTCTGCTCTTATCAATAGAGGTACAGCAGTCGCTATTCAGAAGGAACAGAAATGCCCGGATGCTGCCATCATAATTCACATCATCAATAACGCCATCCGGAAATGCAGCATGTATGCGTTCCCCTGTCTGGCTGTTATAATAAACATCAGCATGGTATTCTTTTACATCCATGACCATTCGGATGCTTACCATTTGTTTTATAATTGTTCTTGCTGTTTTCTTAAAGGCATGGTCATCAAGCACTTCTTCCGGTGGTGGAAGAAAAATCACCGGCTGTGTAGGCTCCTGCTTTTTTCGGCCATGTCCTTTATGTCCCGGCTGCCCTCCGGGTTTCCTGCCTGTCTTTTCCCTGCTGTTTGCAATCTTTTTCTACCGGATGGTTTTGGAAGAAGGAATAGAGGAGTTTTCATAATCACGGTTGATCTGTGCATGAAGTTTCAGGTTCTTTCCCTGTTCTTCTTCCAGCTGGGTAGCGGTTTCATAGAACTTAAGGCGGAATTCTTTTGCTTTCTCCAATGCTTCATCTCTTTGTCTCTCAGCAAGAAGGGCACGTTCCTCCATCTCCTGGAGCTTCTGGTCAGCTTTTTTCTGCATTGCCTCAAACTCCTGGAGCATATCCTCCAGTACCTGAAACCAGTAATTGCGGACATGGATGGTTTCTTTATGTGCATCCGCTATCTCCGTTAGCAACGCCTGGATCTTACGTTCATAGGCTCTGCATTCCTTTTGATGGAGTTCTTTCAGCTTAATATAGCGTTCACCGGATTCCAGTTCTTTATTTCTTGTCTGTGCGGCTTTCAGCCGACACATAAGTGAGATGTGATCATACGCATCAGGCATATGTTTTCCTCCAGTACAGTTATAATCAAACGCCACTGATAATGTCTGTAATCTTTGAAATATGATCTTCCAGATATTCAATCAATTCTTTCTGTTTCTGGATAAATTCCTCCTGGATCTCAATCTGTTTAAGATAACCGGCCAGAAGTTCATCACGTTTTCTAAGTTCTTCTTTAAAATCAATATCCATAAGGGAACCTCTCTTTCTTAAGAAAAAGTATAACAGAAACATAGAAAAAAAGCGAATCACCAGAAAGTGCCCATTCGTCAATCTAACTGTGGATAAATAGTTGTTTTATAATAAAAAAGGGATTCGTGTAGATCCTGAAACTTCAAGAATGAGTTCCCAAAACCAGAATCTGGTGTATAACTTTTCAAAAAAAGAGCGGCAGGAAAAACTATAAACACAGTTTTTCCTGCCGCGAATGATTATCCACAAAATAAAAAAATAAATTTCGTCATTTTTTACAATGACTTATACATACCTCTGAACAGTAACATTTTTGTGAATACCAAGGCAAAGATAGCGGTAAATTCTTTTGCTTGCTTTATATGTGTGGTATACTTAGGCTATAATGAAATAGAGAAGTACAGTAATCCAGACAAGAGATTCAGTGTTTATTTGTGCGAAAGATAAAGAGGATATGCTTATGAGAATCATTACACAGGCCATCAGAGTGATTGACTATGAAAACGATAAAATTTCAGCAAGAAATATTATGCCAAAATTTGGAGAATATATTGAACAGTTGATTTCTTACATAAATGGGAATGTTTCTGTAAGGGAATATAAAACACAATCAACGGGCACAGAGGTCATTAGCAGTATATTAGAGATCATAAAGCACCAGGCAGAAGCTGAAATAGTTCTGCAAAGGATTGATATAATAGCAGAACGCCTGCTCCGAAAGGAAAGACAGGCACAAGAGCAGATTGCAAGTATGGATATTAGAGTGCAGAAAGGAAGCCTGATCTTGGCTTTGATCGAGGATGAGGGGAAGATGCTGTTTCTGTTGGCGAAGGTAGAGCATACGGATTTCTTTGATGATAGTGATTACAGCATTAAATCAGGCTTTTCAAAGGACACAAAAAAGATCTGGAAAACCTGCCTGTTTGAGATTGATGATTTGAATTCTGTGGAATTTTTAGCCAGAATATATTCTAATACGGTGGCGAAATACTGGTGGCATGATTTTCTGGAGTTAAATGAACTTCAAAGTGATGAGCTTAATACCAAGAGAGCGTTTAAAGCCGTAGAAAGTACACTGAGCAGAAATCTGAAAAAAGATGCACCATATGACCATATGGTAATCCGTAATGCAATGTACTTGTATTTCAGTAGTGTCGAGCAGTTCGATTTTTCTGAAATGTTAGATAAAACGATTAAGAATTATTCCCCTAACGACATGACGGCGGAAAAGAAAGAAGAACTTATTCAGAAACTGTGCGACCTGCCTGAAAAACAACACTTTGACTATCAGTTTAAGCCGGTTCTGTCAATGATTAAGCCTAAAATGAAGAAAACGTATGATGTATATAGCGGAATTCAGATTAAAGTATCTAGTGCGGTTGAAAATTTGAAGGACATCATTGAGGCATATGAGGACGGTGATGGCAAACGGTATCTCAAGATCCGTATGGATAATGATATAACCTTCCGGACATTTGAGCGTAGGGAGGGGAGATAGGAGGGATTTGCTTTGCTGGAGCATATAAGGGATAAGGTTTTGGGATTGAAGGAAGAAGAACGCAGGAAATTCTATTCCGCCTGTTTTTCATTCCCATCTTCTCAGGCTTTAGGATTTTCAGAATTGATGGAGATTATACAAAAGATTCCATCAAGGGATGAAGTCAGAATTTTTTTGTCGTTGGAAAATGAAGATCCCTTCATAATAGCGAAAAATTCAACTGAAGCAGAGTACAGAGCGTTTATTGAAGAGACACTGGAAGATGAGATGATTTTTACAAAAATAGAGATAAATAAAACATTGGCAGATGGGCACTTTTCAATTTACCGATACCAAAAGTTTGTGGAGGATATTGTCGGTTTATCTATGGAAGATGTGCTGAAAACATTCTCTATGTTTCTGGATGGGGCAGGGAAAAATATAGTGTTTGAACTATTTGACAGTCCAAATATTTTTTATACGAAAACAATGTATTTTCTTCCTGTGGGGAATAGAGAGATTGATTGTAATTTTAGCAGGACACAGCGTTTGCTGGCTTGTAGGGATAATACGTACTTTTATAACCAGGATTCCTATGGATTGCTGCCGGATGATTTTAAGATAGAAGTAGGGTATGAGGGAAACCCATTCAAAGAATTGTTCATGAAGCTGGAAACAATTTTGGCAGCAAGCTTCATTGCATCCAATGCTACGATTCAGGGTGGGCAGATGAAACTGCAGATTATGGGACAGCGTTCTGTTGATTATGTATGCCGTCTAAATGAGATAACGGGAAACCAGGTGCTGTACAAAATATATGACTGGATATATTCAGGCGGAAGTTCTATTGACAAAGCCATTATTGCAAGAAATATTATCTGTCTGCATTGCAAATATGAGCCGCTGCTGAACCTGGACGAAAAAGTTCTTTCCTCTATCCAGTCTAATTACAATCTGTATTTGAAAGATAACGTAGGACAGTATCTTGAACTGAAAAACAAAGTGGCAGAATTTATAAGTGACATTGTGTCGAGAACCGGGGAATACGCCACAGAATTACTTGATAAGTTTAAAGCAAATGTTATAGCAATATTTGGCTTTCTATTTACAGTGGTCATAGCCGGTATTGTATCAGACCAGCCGTTGAACAATATTTTTACAAAAGATATAACGGTAATCCTGGAATTAGTCCTGGTGGGTTCTGTGGTATATCTGTTCATTTGTTATGGGCAGTCAAAGTATCAGATGAATAAAGTCTATGAAAGTTATGAGAAACTGAAAAAGTCCTACGATAAGATATTGACGGAGGATGATATTCAGGAATGTTTTCAAGGCGACCATCTGATTTCAGATATGAAGAAAACAATAGGGAAATCTGAAAAAATATATTTGTTCCTATGGGTTGTTTTTCTTCTGGTGCTCCTTGTGATTGTAGAATATATTAGTGAAGCTCCGGTTGTAGTTCCTTTTTTGAAAAAAATTGTTGGACTGTTCTATAATTAAAGACGAAAAATCCCTTGTGCATTAACTAAAACTGTTAATGACACTGGGGATTTTTCGTCTGAAGGTATTTTTATAGATTTCATAATTACTCCTATTGAAATTAGCACCAAATACAGTAGTATGATGTTTATAACAAGATAGGAGGATTCAAAAATGAGATTAGAAGATAAACTGGCAGCATATTTGGAGTACTGCGAATATCGAAAGCAACTGGACAAGAAAACACTGAAAGCATATCGCATTGACCTGCGTCAGTATTTTGAACATGTAAATGCGGATGAACCTGATAAGGAAAAGATTGAGGAATTTGTTACCTATTTGCATAAGAGTTACAAGCAAAAGACGGTAAAGCGGAAGATAGCTTCAATGAAAGCATTTTATAATTATTTAGAAGAATGTGAAATCATTGCTGAAAGCCCTTTTCGAAAAATAAAAGTCAAATTCAAAGAATCAGTAACTCTCCCAAGAATCATTCCTAGGGAAGAAATAGAAAAGCTTTTGAACCATATGTATCAATGCTTGAATGAGAATGATAAAGTATCGCATAAACATATGCTGCGTGATGTAGCTGTAATTGAAGTGTTTTTCGCAACCGGGGCAAGGGTGTATGAAATATCCAATATCCGGGAAGATAGCATTAATCTGAATACGGGTCTAATCAAACTTTTTGGAAAAGGCGGGAAGGAACGGTATGTACAGATTAGTAATACTTCAATTTTAGAGGTCCTGAGAAAATATTACGATGAAAATGAGCAGGCGATCAAGAAAAGCGGCTATTTTTTTGTAAATAACAGAGAAAGTAGATATACGGAACAATCTATCCGGCTGATGCTGAAGAAGTATACAAAGCAGGCCGGTATTGAGAGAAATATCACTCCTCATATGTTTCGTCATTCATTCGCAACATATTTAATCGAGGAAGGGGTAGATGTAAGCTGCGTCCAGCAGATTCTGGGACATAGTTCCATAAAAACAACTCAGATTTATATACATATTGCGGCTAAAAAACAGGCTGAAATATTAAAAGAGCTGCATCCCCGGAATAATATGAAAATCGTTGGTGCGGCGTAGCTTTCTGCAGATAAGGATTGATATAATGCATGGGATTGGAGGAGTGGCTGTATATACTGCCTAAACTGTATAGGCGGCAGTTGCTTTAAAATATTTTGACAGAGATACGGTGAGACTGGCCTAATTTAGGGTAGTCTTCTTGGCACGAAAAATTATATTGTAAGGATTGAAACAACTGTGGTAAAAGTAGAAATTTGTTTGATTTGAAAATTCATAGCTACTGATTTGATACTACGGTATTTATTACTATGGAAAAATATGGAATACCCTGTTATAATATGTAACAGATAATATATAATTATCCGATATAGAAACGCTTGAAATATCTTATGGAAATTAACGGAGACAAAGAATATGCCAATAGACAAAGAACAGTTTCTCAAACAATTCGTTAAGCAAGCCCTTGATGAAAGGATTTCTCTTTTTTTAGGTGCTGGTGGTTCATGTGTATACGGTAAACTATCCGTACTGCTCTAACTTTAAGCCGCCGTTTCCGGCGGCA
>ERZ837487.3873-NODE-3873-length-12691-cov-20.534109_pt1 | contig 12691 bp, 8 predicted proteins | sample MGYA00519911_ERZ837487 | MGnify/ENA primary metagenome ERZ837487 (study PRJEB31850, sample SAMEA3708818) | human gut metagenome | biome: human gut; feature: human-associated habitat; material: faeces | place: China | collected 2014 ...
TGGAGTTCTCCGGCAAGGAGCTGGTGCGCGGCGAGCCCGATGCTTCCTCCTTCCCTTCCGGCGGCCTGCGCGCCACCTGCGAAGCCCGCGGCTACACCGCATGGGACCCCACCAGCTACGCATTCGTGAAGGATGATGTGCTGTGCATTCCCACCGCCTTTGTCAGCTACACCGGCGAAGCTCTGGACAAGAAGACCCCCCTGCTGCGCTCCATGAACGCCCTGTCCGGCCAGGCCGTGCGCATCCTGAAGCTGTTCGGCAAGGATGTGGACTACGTTTCCACCACCGTCGGCCCGGAGCAGGAGTACTTCCTGATCAAGAAAGAGGACTACGAGGCCCGGCAGGACCTGATCCTCACCGGCCGCACCCTGTTCGGTGCTCCCTCTGCCAAGGGTCAGGAGCTGGAAGAGCACTACTTCGGCGTCATCCGCCCCGAAGTGTCCGCGTTCATGAAGGAACTGGATGAAGAGCTGTGGAAGCTGGGCATTCCCGCCAAGACCAAGCACAACGAGGTTGCTCCCTGCCAGCATGAGCTGGCCCCCATCTTCGACACCACCAATGTTGCCATCGACCACAACCTGCTGACCATGGAGATGATGAAGAAGATCGCTCCCAAGTACGGTCTGGTCTGCCTGCAGCACGAGAAGCCCTTTGAGGGCGTCAACGGCAGCGGCAAGCACAACAACTGGTCTATGTCCACCACCCACGAGAATCTGCTCGACCCGGGCGACACCCCCATGGAAAACCTGCAGTTCCTGGTGTTCCTAGCCGCTGTCATCAAGGCTGTTGACGAGTACGCCGATCTGCTGCGCACCTCTGTGGCTACCCCGGGCAACGACCACCGTCTGGGTGCCAATGAGGCACCTCCGGCCATCATCTCCATCTTCGTGGGCGAAGAGCTGGAAGCCGTCATCGACGCCATCGCGTCCGATTCTCCCTACGCAGGCCCCGTCAAGATGAAGATGGACCTGGGCGTGGACGTGCTGCCCAAGTTCAGCAAGGACACCACCGACCGCAACCGTACCTCTCCCTTCGCCTTCACCGGCAACAAGTTCGAGTTCCGTATGCCCGGCTCTGCCGAAAACCTGAGCGATTGCAACACCATCCTGAACACCGCCGTCGCCAAGGAGCTGAAGGGCTATGCCGATGAGCTGGAAGGTGCCGAGGACTTCACCGCCGCTGCCATCGCACTGGTCAAGCGTACCATCCGCGACCACCGCCGCGTCATCTTCAACGGCAACGGCTACTCCGCCGAGTGGGAAGCGGAAGCTGCAAAGCGCGGCCTGCCCAACAAGAAGAACGCCCCCGCTGCCCTGCCTGCCCTGATCGCACCCAAGAACATCGCCCTGATGGAAGAGTTCGGCGTGCTGACCAAGGTGGAGATGGAGAGCCGCTACGAAGTCGAGATGGAGCACTACGCCAAGATCATCAACATCGAAGCTCTGACCATGCTGGAGATGGCCCGCAAGCAGCTGCTGCCCGCCGTCAACTCCTACATGAGCGAAGTTGCCAATACCGCCGCATCCAAGCTGGCCGTCAGCGAGGACATCAGTGTCCGCAGCGAGACCAAGACCCTGGGCCGTCTGTCCGCCGACGCCGACGCCATGAGCGACGCCATCGACTCCCTGCAGGATGCTGTGGATGCCACCAAGGCCCTGCCCACCGAGAGCGAGAAGGCCGTTGCCTTCCACGACAATGTTCTGCCTGCCATGGACGCCCTGCGCGCCGCAGCAGACGATGCCGAGACCGTCTGCGGTGAGGATTACTGGCCCCTGCCCAGCTACAGCAAGATGCTCTACTACGTCTGATCCTTTCACACCAGCGTAACAGAATAAGCATCCGCAGGCTGCGGAATTCAATTTTCCATTCTCCTTTTCCTATTTCTTACACCAGCCTGAAGACCTGCTCTTGCAAAAGGGCAGGCCTTTGGGCGTTTTATTTGAAAGGGAAACAACTATGAGCTATTCGACCCAACAGGATATCCTTGATTTCGTTGAGGACAACAACGTCAAATTCGTGCGGTTCGCGTTCTGCGATATCTTCGGCACCCAGAAGAACATCGCCGTGCTGGCCAGCGACCTGCCCAAGGCGCTGCAGGACGGCGTGTGCTTCGACGGCAGCTCCATCGCCGGCTTCATGCATGTGGAGGAAAGCGACCTCGTGCTCCGGCCGGATCTGTCCACTGTCACCATCCTGCCGTGGCGCCCCACCGAGGGCCGGGTGATGCAGTTCTTCTGCGACGTGCAGAAGCCGGATGACCAGCCCTTTGGCGGCAACTGCCGGGGCTTTCTGCGCAGCGTGAACCGCAAATTCCGCAAGCTGGGCCTGACCTGCAATGTGGGCGCGGAGTGCGAGTTCTACCTGTTCGAGAATGATGATCGGGGCCGCCCCACCCGCATCCCCATCGACTTCGGCGGCTATTTTGACGTAGCCCCGCTGGATGCGGGCGAAAACCTGCGCCGGGACATCTGCCTGACCATGGAACAGATGGGCATGGCACCCCAGCACAGCCACCACGAGAGCGGTAACGGCCAGAACGAGATCGACTGCCACCATGCCGGTCCCCTCAAGACCGCCGACAACGTGATGATGTTCAAGCAGATCGTGCGGGCCATCGCCATGCGCAGCGGCATCCACGCAAGCTTTCTGCCCAAGCCCCTGCCGGATCAGGCAGGCAGCGGGCTGCACATCAACCTGTCGCTCTACATGGACGGCAAGAACCTGTTTGAGGGCGACATTGCCCCGGACAGCATTGCCGGAAGCTTTATGGCGGGCGTGCTGGCCCACAGCCGGGAGCTGACCGTGTTCACCAATCCCCTGCCCAACAGCTACCAGCGCTTCGGCTGCGACGAGGCCCCCCGCTATGTGAGCTGGAGCCGCCAGAACCGCAGCCAGCTGGTGCGCATCCCGCAGGTAAAGGGCGACAACTGCCGCATGGAGCTGCGCAGCCCGGACCCCGCCTGCAACCCGTATCTGGCCATCGGGCTGGTGCTGGCCGCCGGTCTGGACGGCATCGAGAAGCGGATGATCCTGCAGCCCCCGGTCAACAAAAACCTGTTCGACCCCGCCGAGGCCGCCGGCCTTGGCCTCGAAACTCTGCCCGCCACGCTGGAAGAAGCCGTGCAGGCCGCCGAGGAAAGCGAATTCCTGCACCGGGTGCTGCCCGAAGAGCTGGCGGCCCGCTACTTTACCGAGGAACTCAAACGGTGCGAAGCACTGAAAAATGCAGCCGACCCCGCCGAGTATGAGCGCGTCCACTATTTCAACACCATCTGACCCCTACCGGAACCGAACGTAGGAGAAAGGAGCGAAGGAAATGGGACGTGCACTGATCATAAGCGCCGGTGCAAGCTCCAACGAGTATATCTCCGCACGGCTGACCGAAATGGGCTACAGCCGCCCGGTGATCATCCCCAGCGGAGCGGAAGCCCGGCGCAGGATGACCGAATCCGACTTTGAACTGATCGTGGTCAACTCTCCCCTGCCCGACGAGTTCGGCCACGAAGTGTGCATCAACGCGGTGGAAAAAACCGACGCCGGGGTGGTGTTTCTGGTCAAGGCCGCGCAGGCCGACCAGCTGCTCGGCCCCCTGAGCGATCAGGGCGTGCTGGTGCTGAGCAAACCGTTCAGCACGGCGTTTTTCATGCAGGTGATGCACATGGCCGAGGCCGGCAACCACCGGCTGCAGCGTGCCCGGCAGGAGAACGCCCGCCTGCAGGAAAAGATCGCGCAGGTGCGGCTGGTCAGCCGCGCCAAATGCTGCCTGATCGAACATGAACACCTGACCGAAGCCGAGGCCCACCGCTACATCGAGAAACAGGCCATGGACACCCGCCGCGACCGCACCGAGGTTGCGCAGGAAGTGCTTGATTCTTATGAGGACATGGGTGTATAATATCAAGTTGGGAAACAGGCTTCCCCCTTGGGGGAAGCTGTCGCGTGAGCGACTGATGAGGGGAGCTTCCGCCAGACGCTGCTCTCCGGGAGCAGCATGGAACCGCTACTCCCCTCATCCGCCTCACTTCGTTCAGCACCTTTCCCCGAGGGGGAAGGCTTTTGACTGGATCCTATAGAGGAGGAAGTAATTTTATGGCAGAAAAACAAACCAAATTCATCTTTGTGACCGGCGGCGTCGTCTCCGGTCTGGGCAAAGGCATCACGGCTGCTTCTCTGGGCCGTCTGCTCAAATGCCGCGGCCTGAAGGTCGCCAGCCAGAAACTGGACCCCTACGTCAACGTGGACCCCGGCACCATGAGCCCGCTGCAGCACGGCGAAGTGTTCGTGACCGACGACGGCACCGAGACCGATCTGGATCTGGGCCACTATGAGCGCTTCATCGACGAAAACCTGAACAAGTACTCCAACCTGACCACCGGCAAGGTGTACTGGAACGTACTGAACAAGGAGCGTCAGGGTGCTTATCTGGGCCAGACGGTGCAGATCATCCCCCACATCACCAACGAGATCAAGAGCTATATCTATAATCTGGCTTCCTCCACCGAAGCCGATGTGGTCATTACCGAGATCGGCGGCACCACCGGCGACATCGAGAGCCAGCCTTTCCTGGAGGCCATCCGTCAGGTTGGTCTGGAACAGGGCCGCGACAACTGCTGCTACATCCATGTGGTGCTGGTGCCCTATATTTCCGGCTCGGACGAGTACAAGTCCAAGCCCGCACAGCACTCGGTCAAGGAGCTGCAGGGCATGGGCGTGAACCCCGACATCATCATCCTGCGCGCCGACGGCAGCGTGGGCGGCGACATCCGCCGCAAGATCAGCACCTTCTGCAATGTCAAGCCGGAGTGCGTCATCGAAAACCTGACCATGCCCAGCCTGTATCAGTGCCCGCTGATGCTGCACTCCAACGGTCTGGATGACGTCGTGGTGAAAAAGCTCAAGCTGGACGTACCCGCCGCCGACCTGACCGAGTGGAAGCAGGTGGTGAGCCGCATCGCCACCCGCAGCAAGACCTGCACCATCGCGCTGGTGGGCAAGTATGTCAAGCTGCACGACGCCTACCTCTCCGTGATGGAAAGCCTGTACCATGCCGGCTTTGAGAACGACAGCCAGGTGGAGATCAAGTGGGTGGAAAGTGAAGACCTGACCGATCAGGCCGCCTGCAAGGAAGCCTTTGCCGATGTGGACGGCATCATCGTGCCCGGCGGCTTCGGCGACCGCGGCATCGAGGGCATGATCCAGGCCGCTCAGTACGCCCGTGAAAACAATGTTCCCTATTTCGGCATCTGCCTTGGTATGCAGATCATGGTGATGGAGTTCGCCCGCAACGTACTGGGCTACGCCGACGCCAACTCCAGCGAGTTCACCCCGGATGGCGCACACAACGTCATCTCCCTGATGCCGGACCAGCAGGGCAACATCCCCAAGGGCGGCACCATGCGTCTGGGCAAGTACCCCTGCAAAGTGATGCCCGGCACCAAGATGGCCGAGTGCTACGGCGAGAGCGAGATCTGGGAGCGTCACCGCCACCGCTATGAGTTCAACAACGATTTCCGTCAGGAGATGCAGGATAAGGGTCTGGTCATTTCCGGCACCAGCCCGGACGGCCATCTGGTGGAGACCGTGGAACTGCCCGGCCGCGACTTCCATCTGGGCGCACAGTTCCATCCCGAATTCAAGAGCCGCCCGAACCGCGCTCACCCGCTGTTCAAGGCATTCATCGCAGCAGCGCTCCGCCTCCGCGCCAGCGAACAGCGCAGCCTGATGCACCTGTAAAAAACAGTAAAACGAACCCCCGGGGATCCTGAAGGTCCTTCCGGGGGTTTGTTCTGTTTGCGGCTCATTTCAGTCTGCACGCAGGCCGTGATCGTAGAGTGCATGGCGGCGCTGCTTGTCGGCATACATCCGCTTGTCAGCCAGCAGACGGGCCTGTTCGGCGCTGGGGCACTCGGACGGGAACAGCGACCAGCCGCAGCTCGTCCCGATAAAGATATCGTTGCCGTCCAGCTGATACACTTCTGCCACCGCGATGCCCACCTTCGTAGCTTTGCGGCGGCAGTCCTCAGCGCTCAGCTCGCCCACCAGCAGCAGTGCAAACTCATCGCCGCCCAGACGGAACGCATAGTCTGAGCCACGGATGCAGCCCTGCAGCCGCTTACCTACTTCCTGCAGCAGCCGGTCGCCCATAGCGTGGCCGTAGGTATCGTTCACCGGCTTAAAGCGGTCGAGATCCAGATAAAACAAGGCAAACGCCTGCCCGCGCCGTTCCAGCGCACCGACCACTGCGTCGAAATACCGCTTGTTCAGCAGGCCGGTGAGGGCATCGGTGTTGGCCAGCTCCTGCAGCAGATGCTGCCTGCCCATATCCTGTGCGATTATCATCACGCGGGTGAGCCGTCCTTCCTCCCAGCCGCAGGGCACCACCGTCATCATCAGGAAAGCGCTCTTGTCGCGGGCGGCGTACTCGAACTTGAGGGCGTCCTCCGGCGTTTTGAGCTGAGCGCGGAGGTTTTCCGGCGAGAGCATCCGGGTGAGCTTTGCGTTCTCGCCGTCGGTCAACGCAACATACTTGCGGGAGATCTCCTCCCGCAGCTCCCGGAAGGAACCTTCCGGCGGGTAAAGATCTTCTTTCTTCCGCTCATGGTCCTCGTAGCGATCGGTGTCGAGGTCGCAGATGGCAAAGCGGTCTACAAGACGGGCCATTCCTTCGAACATCTCATCAGCAATTTCCTTGCGGCGCTGCAGCTCCTGCTTTTCGGCTTCTGCCCGCTCACGGCGCATTTTTGCCTCATTGTAAAAGATCTTGCTCATGCCGAACAGAATGACCGCAAACAGTGCCAGCAGCAGCAAAATCGTGTTGGCCTGCACGGCGTTCATGCCGCTTTCCACAGCACTGGCCGGTACGACACCGATGATGGACCAGTCCTTCACACCAACAGGCTGATACACCAGATAATACCGCGTTGATGCAATGTCGTAGGTCACACCGCCGGTTTCCTTCTGTTGGACAGCACTGCGCGTCTGGTTGAAATCGATCTGGTACGTCTCCGTGTTGTCTTCAAGATAGTCGAAGAGGTTGGTCAGCTGTTCGGGGATCACCGTCCTCGGCTCGGTGGAAAGCACCACGTCGCCGTTCGTGCGCACGATGTAGCAGTCGCTCTGGCCTTCATAGGCCAGACCGCCGAGCAGGTTTTCCAGTGTGGTGTTGTCGTAGCACAGCGCCAGCGACGTATAGGTGACACCATCTATTGTGATGGGCTGTACCTGCATGGCAAACATGACCTTGCGCACCCCTTTGCTGGAGATATAGCTGGTCACGATGGGGCCGTCGGAAGCGTAAAGCTCCGCCAGCGCAGCCTTCATGTGCGGGGCGTCTCCCTGCCGGCCGCCGACTGTCCAATACTGGTTTTCCTCATTGAAAAGCACTGCCTCACTGTACTGCCAGGTCGCGCGTTCCTCCACATATGTGCGCCATTTGCGCGATGCATCCGGATCGCCGTCCAGATCTTCAAGGTCTTTGCCCCAGACCTCAAGGACGTTCCAGTTCCGCTGCACGAACATGTTAAAGGTCTTGGTCACCTGACTGTAGGTGGAAAGCAGGTTTGCCGTGCTCTCGCGGCAGATCTGCTGACGGGTGTATCCGCTGTAGAACACGATGCACACCAGAACCGTGATCATCACCGCGGCTGACAGTGCGATATTTTTTGTTTTCTGTCTCATAAGCGTTCCTCACGATCCGCCCTGCGGCGTGTTTTTCATCCGCTTCTTCCTTGTTAAAATTATACCATCCTGAAAAGGACGGTTCAATACACGAAGTTCGCCGTTTACGCAGATTATACGCCGTTTCACTCAGAAACCCGGCAAATGTGAGGGTCATAGGGCAGAAAAAACGGAGCAGCCCGGTGACAGCGCTGAACCGGTAAGCGTTGATGACCGGCGCACCGTCACCGGCAATCGATTGTACCGCACCACGGAATGTGATGTTCTGATTTGCAAAGGCGCCTTTGAAATACTCATACAAGCTTTCTTTAACGGATGCATAATAGCGCTGTCCGTCTGCTGAAACGACAGAGAAACACTTATAGTTCACGTCCTTGACCGTGTAAGTATAATAGTAGCCAAAGTCCGTGTGGCCTGAGTAACTTACATAGTCCCCGACCTTATACTGCGTATCAGCTGCGAACGCCGGAACCGCAAAAGCAAGGCACAACGCCAGCACGGCCAGCAGTGAAATCACTTTCTTTTTCATGATTTTCTCCTTTTTTTCATTCGATTTTTGCGCAGATAATATTGCTTGCGGGATACAGCAAACAGTTGTATAATATGAGCCAGCAGAACAACCGCTTTTGGAGGGCTGTGTCATGACACGACAAGATTACATGGTGGGTATGGTGGCAAAGGGGTCTGTTTGCAGACTTTTCTATATCTCCTATTTTTTTGTTCCTACTGGGGAGTTTTCAAAAATAGCCATCTTCCCACCATACCCACCATGGAAAGGAGAACCAAGTGACCTACGAAGAGAAAAAGGCGTGGCTCTGGCGGTATCGGCTTCTGCGGCCAGCTGACCGCCGCACAGGCTCAGCTCAAGACCGCGCAGGACGGCCTTGCAAAGTTCGACGGCGTGGACGTTGCCGCCCTGAATGCGCAGGTGGCGAGGCTGCAGGCCGACCTGAAAACGCAGGCCGACGGCTTTGCCTTTGACAACGCCCTCTTGTTGACATAACAACAGCCCCGTGGTTCCGTTTGGTTCCACGGGGCTGTTGTTGTTTATCAGTCGTTCAATAGTGTTATTCCACGAATCACGCCTTATAGTTCTGTGCAAACTCGCATGATCTCCGGCAGGCTGACATCCGGGCCGTTTGCCTGGATGCATTTGATGTCGCTCTGTGCTTTTGCAAGTGCTGTCGCAATTTGATTGCGTTTTTCATCCGAAAGATTCGTTTTTATCGCCTGTTTCTTTAAAAGCGGGTTGCAACTGCAGAAAAGCACCCGAAAACTTACGTTCTCAGGTGCTTTTTGTGGTGGAGGCGATGGGAGTCGAACCCATGTCCGAAAAGAGTTCAGTGCAGGTGTCTCCGGGTGCAGGCGATCTACAACATTCCCGCCGCGCCACGCCGATCGTCAGGCTAGCGCATTGGTAGCTTCATGAGTTCCTGCCGGTCCGCAAAGCTTAGGTCCGTTCAGGTGCTGTGTCTAAAGGACGCCCCGGCCCCACACGACACAAGAGTGGGCGGAACGCGCAGCACTCAGGCTGCGAGCAACTGATAATTATTGTTGTCAGTTAATTTTTTTGGAGGAGTTATAGAGCAGTTCCCCCACTGCTACCCGCTGCCCAGACCTCGCTCCCCCCGTCGAAACCTTTACGCCCCCTTATAAAGCACACCTTGCAGTGTGCCGAAAGCTTTGGTTTTTGCGGTGAGCCGCAGTCTGATTGGATCAGTAATACTTGCCGTTGGACTTCACAGCCCGGTCGATGGAGCGCTTGGCGTCGCGCTGTGCGGCGTCGGCGCGCTTGTCGTAGAGCTTTTTGCCTTTGCAAAGCCCCACTTCCATTTTCACGCGGCCATGCTTGAAATAAAGCGAAAGCGGCACAAGGGTATAACCCTGCAGCTTGCACTGCTGGTGCAGCCGCCGGATCTCGCTTTTGTGCGCCAGCAGACGCCGGACACGCATGGGGTCCTGATTGAACAGGTTGCCGTGGTCGTAGGGGCTGATGTGCATCCCCTTGACCAGCAGTTCGCCGTCCTCGATATCGACCCAGCTGTCCTTCAGGTTGACGCCGCCGGCACGCAGGCTTTTCACCTCGGTGCCCTTCAGCTCAACGCCGGTCTCCAGCGCTTCCAGAACGAAGTACTCGTGGCGCGCCTCACGGTTTGTGGCAATGGTTTTGATTGCCGGACGTTCCTTTGTGGGTGCCATGGTGCGCGCCTCCTTTCCGGTTCCGGTTTGTTGTACTAGTATACCATTTTCTCATGGTTTTTCAAGAGCTGATTTTGAAGGAATTGTAAATTTTCACCAATTACAGCTCTCCGCGGCCGGAAAGTGCCCGGTACAGGGTGGTCTCATCGGTGTATTCCAGGCTTGCGCCCACCGGCAGGCCGTAAGCCAGACGGGTGGTCCTGATGCCCAGCGGCTTGATGAGCTTTGCCAGATACATTGCGGTGGCTTCGCCCTCCACGGTGGGATTCATGGCCATAATGACCTCTTTCACCTTGCCGTCGCCCAACCGCGCCAGCAGCTCCTTGACGGTCAGCTGCTCGGCACCGATGCCGTCCATGGGGCTGAGCAGGCCGTGGAGCACATGGTACAGGCCATGGTACTCGCGGGTGCGCTCAAATGCCTGCACGTCCCGGGGCGTTTCCACCACGCAGATCACCGAAGTGTCCCGCTTGGCGCTGGCGCAGATGGGGCACAGCTCAGCTTCGGTGTAGTTCTGGCAGATGCGGCAGCGGTGAAGTTTTGTGTGAGCGTTGCGGATAGCGTCCGACAGGGCGGCGGCGTTCTCGTCGGACATGCTCAGCACCTGATATGCCATGCGGGTAGCGCCCTTGCGCCCGATGCCCGGGAACTTGCCGAACTCTTCGATCAGCTTTTCCAGCGGAGCAGCCGTATAACCCATGTTATCCCCTCCTACCGGATCAGAGACCCGGAATGTTCATGCCGCCGGTCAGCTTGCCCATCTCGGCCTCGGCGGTCTCGTCCACCTGCTTGACGGTGGCATTGATGGCGGCAGCCACCATATCTTCCAGCATTTCCACGTCGTCCGGGTCCACGGCCTCGGGCTTGATGGTGATGGAGAGCACCTCGTGCTTGCCGTTCATCTTCACCGTGACCATCTCACCGGCGGCGCTGCCGGTGTACTCGGCAGCCTCCAGCTCGGCCTGCTTGGCCTTCATGTCTTCCTGCATTTTCTGAGCCTGACGCATCAGGGCGTTCATATCGGGGCGGCCGAAGCCTGCGGGCATTCTTGCTTTCATAGTTTTTCTCCTTTATTTTATCTGTCAAAAGCCTTCCCCCTTGGGGGGAAAGCCTTATTTCTTCTTTCGTGCGGAATCCTCAATGGACACTTCCAGCCCCAGCTTTTCCAGCGCGTGGAGCGACTGCTCCGCGTTGGAAGCCGTCCGGGCGGCCTGCTTCGGCTCGTAGGGGCCGATGGGCACCGCCACGCCGGACACCTGTGCGATCAGCTTTTTGATAAGCCGCTGGCTGTCCTTGTTCTGGCGGATGAAATCCCGGAAGGTCTTGCCGCCGTCGATGAGCACCCGGGTGCCGTCGAAGTAGGCTCTGGACTTGCGCAGATAGGTGTAGAGCATGGGATCTTTTTCCTGCAGCAGCTGCACCACCTGCTCCCAGTACGGGAAGGAGTTGACCCCCTCCTGCGCCACCTTGCGGGGCTTTGTCAGCACCGGGTCGGCGGGGTTTGCCGGGGCGGTTTCTGCCGGGGCAGGCTTGGCCGGTTCCGGCTGCGGAGTCGGTTCCGGTTCCACCGGGGCAGGCGGAGTCACAGGCTGCGCGGCCTGTGCGGAGGGCTCGTCCCACGGGAGCGGCTCTGCCTGCTGCACCGGCGGTTCCTCCGGCAAAGGCGGAAGTTCCTCGGTCTGGGCCGGTTTTTCCGGCTCGGCAGATGCCGCAGGCTGCGGCGTTTCCTGCACGGGGGCGGGCTGCTGCGGCACAGGCGCGCTCACAAAGGGCTGCACTGCCGGAGCGGCCGCAAAGGGCTGCGCGGCGGGCGGCGTCTGCGCCCGTGCCGGGGCAGCCTGAGCTGTCTGCACGGGCACGGGCTGCATCTGTTGGGGCGGCTCGGACAGGCTGAACAGCGCCAGTTCCAGCTCGATGCGCTGGTCGCTGCCGCGGGTCATGTGTTCCAGCGCGTTGCCCAGCGTCCGGATGGCACGGATGGCGTCCCGCTGACCCAGCTGCGGGCCTTTTTCGAGGTACTGTGCTTCCTCTTCCGGCGACACACCGGACAGCAGCGCCTGCCCGCCGGGCAGAGCCGCCAGCATCAGGGCACGGTAGTGGGCGATGAGCTCCTCGGTCAGGCGCTTGACATCCACCGACTGCTGCCGCAGCTGTGCCAGCTGAGCCAGCGCGGCGGCACCATCCTGCGCTTCCAGTGCGTCCGAGATACGGAACAGGTAGCTCCGGTCGGTGACGCCTGCCATGCGGCGCACCACGTCGGCGTCGATCTTTGCCGTGACGCCCGCGCAGGTATCCAGAATGGACAGCGCATCGCGCAGGGCACCATCGGCCAGACGGGCGATCAGCTCGGCACCGTCCGGGGTCAGCTCCAACTTTTCTTCCCCGGCGATGTACTCCACCCGCCGGGCGATATCCTCCGGCCCGATGCGGGTGAAATCGTACCGCTGGCACCGGGACAGGATGGTGGCAGGCACCTTCTGGATCTCGGTGGTGGCCAGAATGAAGATGACATGGGCGGGCGGCTCTTCCAGCGTCTTGAGCAGAGCGTTGAACGCCGCTGTGGACAGCATGTGCACCTCGTCGATGATGTATACCTTATACTGGCAGGCACTGGGGGTGTAGGCCGTCTCGTCGCGCAGGTCGCGGATATCGTCCACGCCGTTGTTGGAGGCTGCGTCCATCTCCACCACATCGAGGATGCTGCCGTTATCGATGCCCTTGCAGATCTCGCACTCGCCGCAGGGGTCGCCGTTGACCGGATGCAGGCAGTTGACCGCCTTGGCAAAGATCTTGGCGCAGGTGGTCTTGCCGGTGC
>ERZ837487.3874-NODE-3874-length-12682-cov-4.070009_pt1 | contig 12682 bp, 9 predicted proteins | sample MGYA00519911_ERZ837487 | MGnify/ENA primary metagenome ERZ837487 (study PRJEB31850, sample SAMEA3708818) | human gut metagenome | biome: human gut; feature: human-associated habitat; material: faeces | place: China | collected 2014 ...
TACCATCGGTCTCCTCCTGCATCAATTCTCGGATAAGTTTCTTAGCTTTATTCGCTCGTTTTCCTTGTAACTTGCAGCTAAATACTGTGATTATCTGTACTAAATCTTCAACGAGTTCTTGTTGCTCAGATTCTTCAGTATTGTCAATAATCTCAATCTGTCGTTCTAAATCATCTTTTTGTTTGTGGCTTGAAACACGACAATAGCCAATGATAATGCGGTTTTTAGGCTTTACATTCATTACCTGGTTGAGCTGTTCATCGGAATAATACCTATAACCACTTGTTGTAGTATGATGCGGATGAAGTTTTCCATTAGAATCCCAATTTCGTAATGCCTGTGCTGATACACCTATAATTTATATACTTTTATAAGCCTTATTCAGCTGTTCAATCACCTCCTTGTGAAAAATTGCGTACATGCCTGGAATCTTGTGTAGAATTGAACTAGAAACATCAGAAGAATAAAAGAAATAACAAGATCAAACCAACATGTCATGAAAAAGAGTCGCTCGCGACTCTTTCGCGCCCGAGCGGTATGCGAAGCATATACTTCATTTCCGCGAGGTGCGCATCCTCGCGGAGCGTTTTATGTGATAGGAATTTCCTATCACATAATAAACCGGTTATCAGCAACCGGTTTCGCCCTTTGCGATGAACAGCCCGGCTGTCCCCGCTCGCGCTTCTCTCCTTCGATCACGAGCCCGCGCTGACGCGCTTTACCGCCTGCTTCCGCAGGCTGCTCGTTCTCTAATGGCACGAGAAAAACAAATGCCGCTTTCAGCGTCGCTTGTTTTTCTTTCGTGCTGATTATATAGCACAATCGGCTTGAAAGGGAATACCGTAAACGGTATGACTTTCAAGCCGATCCAAATATGGTACTACAGTTCACTCGTAGCTTCCTGGGAGCAGATTTCGCGCTTGCGGGAAAATCTGCTCCCAGGAAACTACGAAGGGAGCGCCATTTCATGAGCAAAAGGAGCTGCGAAGCAGCGGAAAGCATCGAAGATGCGCTTTTGCGAATGAAATGGCGCGATGAACTGTTAGAATATTACGCCTGGATTTCCCGCACCAGACAATATTGTTTCAGGGAAAAATGCTTTTCCACGACTCCGTACACCTTAAACCCGAACTGCTGATAAAACGCAACGTTACGCGGATTGTGGGTTTCCAGCGAAATCATCAAATCGTTGCGTTCCGCGTATGCAACTGCCTCTTCCACCAGCGTCGCCGCGATTCCGTGATGCTGCATTTCCGGATCAACCGCCAGATAAATGATATGTAGTCTCCGATCCTGATGCAGCTGATCCGTCCAGCTGGAATTCAGGTAATCCCTGCCGAGCACGAAATTAAAAAATGTCTTCAGGCTGTGATCCTCCCGGATCAGATAGCCCTCCGTGCGCAGCGTCGCCTGCACCTCCGTAAAATAACGGTGCAGCAGATGATACGGCTCTGTTTCATCCGAAACGACCAATATGCCGTTTAAATCCTTGCTGTCTGCAAAAATTTCACACGTCTCATAAAATTCCGTCAAGTCGCATTGAAACAGCTCCGGCATCAGCCGTTTTCGCACCTCTTCATCCGGAATCAGTTCCACATACAGCGGATCCGCCGCAAACGAACGGCACAACAGCTCCTCAAGCTTTGGCAAATCCTCTTCCTGTACCCGATACAGTTTTTCACTGTCCATAAAATTCCACTCCGGCTTCTCTCAAAAGCCGCTCCATCCTTTCCGTCTGCACGCACAGCGTATCGATTTCTTTCCGGTACAAATCGCTCTGGCGCTCATATGCAGCCTCCAGCTGTGCAATTTCTTCCGTAAAATCACTGCAGCCCATCTTTTCTTTTTCCAGAAGTCCGGTCACAACCGGGAAAAAGTTTTCAAACCCGATAATTCTTCCGGTTCCCCATTTCAGCCGATCTGCGCTCTGATCCAGCGCATACGATGTAAAATGTCGATAAACCTCTTCTTCAAACAAAAATGCGTACCGGTTGCTGTCGATCTCATACAGCTTGCGCAGTGCCGCCGAGAGCCTTCCCTCTTTCAGATTGCGCACTGCACCTTCCAGAAGCTGCAAACGATCCTGCAAAATTCCATGGGGGAACAACACGTTTCCATACCAGTCGATCCGCACATAGGTGTCCTGCTCCTGCTGAAAAACCTGTAAAAGCGATCGTTCCAGCTTCCGGGTGTCTGCCGCAGGTACTTCTGCAGCAGTGTCCGTTCCCTGCACACATGTGGTAAAATCTCCGTTCACCGCCCCGGCATCGCCAGTCTCCGCCGTGCACAGTCCAGATGCATTTTCCACACCAGCCGCCGATGCGTCAGCGTGCCTCGCGTTCCGGTTCGTTTTCTCTACCTTTGCATACAGCTGTTGCGCCGTCGCCGTTGCCTGCTCCAACACCCGCAAAAGCCGCTGTCCATCCGCGCCGGTTTTTTCACACCATTCGCTGTCCAGCCGCTCCCTTGCTTTTCGGAATACTCTGGAAAAATCCAGCGGAACAACAACCGTACGGTCAATCGCCATCAGCAAAAGTCCAAACAGCTCATGGTGCATCCGATAAACATCCTCATCGTAAAAGCCGTCGTTGTCGAACTGTGAATGATAGTTCGTTTCCATAAAGCTTCCGCCCGTAAAATCATTTACCATCGACGGAATTCCGGCAATCGCAATGGAAAAATCGTCCGACCAGGTTTCAATCGGCGCGGTAATCCTCGTTTCCTCCGGATATGCGCCGGTCAGGCTCGGCAGCTCTTCCAGAAATTCTTCCAGAAAAGAAACGTATTCGAACGTGCTCCGAATCCTCGCCCGCGTCCCGTGTGCCAGCGCAGGGAGCTCAAAATTCAGGTCGGCAATCACGCTTCCCCGCCACTCCGGATGCACCGTAAATACCTGTTCATACGCGCCGGTTGACCAGTCGAACTGCGAATCCGCAACGCCCCATTCCTCGGACGCCATGCAGCAGAACATCAGCGTATTTTCGGGCTGATATCCAATTTCCAGCAGCGTTTTTCCCATCGAAAGCATCATCGAAATCGCGGTATTATCATCCTGAAAACCGTCAAAATAGGAATCGTAATGTGCGGAAAGCATAATTCTGCGCTCCGGGTGCGTTTTTCCGGGAATCTCCCCGACGATGTTATAGGTCGTCTGCGCCGGGATCACCTTTGTCGAAGCGTCAAACAGCACCTTTACCTCGCTGCGGCCCTGCAGCATTTTTTTCAATTGATCTGCATCGTGCCGGGCAATCGAAAACGCCGGTGCATTCGACGGTCCCGCGATATCCTGTGCGTTCAGTGCGCGTTCGTCTACCTCTCCGTAGCCGCCCGTCTGTGCAGCAATGACAGCTGCCGCGCCTTTTAAATGCGCCTGATAAACCGGATAATTGATCCACCACTCATCCCGCTGGTTGATATCCACTAATACGAGCTTTCCGGTCACATCCATTCCTTCATAATCCTGCAGAGTTCCTCTGCCTGCATACACAACCGAGTAGCACTCCGGTCCGTCCGTCACAAAATTCGTCTGATACGCGCCAAGCTGTATCGTTTCCTCTTCGCCTTTTTCGTTTAAAAAAGTCATTTTCGCGCGTTCAAATTCCCACGCATCTACTGTAATCGCATCCTTATGGATAATCGGAAAACCGATTGTGTGCATCTCCTGCGCCAGCATTTCCCCGGTTGCAAGCTCTGCCTTCGACCCCGCCGTCCGATAGCCGAGTTCTTCGTTGGTGCGGTGTTTTTCCATCCGTTTCGCCAGATGATAGGAATAGGAAATATCCAACTGCTGTCTGTATTTCTCCTGCATGTCCATCGTATACCACTCCTGTCTGTCATCGCTTTTATGCCTGATCCGGTATCATAGGAGACAAAAGACCTTTTTGATCCCGACATCATTTCAGTCCCAGTATATCATTTCTGTGGCAAAAGACAAGAATGTTTCCGCCATACAGAGGCGACTGGTTACCCGATTACAAGCTCCCTGCCGCCCATTTTTTCATACAAACGGTGAGAAATGGAAACCACCGTCCGGTTTTCTCCGGCGCGCCTGAGCGCATACAAAACCTCCTGCTCTGTGCCTACATCGAGGTTCGCCGTGATTTCATCCAGCAGCAGAATCGACGGCTTCGCTGCAACCGCCCGGGCAATGGACAAAAGCTGCCACTGTCCCTGTGAAAACAGTGCATCCGTGCAGGGCGTATCATACCCCTGCTCCATTCCGGCAATCACTTCATGCAGTCCTGCCAGCTTCGCCGCTTCGACCGCATCCTCTCTGGAAATCGTCGGATCAGAAAGCGTAATCTGCTCCAGAACGGTTCCGGGAACCCGCTTAAAGCTCTGCTCCACGCAGCCAAACAGACGCCGTCTGATACTGTCCGGAAGCAGATAAGCGTCCTGTCCATATATTTTTACACAGCCCTTTTGCGGACGATACAGCCCCAAAAGCAATTTAAAAATTGTGCTCTTTCCTGCGCCGGTGCGCCCGGTCATCGTTACCTGCTCGCCGGTTTTTATCTCGAAGCTCAAATGCTCCAGAACCATCTTTTCCTCTTCATAGCCGAAGCTGACGTCTTCCAGAGAAATGCATGCGACCGGCGAATCCGTGCCTGCGCTGGCTTTGCCAAGCTCTGTCATCACTTTTTCTCCCGCCTCCCCGGAGGTTTCCAGCCGCGTCGGCAGCTCCAGAAATTCTCCGACACGCTTCGCACCTGCCAGCGCCTCCTGGATCGTCTGGATTTCCATGCCAATGCTTTCGATTGGGGAAAAGATTCTCGAAATATAGGAAATTACCGCAACCGCCGTACCGACTGACATGCCGAAAAACATTCTGACTTCCGGGCCGGACGAAGCCGACAGCAGCATGACAACGCCCGTCACCAGCGCATCTGTAATCAAAATAACCGGAGAATACAGTGCATCGTAAAAATTTGTACGCTCCATCGCAGCATATCCCTCCTGAAGCGTACGGTCATAACGTTTGCGCATAAAGACTTCTTTTCCAAAAACATGGATCATCCGGATGCAATGAATCGTCTCCGGCACAAGACCCGATGTCCGCGCAGCAGCCTTTCTGCTGTCCATCTGCGCAGCCAGCATTTTTTTCTGAACATGTCTTGTAAACAGTGCGATCAGCGGCAGAATCGCCAGCAGAGTAATCGCAAGTCCGCGGTTTTTCTGCCAGAGCACTGCGTAAATACCGATCATCGTGCAGGCGTCTGCAAACATGCTGATGATACCGGAGGTAAACAGCGTTTCCAGCGTATCAACATCTCCGACAAACCGGGATGCGATCGTTCCCGGGTCCATTTTACTCAACGTATCTGCGGACAGCTGCGACAGCTTTTCGCACATCTGACTGCGCAGACCGTGAGTCAGCTTCTGTCCGAATACGATCAAAAGGCTCTTCCGCGTAGATTCCAGCAATCCCGCCAGTGCTACCACGCCGAAATAGGAAAACGCCTGTACAATCGGCATCGGGTTTCCCGCAGTCAGCTCGTCCACGATTTTTTCCAGAATCAGCGGCGGCACAAGTGCAGTGACGACTGCGCCGACTACGGTGATGACCAATGCAATCGGAAGCAGAAGATTCTGTGTGCAGATTGATCCCACCGCAGTGAGAATTTCATGATGCGCCTTTGACGGCATCGTTTTTTTCAAACGCTCACGCATGGTCTGCTCCCTCCTTCCATACCTTGCACAAATTTGCATATTCCGGAACTATCTGCAGCATTTTTTCGTGCGTTCCTGTCTGCGTCTGTCCGTTTTCCATCCAGATGACCTGATCCGTCTGATCAAACAGATACAGGCGGTGCGAAATCAGCAGGATAATCCGATCCTTTGACATCGCTTTTAATTCCCGGAAAATCTCCTCCTCCGTATTCCGATCCAGCGCCGCAAATGGGTCATCCAGAACGATCAGCGGCTTTGCATGGGACAGCGTCCGTGCAAGCGCCGTTCTCGCCTGCTGCCCGCCGGAAAGCCGCACGCCGCGGCTGCCGACCAGTGTATCGATGCCGTTTTCCATTTCGGACACTTCCCGGTCCAGACAGACGCGCGAAAGCTCCCTGCCGACGTCGATCTGCTCCTCTCCGAGCGCGACATTGTTTCGGACACTGTCCGCCAAAAGCTCCGGATCGTGTCCCTGCCATCCGACCATGCTCCTGCGTTCTTTATCTGAATATTCAGATAATTCTTTCCCGTTTAACAAAACATGTCCGGTATAAGGCACTTCTCCCAGAAAAATTTTACCAAGCGTCGATTTGCCGCACGCAACAGGACCCGTGATCCCGATGATCTGTCCAGGCTTTGCACTTATCGTCAATCCGTCAAAAATCTGCTTTCCACCCGGATATGCGCCGCCCGCCTGATCCAGCTTCAGGCTGACCGCCCCGGCTGTCTTTTCTTCTGTTTCTTCCGGAGGCTCTGTCAGCAGCGGACGGATTCTTTTCCACGAAACGTTCGCTTTCTGTACGGAGTTAAACAGCTTCGCCGCCTTCGAGGACTTGACCGCAAGCTTTCCATAGCAGGATAAAAATGTCGTAAACGCTGCGATGTTCCAAACCGTCCATCCGCTGTTTAACACATTTTTCGAACCGAAATACAAAATCAGCACGGTGCTTCCCATGGAAATCACCTGATACAGCGGAGGCATCGCTACGACCTGCATCCCTGCACGGACTGCTGTTTTTTCGTAATCCTCCAGCTGTTTTTCATACATGCCGCTGCGCTGTTTTTCACAGCCGTAAATCCGATAAGTCACCGCGTTGCCCGCGCGGTCCAGCGTCGCTGTATTCAAGCGTCCGGCGCTCTCCTTATATGCGGCATTGCTGCGCTCTACCACGGTTTTCATCTTTTCCGCCATCAAATAGGAAAACGGCGGGAACAACAGACACAGCAGCGCAAGCCGCCAGTCGTACCACAACAGCATCGCAGCATAGGCAAGCAGCGCAATACCGGTATCAAAAATCTCCGTCGTGAACTTCCGGATTCCCTCTACGCACGCATCCACGTCAGACACCGCTTTTGTCAGAAGGCTTCCGGCCCCCTCTTTTTCCAGCTCACCTACACTTTTATGTACCAGATTCCCGTAAAGCACCTGCTTCATGCTCCGGTTGATATCGTTCGCAAACCGGCGCACATAAAACCGCTTGATGTAGCGCGCGCCCTGCACGAATCCGATCACTGCCACATACGCGCACACCAAAAGCAGCATATCGGTAAAAATTTTTTTCCCTGTAAATACATCCAGCAGGCACTGTGCAAGCCGTCCTTCAAACCACGGTCCCGCGAGCAGTCCGATATTATAAATCAGGCCGGAAACCGTCACCGCAAGCAGCGGCTTCCACTCCGTCACAAAGTAGCTCCCGATCTGATCCGGTTTTCTCCCGGCAGTCCGGATTCCCGATTCTTTCCTGTCGCACATCGTCGTCCCTTCAGCCATCCTTTTCTCCTCTGTCCATCCGTTCCTTTACCTGCAAAAATCCAGACCGGCTTTCTTTTTTCGATCTCAGATACAGTCGATCCAGCATTTCGCAAAAGTGCTCGGTTTCTGATTCGTCCAGTTCCTCCATCAGCCACTCATAAAACGTCGATTCAATGCTGACCTTGGAGTTTTTCAGCCCTTCCGCCTTTTTTGTCGCATACAAAAGCTGACTTCTTTTGTCCTCCGGATTGTCCCGGCGAATCAGGTAGCCCTTCGCTTCCAGGCTTGCCGCCCGGCGCGCCGCGGCTCCCTTGTCGATCTTTAATTCTTCCCGCAGCTGCGCCTGTGTGATGCCGGGATGGTGCCGCACCAGATGGATAAAATCGAACTCCGCCGTCCCGATTCCTTCCTCCTTCATCGTCTGTACCGTCAGCTTATTTAACTCCCGCGCAATTTTCGTCATTTTCCGTTCGGTTTTATCCATCGCAAGCGTCCTCCTGAATTTAAGTTGCAGGGACTTTCCTGCACGATAGTTTTTCAAAATGGATGTACCTACATCTTTCTTTCATCCTAGTTTATCTGCAGAGAACTGTCAACCGTTTTCCTGCGCTTGAAATATCCGGAAAACCGCGCTATGATGTTTTTAACTGACTTATGTATCACACAAAGAAGGGAGCTTCATATGACTTTAGAACCGCTTATTTTAAAAATGATTTCCTACGATCACGGCAGCCCGGAGCGCATTCAGCATTTTCTGAAGGTGCACAGCTTTGCAAAGACGATTGCTGTTTCCGAGCATCTCGATGAAAAAACACTGTTCATTACGGAAGCTGCCGCCATCGTGCACGATATCGGCATCCGGCTGTGTCTGGAAAAATACGGAGACGGAAACGGAAAATTGCAGGAAAAAGAAGGTCCTGCCCTGGCAGAGCAGATGCTCTCCGAGCTGGGATTTGAAAGAGATGTGATAGAGCGCGTCAGCTTTTTAGTCGGTCATCATCATACTTATACCGGCATCGACGGTCTCGATTATCAGATTCTGGTGGAGGCGGATTTTCTGGTCAACCTCTTTGAAGGAAACACGGACACAGCCCATATCCGGGCGACCTATGACAATATTTTCCGCACAGAGACCGGGAAAAAAATCTGCCGCGAAATGTTTGGCTTATAATGTGGAGACATCATCAGCTTTTCTTTCCATTTCGCGGCATTTTGTTAAAAGGATGGGCCTCCCACAAAAACGGCGACGCTGCGCGGTTTCAGGATAAATTCACTGTCAATGACAGTCATCTGTGACTCCTTTTCGGGCATTTCCGGCTGGTCCGTATTGACCGCAAGCCTCCATACAAAGCCGTTTGGAAGCTTCGGCAGAAAAAACTGCTGATCCTCCCAGAAAACATTGACCGCCAGGTACACGAGATCTTCCGTTTCCAATTCCCGGGTTCGCTCCGTTTCCAAACTCCACACAGATTCCCAGCGTCTCTCTGCTTCCTGACTCCACGCGTTTTCCTGATTTCGTCCTGTTTTCTGGCTGCTTCCGGCCGGAACCGCCCCCGCAAACATCACGCCCAGGAATTTACTTTCCTGGGTCACATTATTGTCCCAGGGCTGATTCGTATGGACGCTGACCGTCGGGAACCCAAGCCCGGACGGACTGCATTCTCCGCGGATTGCAGAGTGTTTTTTGCGGAATGCAATCATATACCGGAAAAATTCGTAAATTTCTCTATTTTTTTCCAACAGCGACCAGTCCAGCCAGGAAATTTCATTGTCCTGGCAGTAGGCGTTGTTGTTGCCAAACTGCGTATTGCAAAATTCGTCTCCCGCCAGAAACATCGGCGTTCCGCGGCTGCACAGTAACACCGCACAGGCATTTTTGATCATTCTTTTCCGAAGCGCTTCTATTCCGGGGTTGTCGGATTTTCCCTCGTACCCACAGTTCCAGCTCCGGTTATCATTTGCACCGTCAGTATTATTCCAGCCGTTTTCCTCGTTATGTTTTTCATTATAAGAATACAGGTCGTACAGCGTAAAGCCGTCGTGACAGGTCAGAAAATTGATTGACGAATTGTAGCCCCGATACTGCCCGCCGTACAGATCCGGAGAGCCGGTAATCCGCTTTGCCGCCTGTGCTGCGAACCAGTAATCTCCTTTTAAAAAGCTGCGCAGCTCGTCCCGGTATTTGCCGTTCCACTCCGCCCACCGGTTCCACGCCGGGAAATTTCCGACCTGATACAAACCGCCCGCATCCCATGCCTCCGCAATCAGGTTGACGTCCTTCAGCACCGGATCTTCCGCCAGATTCCGAAGCAGAGGCGGCTGTAACAGCGGCGTCCCGTCCTCGTTTCGTCCCAAAATGCTCGCAAGGTCAAAGCGAAAACCGTCCACCCGATAATGAATTACCCAATGCCGCAGGCATTCCAGAATCATCTGCTGTACGACTGGATGATTGCAATTTAACGTATTTCCGCATCCGCTGAAATTATAATAGTTTCCCTCCGGCGTCAGCATATAATAAATCCGGTTGTCGATTCCCTTAAATTCAAAAAACGGTCCCTGCTCGTTTCCCTCCGCGGTATGATTGAACACCACGTCTAAAATGACTTCGATTCCGTTCTGGTGAAGCTCCCGGATGAGATTTTTAAACTCCGTCCCTTCCCGGTTATACTCCTGACGCGCCGTGTATCCTGTGTTCGGTGCAAAAAATCCAACCGTGTTGTAGCCCCAGTAATCCAGAAGCGTTCTGCCGCCGATTTCACGTTTTCCCATCGTCTCGTCGAATTCAAACACCGGCATCAGCTCAACCGCAGTGATGCCAAGCGCCTTCAGGTAGGGGATTTTTTCCCGGATACCCTCAAACGTTCCCGGAAACTGCACGCCCGAGGAGGCATGCTTTGTAAAACCGCGCACATGCATCTCATAAATAATCAGCTCCTGCATCGGCTTTTTCGGCTCTCTGGCGTCACCCCAGTCGAAATCGTTGAACACCACCCGCCCATGATAACCCTTCTCCCGGTCGGGCTCTTTTCCCCAGATGCTCTGCTGCGTCACCGCCCGCGCATACGGATCCAAAAGCACTTTTGTTTTATCATAAATCAGCCCTTTTTCCGGGACGTTCGGCCCGTCCATCCGATAGGCGTACTCAAAATCGTAAATATCCAGACCGAACACGATCATCGAATATACCCGCCCGATCCTGTAATTTTCCGGAAAAGGAATCGTCCCGTAAGGCTCTTTTTCCCCTCTGTGAAACAGCAGCAGCTCACAGGAAACCGCATTCTGAGAATGAATTGTAAAGTTGACGCAGCTTCCGAAGGAAGTCGCTCCGTTGATTTCATATAGCCCCGGACGGATATCGAATCCGTTGACGCGATCCAATGGGTTTAAAAACTGTTCCTCTGCCGCAAGCGGATTTAGGTTCATGCTGTGTGCCTCCTGTCCCTTTCGATTCTTACTCCCAGTTTATCATCTGTAGGGCAGGATGCAAGCAGGAAAGTCTGGTCATCGCTGTTTTTATCCGGAAAGAAGAGGTATCCACCGCAGCGGTTTACGCACCCCGACGACACGCGCGCCATATTATATAGAAACGGAGCGTTTCAGGTGATCTGCATGGCAGTCTCTTCTCTGGATATTCTGAATCTGTCCCACTCTTTCAAGGACGTGTGCGAAGCGCACGCCAAATCTCCCGAATGTCTCTCCTGCACGCTCCGTCTTTTACTGGAATACAACCTGATTCAGGCAAACCTGGAATATTCCAGACGCTTTTGCTGCGCCCCCCAAGCGCCGGACGACGCAGCTTCTAAAAACTGCAAAAAGGAATTTCCATCTGCAGAATCGTAGATTGTCAACAAAACCAAAAAAACTTTTGAAAAGAAAGCAGATTCTGGTAAATTTCAATAACGTTTCTTCCTTTTTTCATTAGGATAATGTCGATTTTATAAAAATTTCCTTTTTTTCTTTCCTTTTTTGTATTACAATGAAATTATCAAAAATCGATCGAAAGAAAGGGGTTTTTCCAATGGCAAACAGAATTATGCTCAACCAGACCTCCTATCACGGAGCTGGCGCAATCGAAGAAATCGCAAACGAAGCAAAGGCTCATGCTTTCCGGAAAGCATTTGTATGTTCCGATCCGGATCTGATCAAGTTCGGCGTAACCGCAAAGGTAACGGATATTTTAGACCGCGAAGGTCTTGCTTATGAAATCTACTCCGATATCAAAGCAAACCCGACCATCGAAAACGTAAAGAACGGCGTTGCAGCGTTCAAGGCTTCCGGCGCTGACTACATCATCGCAATCGGCGGCGGTTCCTCTATGGATACCTCCAAGGCCATCGGCATCATCATCGCCAACCCGGAATTTGAAGACGTCCGCAGCCTCGAAGGCGTTGCTCCCACCAAAAAGCCCTGCGTTCCGATTATCGCCGTTCCTACCACTGCCGGCACCGCTGCAGAGGTTACCATCAACTACGTTATCACCGACGTAGAGCGCAAGCGCAAATTCGTATGCGTTGACCCCCACGACATGCCGATCATCGCAGTCGTTGATCCCGATATGATGTCCTCCATGCCAAAGGGCCTGACCGCTTCTACCGGTATGGATGCTCTGACCCACGCAATCGAAGGCTACACCACCAAGGCTGCATGGGAAATGACCGATATGTTCCACTTAAAGGCAATCGAAATCATTTCCAAATCCCTGCGTAACGCCGTCGCTAACACCAAAGAAGGCCGTGAAGGCATGGCTCTTGGTCAGTATATCGCAGGCATGGGCTTCTCCAATGTCGGTCTCGGCATCGCTCATTCCATGGCACACACCCTGGGCGCTGTTTATGACACCCCTCACGGCGTTGCATGCGCAATGATGCTTCCGATCGTTATGGAATACAACGCAGACTGCACCGGTGAAAAATACCGTGAAATTGCACGCGCAATGGGCGTAGAAGGCGTTGATCAGATGGATCAGGCTGCTTACCGTAAAGCTGCGGTCGATGCTGTCCGCAAGCTTTCCGAGGATGTCGGCATTCCGTCCAAGCTCGAAGCCATCAAGGAAGAGGATCTTCCGTTCCTGGCAGAATCCGCTCATGCAGATGCATGCGCACCCGGCAACCCGAAGGATGCAAGCATCGAAGATCTGACCGCATTATTCCGTAAGCTGATGTAAAAAAGAATGTGCCTTGGCACATTCTCGCGGAACGTTTTTATTTCATAGGACGCATTTTCCTATGAAACAAAAAACAGCCCCGACAGTTTTTATTC
>ERZ837487.3877-NODE-3877-length-12679-cov-4.197956_pt1 | contig 12679 bp, 10 predicted proteins | sample MGYA00519911_ERZ837487 | MGnify/ENA primary metagenome ERZ837487 (study PRJEB31850, sample SAMEA3708818) | human gut metagenome | biome: human gut; feature: human-associated habitat; material: faeces | place: China | collected 2014 ...
AGAGAACCTCCCCCTTTGCCCCGTGCAGCGCCACCGGCGCTGCCACCCCTCCCGCGCAGAGCACGGGATATTTTTCCTCAATTTTTCTAAAAAAGTGAAAGAAAACAAAAATGACTGACCCTTGATCGCGATTACTGAACTACGATCAAGGGTCAGCCATGATGAATATTTGGATCTCTCATATTCTGTTTTCTTTCCTTCCTTTCTTCAATGATCTGGTGCCGAATATCGCTTACTCCGGTTTCCACTCCTGCTATCTCAAACACCGCGGCTGCGGCGGTTTTACCTGAATGACGGTACACATCAGAGAGTGCTGCGCGATGGATATGATCGGAACCATTTGGGATCGCCTTTGTGAAGATCACTTGTACATTGGTCTCACCCTTTCTGTGCTTAAAGAATAGCAAGAATGAGCACAAAAATCAAGCGGCGGAATGGATAAAGATGCGAGCGATATTTTGTGCGCAGGGCTGATTATTCGAAAATCGGCAGAAAATGCTTGCGGTTTATCCTGCGCTTTAGTATAATAAAGCTGTTGGGCCGCCTGAAAAGGACGGCTTTTTTCATTTTCGGAAGTACACGGCGTCCCACTCCTCGCCGTTGGGGACGAGCGGCGGCTCGATGACAAGGCCGCTTTTGCCGCCGCGCTTTCCCTCGACGAAGAGGAGCGAGGGCGCGGCGTCCGGCAATTTTGCGAGAAAGCGCAGCCGCTTGGGCTCGATGCCGTGACTCCGCATGGCGCAGAGCACGTCGGCGAGGCGCTCGGCGCGGTGAACGAGGGTGAAGCGCCCGCCATAGCGCAGCACACGCTGCGCCGCGGCGCAGACGTCGTCCAGCGTGCAGGTGGTTTCCTCGCGCGCGATTTGGCGCGCTTCGCCTTTGGCGCTCTCGCCGCTGCCGGCGGGAAAGTACGGCGGGTTCGAGATCACATAGTCGACGCTGCCGGCCTTTGGCAGGACGGAGACATCGCGAAGGTCGCCTTCGTGGAAAGCGGCTCTGTCCGCCCAGCCGTTTTCGGCGAACGTCTTTCGCGCAAGCGCTGCCGCGGGCGCGGAGAGCTCAACATTTTCGATAAAAAGCGATTCCTGGCGCGCGAGCAGAAGCGTTCCGAGAAGACCAATCCCGCTGCCGAGGTCGCAGACCGTGTCGCCGCGGGACGGGCGGGCAAAGTAGGCGAGGCAAAAGCTGTCCGTCCCCGGCGGGAAGAGGGCGGTGTCGTAATAAAAGCAGGGGCCGCGCGGCCAGAGCTCGTCGCGTTTTTCCATGTGATGACCCTTTCTGATGATAAAAATAAGGACGCGCTTTTGCGCGTCCTTATTTTTTAAGTACCCTTAGACCTTAGGCCTGGGAGATGGCGCCGTTGGGGCAGGTATCAGCGCAGGAGCCGCAATCCAGGCAGGCATTTGCGTCGATCTGATACTGGGAATCGCCCTGGGAAATAGCACCGACGGGGCAGGCGTCTGCGCAAGCACCGCAGCTGACGCAGGCAGAGCTAATCTGATAAGCCATAATTAGTACCTCCATAAGTTGATGTCGCTATTATAGCATGTCAAAGCGAAAATGCAAGAGTCAGAATGCAGGAAAATATTGAATTTTCTGTGTCATTTACGGTGTTTATTTTTGAATAAACCGGTCAAAAATGAAAGGACGAAAAGGAAGCGGAGGGTAGAGCGATGAATGACCGGAAATTCAGCCTGAAGGCCGAGCACGTGCTGCGCTGTGCGCAGGCGGCGGCGGGCGAGCTGGGGCACGGCTATGTGGGCTGCGAGCACCTGCTGCTCGCGATGCTGCGCGAGGAGGACGACGCGGCCTGCCGCGCGCTGAATGCCTCGGGCATCTACGAGTCGGCAGTGCGCGAGAGGATGATCGAAAAGCTGGGGCGCGGCACGGCGGAAAGATCGACCGTGCAGGGGCTCACCCCGCACGCGCGCTGCGCGGTCGAGCTGGCTGTGGGCGAGGCGCTGCGCGCGGGCAGCGGAGAGATCGAGGCGGGACACCTGCTGCTCGGTATCCTGCGCGACAGCGGCAATATGGCCGTGCGGCTGCTGCGCTCGCTCGGTGCGGATACAAAGAAGCTCTATAGCGACACGCTGCGCGCGATGAGTCTGTCGCCGCGCAAGCTCCCGCTGCCCGAGGTGCGTGCAAGCCGCGCGGAGGCGAAAAACGGCAAGACGCTCTTGGAATTCTCGCGCGATCTGACCGCGATGGCACGCGAGGGGCGGCTCGACCCCGTCATCGGACGGGAAAAGGAGATCGCCCGCGCGCTGCGCATCCTGACGCGGCGGACGAAAAATAACCCCGTGCTCATCGGTGAGCCGGGCGTCGGCAAGACAGCCATCGCCGAGGGGCTTGCCGAAAAGATCGCGGCGGGCGACGTGCCGGAGGAGCTTTTGGACAAGCGCATCCTGCTGCTTGATCTCTCCGGCATGGTGGCGGGAACAAAATACCGCGGCGAGTTTGAAGAGCGCATCCGCGCTGTGCTCGACGAGGTGCGGCGCGACGGCAACGTCATTTTGTTCATCGACGAAGTGCACACCATCGTCGGCGCAGGCAGCGCCGAGGGGGCGGTGGACGCGGCGAACATCTTAAAGCCCGCACTCGGGCGCGGGGAGATCCGCGTCATCGGCGCGACGACGCTCGAGGAGTACCGAAAGTTCATCGAAAAGGATGCCGCGCTTGAGCGGCGCTTTCAAAGCGTGCAGGTCGGCGAGCCGGACGAAGGAAAAGCGCTGCAGATCTTACAAGGCCTGCGGCCAAAGTACGAGGCGTATCACGGCCTTTCCATCGAGGACGAGGCCCTGCGCACGGCGGTGACGCTCTCAAAGCGGTATCTGCCCGACCGTTTTTTGCCGGATAAGGCTATCGACCTTATTGACGAGGCGGCGGCAAGCGTGAAACTGTCCGCGCGCAGCGCCTCGCCCGAACTGAAAGCGCTCGAAGAGAAGGCGAGCGCCGCCGCGCGGGACAAGGAGACTGCCATCCGCGCGCAGGACTATGAAAAGGCGGCGCGGCTGCGCGACGCGGAGGAGAGCTTCCGCACGCAGGCGGCAGCTGAGCGGAAAAAACAGGCGCGCGAGGCGGAAAAGACCGCTGTGCGCGTGACGGCGGAGGACATCGCCGCCGTGGTGTCGAACTGGACGGGCATTCCGGTGACAAGGCTCAACGAGAGCGAAAGCGCGCGGCTTTTGACGCTTGAAGAAACGCTTCATGCGCGCGTTGTGGGGCAGGACGAGGCAGTGTGCGCTGTGGCGCGCGCCATCCGCCGCGGGCGCGTCGGCGTCAAGGACCCGAAACGGCCTGTCGGGTCGTTCCTCTTCCTCGGGCCCACGGGCGTGGGCAAGACGGAGCTCAGTAAAGCGCTCGCCGAGGCGGTATTTGGCAGCGAGGACGCGATGATCCGCATCGACATGAGCGAGTATATGGAAAAACACACCGTCTCGCGCCTGATCGGCTCACCGCCGGGCTACGTTGGCTACGACGAGGGCGGGCAGCTGACGGAAAAGGTGCGGCGCAAGCCGTACTCCGTCGTGCTTTTCGATGAGATCGAAAAGGCGCACGAGGACGTGTGGAATATTCTGCTGCAAATTTTAGAGGACGGCGTCGTGACGGACGCGCAGGGGCGCAAGGTGGACTTTCGCAACACGGCGGTCATCATGACGTCGAACATCGGGGCAAAGAGCATCACGGCGGCGGGCACGCCGCTCGGCTTTGCGCCGGAGGAGCAGAAAAGCGCCGACGCGCAGTTCGCTGCCGTGAAGGCGGCGGTGATCGCGGAGCTGCGGCGGACGTTCCGGCCGGAATTTTTGAACCGCGTGGACGAGACGATCGTCTTCCGCCGCTTATCGCACGAGGACTGCGCCGAGATCGCGCGGCGGCTGCTTGCGCAGACCGTTTCCCGCGCCGCGGTGCTCGGCATCACGCTTGAGGCGGACGAGGGCTGCGCGGTCTCTCTCGCCGAGCGGGGCTACGACGTTTCCTACGGCGCGCGGCCGCTGCGGCGGCTCATCCGCGGCGAAGTGGAGGACGCGCTCGCGACCTGCCTTTTGGACGGCACGCTCGCAAGCGGCGACACGGCGGTTTTGGTGGCGGAAAACGGCACGCTCTGCGTGCGCCGGCGGGAGAAAGCGGCGGCCGCCGCCCTCGGCGACGTCGGTGCGCAGAAGGCGTGAAAAAAGGGACGCATCAGACAGAAGACCCGACCGATGAGCATCCATCGGTCGGGTCTTCATGCTTGTGTACGGATTTTTTGCGGTCCGAATGATGCGAGGCCTTTTTGCCCTTGAAGGGATGAAGCCGGCTTGGCAAACCGGAAGCTGTTAAAGAGGGTGATTCCAATATTCTACAGCATTTCCGTTCACGTCATAAAAAGTAATGCTGCCCGCATTGATCGGCAGGACGATCGCAAAGGGCTGATCGCTGTCGATATCGATCGCTTGTTTGGCGTGGCCATCATCAATTTGAAGCTGCTGCACCTGCTGCTGATTCATGGAAATCAATGCGCGCTCATTAGCACCCTCTGTGGTGAACTCTGCAATTCCTTCCTGGATCTCCGAGAGTTTTCCACCCGCGCGGAAGAAATATCCGAAGGAAAGTCCCGGGCGATTGACATAGACGGAAAAAGTGTGGTCGCTCATGTCCTGCGGATAAGAAATATATGCAGCCATCGTGTCAGAAACACTTCCATCGATCGCCCAATCCTCCTTGATCTTCTGCGACGAACGAATGTCTGTTTCCAGATTGCCCGACGCTATGCCAATATCGCTGCTTACATAAAGAAAACCGACAAATAAGCTGCAAACAAGAAGAATCCCTATCACAGTTTTAAGAACAATCTTTTTCATAGCTATCAAAACTCCTTAGCAGATTCCCAATTTTTTTGCCCCGGATGCGCTCCTCCTCATTCAAAGCGCTCAACGGTCGTTGCGAGGTCGTAGCTTGCCTTGAGCGCCTTGAGCTTTGCCATCGGCTCGCCCGCAGTGCTTATCGAGCGCGGCGCGGTCGCGCCAGTGCTCCACGAGCAGCACGCAGTTTTCCTCGGCGAGGGGCTGGTAGTAGTCGTACTGCATGCAGCCCTCTTCCGCGAGGACGGCGGCGCGCAGGCCGCTTCGCTCCATCTCCGATGCAAAGTCATTAGCCTTTTCGCCGCGATAGAGAACGTGAAGTAAAATGCCTTCCATAAAGTAAGGCTCCTTTCCTGCTTGTTCATATTACGATACGTCGATCATTTCGAGGTATTTGTAGCCGTTTTCGGCAATGTGGTCCTTGCGGCCCTGCAAATTGTCGCCGAGCAGCAGATCAAACGAGTGTGCCGTCGCCTCCGCGTCCTCGGGCATGACCTTGATGAGACGGCGTGTCTCGGGGTTCATGGTCGTGAGCCACATCATTTCGGGGTCGTTCTGGCCGAGACCTTTCGAGCGGTCGACCTTGTAGCGCTTGCCCTCAAGGGTCTTGACGATGTCGTTTTTCTCCTTGTCCGTGTAGGCGAACCACGTCTTTTCGCCGCAGGTGATCTCAAAAAGCGGGGTCTCGGCGATGTAGACATAGCCCTCGCGGATCAGTGTCGGGCAGAGGCGGTAGATCATCGTCAGGATGAGCGTCCGGATTTGGAAGCCGTCGACATCGGCATCGGTGCAGAGGATGACCTTGTTCCAGCGAAGATTGTTGATATCAAAGGCGTTCAGGTCCTTGACAAACTTGCCCGGCACCTCGACGCCGCAGCCGAGGACCTTCAAAAGGTCGGTGATGATCTCACTCTTGAAAATACGCGGATAGTCGGCCTTGAGACAGTTTAAGATCTTGCCGCGCACGGGCATGATGCCCTGAAACTCGCCGTCGCGCGAGAGCTTGACGCTGCCGAGGGCGCTGTTGCCCTCGACGATGTAGATCTCGCGGCGCGAGACGTCGCGCGTGCGGCAGTCGACAAACTTTTCGACGCGGTTTGAGATGTCGATGCTGCCGGAGAGCTTTTTCTTGATGTTCAGGCGCTGCTTTTCCGCGCTCTCGCGGCTTCTTTTGTTGATGAGCACCTGCTCGGCGATCTTGAGCGCGTCGACGCGGTTTTCGATGAAATAGGTTTCGAGGCGGGACTTCAGAAAGTCCGTCATCGCCTCCTGCACGAACTTGTTCGTGATGGCCTTTTTCGTCTGGTTCTCGTAGCTCGTCTGCGTGGAGAAGTTGTTCGAGACGAGAATGATGCAGTCTTCAATGTCCTGCCAGGCGATGCGCGCCTCGCCCTTCTGGTATTTGTTGTTGTCCTTCAAATACTTGTCGATGGCGTAGACAAAGGCGGTCTTCGACGCCTTTTCGGGGCTGCCGCCGTGCTCGAGCCACGAGGAGTTGTGGTAGTGCTCGATGCGCTGTACCTTATTCGAGAAGCAGCACGCGCAGGAGAGCTTGACCTTGTATTCGGGCTTGTCCTCGCGGTCGCGGCCGCGGCGCTCCGTCTCCCAGAAGACGGGGGTGGTCAGGGCGTCTTCACCCGCGATCTCGGCGACATAGTCGATGATGCCGTTTTCGTAGACGAAGTCCTGCGTCTCGAAGTGGCCGGGGAGAGCTTCGTTTTTGAAGCGGAACGTGATGCCCGCGTTGACAACGGCCTGACGGCGCAGCGTTTCGACATAGTAGTCGGCGGGAATGTCGATATCGGTAAACACGTCGAGGTCGGGCAGCCAGCGCGTGCGCGTGCCGGTTTTGCGGCCGCGGTCGGTCGGCTCGATCCTGAGCTCATCGCCCTTTTTGCCCACGGGCTCGCCGCGCTCAAAGTGCAGGGAGTATTTGTTCCCGTCGCGCCAGACGGTCACGTCCATATAGCGCGAGGAATACTGCGTCGCGCACGCGCCGAGGCCGTTGAGGCCGAGGGAGTATTCATAGTTGTCGCCGTCGAGGTTATTGTACTTGCCGCCGGCGTAGAGCTCGCAGTACACGAGCTCCCAGTTGAAGCGCTTTTCCTTGGGGTTATAGTCCACAGGGCAGCCGCGGCCCATGTCCTCTACTTCGATGCTGTGGTCTAAGTAGCGGGTGACGGTGATGAGCTTGCCGTGGCCCTCGCGCGCTTCGTCGATGGAGTTGGAAAGGATCTCAAAGACGGCGTGCTCGCAGCCGTCCAGCCCGTCCGAGCCGAAGATGACGCCCGGGCGCTTGCGCACACGGTCCGCGCCCTTGAGGGACGAGATGCTCTCGTTGCCGTAATTCGTTTTTTTTGCTTCTGCCATTGGGGTTTCTCCATTTCGCCGAAATTTACGATTCTGATCTTCAAACACAAAACTTGGTACATTATACGATTTTTTGACCACAATGGCAAGTGGCCGCGGCAGATTTTTGCCTTTGGCGGGAAAATGCAGAAATTCGCGGGAATTGCGGCACAGCTTTTGCCGAAGCGCGTCGAACATAACAAAGCGTCAACCGGCGGGAACGCACTGGAACAACAAAGTTATTCACAGTTTCCACAGAGTTTTCCACATCGTTATGTCAACAGAATAACCGCGGATAAACCATGAATGGACACGCTTCCGCCTCCTCCGCGCGGTGAAAGAGAGAGAAAGCAAATTTCGTCAATTTGCCCCCTTGACGAAATGGCGCGGACGTGTGCGAAAAAAGAGAGCGCCGCGGCGCTCCTTTTTTTTCTCACAGCAGCGTCAGAACAACGCCGTACACGACGCTCGCGAGCGTGCCGAACACGATGACCGGCCCCGCGACGACGAACATCTTTGACGCCATACCGGTGATGAAGCCCTCGCTCTTAAAGTCGATGGCGGGGGAGACAACGGAGTTGGCAAAGCCCGTGATCGGCACGAGCGTGCCGGCCCCGGCAAAGCGCGCAATGGAATTGTAAAGGTTTAAGCCTGTTAAAAATGCGGAGAGGAAGATGAGGCAGATCGAGGTCGCCGTGCCTGCGTCCGTCTTTGCAAGGCCGAGCGAGAGAAAGCCGTTCTGGATGAGCTGGCCGAGCGCGCAGATCGCGCCGCCGATGAAAAAGGCAAAGGCGGTATCCTTGAAAATGGGCGATTTGGGCGCAAGGCGCTTGACATACTCCTGATATTCCTGCGGCGTCATATCCATGAAAATCACTCCTTTTACCGTAGTGTTTGCGGAAAATGGATGAAATATCCGCGCGATACCGTCTTGCACGCGGCGAGGTTTGTGTTACAATGGGCGAGGACATTTTTGCAAAGGAGTTGACGCGATGCGGCCGCTGGGACTGTATCTCCACATTCCGTTCTGCAAGGCGAAGTGCATTTACTGCGACTTCTACTCGCTTCCTCATTCGGAGGAGAAGATGGACGCCTACACCGCGGCTTTGCAGCGCGATCTGATCCGCTGGGCGGATCAGGCAAAAGGCCATACCGTTGACACGATCTACTTTGGCGGCGGCACACCGAGCTACCTCGGCGCAGAGCGGCTCTGCCGCCTTCTGGAGACGGTTTTTGCCCATTACCGCGTGGACAAAAACGCCGAGATCACGACCGAGGCGAATCCCGACAGCGCACGGGAGGTATCAGCGCTGCGGCAGCTCAGAGAAGCGGGCTTCAACCGGATTTCACTCGGGATGCAGTCGGCGAGCGACGACGAGCTGCGCCTGATTGGGCGCGTCCACACGCATAAAGAGACGGTTGAGGCCGTACATGCCGCCCGCGCGGCGGGCTTCGACAATGTGAGCCTCGATCTCATCTACGGCCTACCCGAGCAGACAATGGCGCACTGGCGGGAAAACCTGCAAGCGGCCATCGCTCTTGAGCCTGAGCACCTTTCCTGCTACGGGCTCAAGATCGAGGAGGGCACGCCGCTCGACCGCAAAAAAGACACCCTGCGCATCCCCGACGACGATGAACAGGCGGAGGAGTACCTTGCAACGGTCGAGCTGCTCGAAAAGGCGGGCTACGCGCAGTATGAAATTTCGAACTTCGCGCGTCCCGGGCGCGAGTCGCGCCACAACCTCAAATACTGGACGATGCAGGAGTATCTGGGCTTCGGTCCTGGCGCGCATTCGGACTTCGGCGGGCGGCGCTTCGCCTACGCGCGCGACTTGAATGCTTACATCAAGGGTGAGGAGCACCTTTCCGAAAGCGCATGCCCCGCGGAACGCGAGCGCGAAGAAGAACGCGTCATGCTTGCCCTGCGCACCGCGCGGGGGCTCGACCTGTCGGCGCTCAAGGAGGACACGCGGGACGCCGAGGCAGTGCTCGAAGAGTGCGCGCACCACGGACTTTCTAAAAAGGAGAATGGCCGCTGGCGGCTGACGCCGCAGGGCTTTCTAGTGTCAAACGCCGTCATCGTGCGGGTGCTCGAGGCGCTTTCGCTCTAAATTTTGCGAAAAAAGTGGAAACTTTTTCCGCATTTTCGCGTCTTTACTTATGGCAGGGCATCTGCTATACTGTGTTATGTTTACCAATTCAAGACATTTTCAGCAAGGAGGCAAATCGTGAAATCCATCATCCGTAAGTTTTTGTCGCTGTCGCTGGCAGTCGTGCTGGCGGCGGCTCCGCTCAACGCGCTGGCGTCTGACGCGCTCGGCGACGATCTGACGAGCTCAAATGTTGAGGTCAATGAGCGCACCGAGCTCAACGCCGGTACGTTCTGGAGCAATACCTACTCCGACCTTCGTCAGGAGAACTACGTCGTCTATGAGCCGAACCGCAGCGTGAAGCCCATTGTGAGTAGCGGCAGCTACAGCACGCAGCTCTCGACCGTCTCGGCAGCAGCGCGCACGCTGGAGGCCGACGGCTACCGCGTGGTCGCGGGCATCAACGGCGATTATTACGACACCGCCAACGGCATCGCGCTCGGCAGCGTGATGAGCGAGGGCGTTTTCCGCAACATCTCCGGCAGCTATTATGCCCTCGGCTTCTACGACGACGGCACGGCGGTGATGGGCAAGCCGAATCTTCGCATCAACGCCGAGACCGACAGCGGCAGCACGTTCGGGATCACGGCCATGAACTATGTCCGCCAGACGTCGTTCGGTATCTTCCTGTATGACGACAGCTTCAATGCCCGCGGCACGATCGGCACGAGCGAGCCGGGCCTTGATATCGTTTGTTCTGTGGACCGCGGCGAGCTGGGCATCGGCGAGGAGCTGACGCTCAGGGTCGAAAACATTGTCGAAAGCGGCGTGGACACCGCCGTCGGCAAGGGGCAGTATGTGCTGTCGGTCAACCTCAAGTCCAGCGAGAGCTATTTGGCCTCCATGCGTGCGCTTCAGGTCGGCGACCGCGTCACGGTCTCCGTCAGCGCGAGCAGCAGCGAGTGGAACGGCGTGACAAACATGATCGGCGCGCTCTATCAGCTGGTCGAAAACGGTCAGGTCTGCGCGGGCCTTGTCAACGGCAGCGCGCCGCGCACGGCTGTGGGCCTCAAGCGCGACGGCTCGCTCGTGATGTACACGATCGACGGCCGCCAGAGCGGCTATTCCATCGGCGCGACGCTGACGCAGGTCGCCGAGCGCATGATCGAGCTCGGCTGCGTGACGGCGCTGAGTCTGGACGGCGGCGGCTCAACCGCGCTCGTCGCGACGCAGCCCGACAGCACGACGGTTTCTCTTGTGAACAAGCCCTCCGGCGGCAGCGAGCGCGCGGTGACGAACCACCTCTTCTTAGTGGCGGACAGCCGCCCGACGAACTCCGTGGGCCATGTGTATCTTGAGAGCGAGAGCACCCGCGTGCTCCCGAACGCGCAGGTCAAGCTGACCGCGACGGCGCTTGACACGAATTATATCCCGATGTCCTCGCAGGACGTGACGCTGCGCGCTGACCGGGGCACGATCGACGGCAATGTCCTGACCGCGCCCGAATCCGGCACCGTGACGGTGACGGCGCGCGCGGGCGGCGCGAGCACAGAGCTTGAGATCGAGGTCGTGACGCAGCCTGACAGCATCAGCGTCCAGCAGAACGGCAAGGCCGTGAGCGCCATCACCGTGAGCGCGGGCGAGACGGCGAAGCTGACCGCCTCGGCGATGTACCGCCATTTGCCGGTGCTCGGCGACAACAAGGGCTTTACCTGGACCGTGCAGGGCAATGTCGGCACGATCGAAAACGGCGTGTTCACGGCGTCCGGCAGCATCGGCAGCGGCAGCGTGACGGCGAGCCTCGGCCGCATTTCCGTGACGGTCCCTGTGACGGTGACGGCGCGCGCCCTGCGCACGCTCGACGGCTTTGAGACCTCGTTCGCGACCGCGACCGGCACGCGTGCGATGCTCTCCTACAACAGTGAGATGACCCGCGTGCACAACGGCTACGCCTCCGCACGGCTTGACTATGCGACCGGCAGCGAGGGCAACGCCTACATCGGCCTCAACTATGCCATTCCTTCAAATTACGACCAGCTCAACTTCTGGGTCTACGGCGACAATAGCGGAGCGCAGCTCGCGCTGGTGACGGATACTGGCAGCGTGAACCTGGGAGCGCTCAACTTCTCCGGCTGGAAGCTCCTGACGGCGAACCTCGGCGCGGCGACCGCGATCACGGGCATGACGGTCTCTTCGGACACGGAGCTTATCAGCGCCGTGTACCTTGACCAGCTCGTGCTCTCCTACGGCGGCCTGACCGACACGGCCGCGCCGAAGCTCTCGCTCCAGTACAACGCGGCAAGCAACACTGTGACCGGCACGGTGAAAGATGACATCGACGGCGCGGCCATCCCGACCATTCGCGTGACCTACGACGGCAAGAGCTACACGTCCTACACCTATAACCAGTCCAGCGGCGCGCTGAGCATTACGCTTCCCGCGGCGGACGGCGCACAGCACCGCGTGAGCGTGGTCGCGGGCGACGCGAGCGGCAACCTGAGCCGCGCGGGCGTGAACGCCGGTATGTCGAGCGCGACGCCGGCCTTTGCCGATATGCAGGACCACTGGGCGAACGACGCGGTCACGTATCTCAAGCGCAGCGGCATTTCGAACGGCTCGAACGGTAACTTCCTGCCGGATACGAACATCAGCCGTCAGGAATTTGCCGTGCTGCTCGCGCGCTACCTCGGCTCGTCGAAGGACTATTCCTCCGTGCAGCTCCCGTTTGCCGATACGAATGAGATCGCATCCTGGGCGCTGAACGGCGCGAAGGCGATGTACTCGCTCGGCATCATCAAGGGCAGTTCCGACGGCTCGGGCAAGCTCTACTTCAACCCCACGGCCAACGTGAGCCGCCAGGAGGCGGTGACGATGCTCGGTCGTCTGACCGAAAAGGGCTACGCCCAGGGCGCGCTCAAGTTCACCGACAGCAGCGCGATCCAGTCGTGGGCGGCGGAGTATGTGAGCACGCTCAGCGAAATGGGCATCCTTACGGGCTTTGGCGACGGCAGCTTCCGCCCCAACGGCGCGATGACGAGGGCGCAGGTGGCGACAGTGTTATATAAATTCTAAAACGAAAGGGAACGGCTTTGCCGTTCCCTTTCGTTTTAGAGGGGGATTGCAGGCCGCTGCGCGCATAATTCGCCCGCCGTCGGCGGGCGAATTCCACACTTGCGGCCTGAGAAGAGTCATTTCCAACGCGCATGTCGTTGGAAATGACGATTAAAATTATTTCGCGTCTGCGGACGCGAAAGTCTGCGACGCTTGGGTGCGATGGGCTGTTTCGCGCCCGTGGGGCGCGAAATGCGCCGGGGGAGTGCGTGCGGAGACACTGTTTTGTGCTCAGGGAGCACAAAATGCGTGCTTTTTAGAATGCTGTTTCGCGCCCGCAGGGCGCGA
>ERZ837487.3882-NODE-3882-length-12670-cov-4.450971_pt1 | contig 12670 bp, 10 predicted proteins | sample MGYA00519911_ERZ837487 | MGnify/ENA primary metagenome ERZ837487 (study PRJEB31850, sample SAMEA3708818) | human gut metagenome | biome: human gut; feature: human-associated habitat; material: faeces | place: China | collected 2014 ...
GTCGCGGACATGAATTTTCCCACCTGCCCCACCATTCAGCAGGCGATTATCGCCCGGGCACAGCACCCGGCCTTCGGCTATTTTGACCCAACACCGGAATACTACGATTCCATCATCCGCTGGCAGGGCACCCGCAACGGCGTTCAGGGCCTTGCCAAAGAGCACATCGGCTATGAAAACGGCGTCCTCGGCGGCGTTATCAGCGCCCTGAACTGCGTCTGCTCCCGGGGTGACAAGGTGCTCCTCCATAGCCCCACCTACATTGGCTTTACCCATTGCCTGGAAAACAACGGCTATCAGATCATCCACTCTCCCCTGGTAAAAGACGAGGCAAATGTCTGGCGCATGGACTTTGCGGACATGGAGCGCCGCCTGAAGGAGGAGCACATCCACGCCGCCATTCTCTGCAATCCCCACAACCCCTGCGGAAGAGTCTGGGAGAAATGGGAGCTGGAAAAGGCCATGGAGCTGTTCCGAAAGTATGATGTATACGTCATCTCCGATGAGATCTGGTCTGACATCATCCTCGGCACCAATCACCACACCCCCACCCAGTCCGTCAGTGACGATGCCCGGAACCGGGTCTGTGCTTTCTATGCCCCCAGCAAGACCTTCAATCTGGCGGGCCTCATCGGCAGCTATCACATCTGCTACAACAGCTGGTGGCGAGACCGGCTGGAGAAGGAATCCTCCCTGTGCCACTACAATTCCATGAACGTGCTGTCCATGCACGCCCTCATCGGCGCTTACCGGCCCGAGGGCTATGTCTGGACGGACGAGCTGCGCCAGACGCTGACAGGGAACATTGACTTTGCCGTGGACTATATTGAAAAGCACTTCCCCGGCGTCAGCGTCAGCAAGCCCCAGGGCACCTATATGCTCTTCGTGGACTGCACCGACTGGTGCGCCGCCCACGGCAAGACCATTGACGACGTGGAGCAGGCCTGCTGGGACGTGGGCGTCGCCATCCAGGACGGCCGGATGTTCCACGGAAGCTGCCACATCCGCATGAATCTTGCCCTCCCCCTCTCCCGCGTCCAGGAGGCCTTCCGCCGGATGGATCGGTACGTTTTCAACGCATAAATACTATTTTTCAGCCCGCTGCGGTTTCGCAGCGGGCTGTTTTGCGTTTCCGTCCCACACAGGGCAAAGCTTCAATGCCTCCACCAGCTTTAAGGCCACAGCCATTTCAATTCCCGCCCCACGTGGGTCGACGCATGTTGGTTACTTGATTCTTATGCACCGACTATTTCAATTCTCACCCCCGCGTGGGGGTGACCTTTTGAATCCGCTGAAGGATGCGCCGCTCCCGATTTCAATTCCCGCCCCCGCGCAGGGGGCGAGCCATGAAAACCCTGATCACCCGGAAGTTTTACAAATTTCAATTCCCGCCCCCGCGCGGGGGGCGACGTCGGCGAGATTTTGCCCGGCGATACCTTTGATGTATTTCAATTCCCGCCCCCGCGCGGGGGGCGACATGGCTGCGCTGACAAAGTTGCTTGCAATATCCAATTTCAATTCCCGCCCCCGCGCGGGGGGCGACAGCAAAAATGTCCAAATTGGATTGGTCAATTTTATGCATTTATGCTGCATTCTATTTTCCCAAAATGGCAAAAGAGCAGTACACTTTTAATTATGCCTGAACTTTGCGCTTAAATTTCTTGAAAAGGCTGCGCCGGTCTCCCGGGAAAATATGTAAGATGGCAACCGGCGCATGGATGATTTACAGAAGCAGCGGTTCGTCGGCCTCGATAAGGCCGGTGCGTCCAAGCACTTCAATTCGATTTTGGTAGGCACTTCCCAGTCGGTAGATCCTCACGGAATCCGTTTCTTTGCAAATAATCTTTTCCAATCCGGCTTTCAATGTGACCAGCTGCGCCGGATCAAGAAGGACCTCAAAAACCGAATTCTGAACGCGGCTTCCATAGCGTTCACACAATTTTGCAACCTTTCGCAAGCGTCTTGCTCCCGCGCTGTTTGTTGTGTCAACATCATAGGCAATTACCAGCATCATTTGCAATTACCTCCAGATAAAAGGCGGATACGCATCCAAATCCCCCCGAAGGACACGGGCAAACAGCATTGTCTGCACATAGGGGATCAACCCAATAGGGATCTTCTCTCTCAGGAACGGATGAATGATTTCCTCCTGCTTCCGCTTTTCCCAGGCAGAAAGCAAGGTCCTGCGCCCATGCTCATTTAAGAGAACGGCTTCCTCGTCCCGCTCAAAGTCACTTTTGGAAAGCTGCCCCTTATTGACCAGAGACAATACGAACCGATCGCACAGTGGAGCACGAAGCTCTTCTAGCAGATCCAACGCAAAGGAAGCCCGCCCCGGGCGGAGGCTATGCAAATATCCCGCCGCTGGGTCGATTCCTACTGCCTCCATGGCAGACTGCATTTGGCTGGTAAGCAGCATATACGTGAAAGACAGAGCTGCATTCACTTCGTTCCTGGGCGGGCGGCGGCTACGGGTCTCAAAGCGAAACCCTCCCGGATTTCCAGCAAGCATACAATCGAATCTGGCAAAATAGGCATTTGCCGCCGCACCCTCAACGCCGCGCATAGAATCCACACTGTTACACTCTAAGAGATTTTCAACTGCGACGTTCAGCTGCTGTATGCCAAGCTCCAGTGCTTCTTTTTGGTTAGCTCCTCTATCCGAACGCGCAGAGCGCATCAGGACCAGCTTACTGTTACGCAACTTCGCTAATAAAATAGATTGCACCGTTTTCTGCACAAATGCCTCATCATCCATGGAGGCATACTGCCGTTTGCGGAGAAGCACATTTCCACTTACTGGCCCCTGGAGTCTGCCCATAAAGTGACCGTTTTCGCGAATAAAAGCCAAGCTGATTCCACGGTCACCGCAAAACTCCAGCAATGGCGTGGATACTGTCATTTTCCCGAAGCACACGATGGAATCGATGTTCAGAGCCGGGATGTTCAGCTTTTCCGCATCTCCGATTTTGACACAGATATTCTCGTTTCTGGTGAAGAGATAGCTGTCCGGCGTAAGCACATAAAGCGTCTTCAGAAGCTTTTTCATTTTGAACTCTCCTCGATTGACCCAGCCGCTTCCTGGCGCAGCTGCTGCAAATAGCTCTCTGCGGAGGATTTGACCTTCGGCATACACAGCTCATTCAGGGAGCACCGCCGGCATTTGGAGGAATACACGGCCGAAGGGACCTCCAATTCCGTTCGAATCCGATGGAGCTCCTGCGCCAGGGCCTCTGTCTTGCTGCGCAGGATGGAATCCAGCGGAACTGTCATTCTCCGATGGGAGGATATGAAGAACAAGGCCCCCTCCGGGATGGTGGTATGAAACATTTCCTCCATGCACATCGCCTGTGCGCACAATTGGATGCAGTATTCTTCTTCCTCTCGCACCGTCCCGTGTTTATATTCGATCGGATACAGCCGTACCGGGAAATCTACCGCCGGAATATTGCAGCCGGAAGCATCCCGGTACGCCTCAACGCAATCGCACTTTCCCAGCAGAAACAGGCGATCAGAGAATACCGTAAATTCAAAAAGATCTACCCGTTCTCCGCGTTTCTCTACTCGCTGAGTATGTACTCGCGTGTGCTCTGCGCGGCCTTTCGCGGTGTCCGCATTCTCTACCCACAGTCGTTCATTCAGGAGCAATCCCGCACGCCGGGGGCAATACGCAATCTGAGATAACCAGGACAGCGGCAGATATTCCGGCTCATCCATTGTCTGCCACGAACCAGTCTTCATCCTCCGGCAGCTTGTTCCAGACGATTGGACTGAAAGCATCACGCTTGAATCCGATCTCCACCCCTTGTGGGACCTTGCCCAGCGCCACGCTGGCATCATAATCCCGATAGCTTCTGGGAACGGCAATTTCCGGCTTCTTCCGGACCTTTACAAGGTCGAATAACCGGTGGGCCGGGGCACAGCCAAGCTTCGCCTGGCGAACACGCTGGACTTCATCCGTATCCGTGCCAACGTGCTTAAAGAGGATCAGCGGGGAAACGACCTCCATCTCCCCCTTGCTGGCACTGCGGTCATGTTCATACATATTCAGAATTGCTTCAAAAAGCGCACTCAGGTCTGCATCATCGAAGCCCGTCTCCGCTGCCAGATTGGCACTGATAAACCCCCGCACCTCGTACAGGCCAAAGGGAATCAGCTGCTTGCGGCCCATGGTCCGCAGCTTGTCCTCCTGGGCACTCTGCTCCCATTTTTCATAATCCTCTAGGGTACCGTCTTTGATATTCTCGGCTGTCGCAACACGTGTAATGGAAACGTCCAAGGGAAGGACCGGATCTAAGCTCTTGCCAAAGGTGATCTGTACCGGGCCGCGCACCTGACCGGCATTGGGGCCCGTAGACATGACAGCGCCAAAGGTGCGGACATCGTAGAACAGCTGGCAGGCCTTCTTACGCCCGGCATATACTGCATTTTTGTCTTTTGCACCCTCTACGCCAGCTTCCTTGCGAGCCTCGGCGATATGGCGGTTAATATTGGTACTCTGCTGAATGATGATATTCATTCCCGGCTGACCGGCAAAGGCGGTCTGGATATAGTTGCGAATCCGGCGTTTGGTGGCTACATCAGTAATATAGCCCTGCATGGTTTCCGGATCTAACCGAGGTGCATTGCCCATATCCGGGTCACCGTTGGGGTTGGCGTTGGTACAAGCCACATAGTATAGAAATTCGTAACGATTCTGAATAGCCATTTATTGTCCCTCCCGACTTTCTGCTGTTGCCTTGTTAATTTCTCCGATGATTTGTGTACACATCTGGCGATAGCCCAGCGCGAAATAGCTCTGCCCCTCCAGATTCAGCGTTTTGGGCAGCCGCCGCTCCGGCTCTGCACCAAAGAAAGTGCAAACATTATTTAACCGCTTTTCATAAACAGGCACCAGTCTTTTGTTGGTTTTGCGCAGCATTTCCAGGTAAACTTCTCCCATCCGTTCTAACGTTCCGAACACCAGTGCCGGGGTGCGGCTTGCGGAAGCATAAAACCGCTGCACCAAAGTTGCATTGAGTTCCCCCATGGCTGCCCGCTGCAAGCTGGCGTATACAGCCAGCCACGCACCGCAATGATAGGCCGCATTGGGGAAGCTGGGATCGTAATATTCCATAAGCTTTTCCTCCTCATTTCTTATTCTTCGTTTTCGGATCAACCAAACCTTCAGCCACTGACATGCAATGGAATCGAGCAGCATTGGCCTCTTCTCCCCATCTCCCCCGGAGAGGAGCTGAGACCGGATATAGGCCAGTGCACGGACAGCCACAGTATCCGGCAAAGGGGTACCATTGACGATTGCCATTACGATTGTAGGCGTAACCCCCGCCAGCTCCGCTTTCATCTGATCAAAGAGCTTCTGTCCGGAGTTGTTCTGTTTTTTTACCAGGCGGGTCAGGCGAGCATTGAGCTTCTTCGCCGAGACCCGGCCTGTTCCCAGGTTGTCCTGCAGCTTCAGATCCTCTGTCCACCTCTTCAGATTTTCCCGGAGCATTTCATAGCGTCCGTGTTCATAGCGGCGGATCATGGCACGGCCGTTATTTCCGGATATCAGCACAATGTGGTATTCTCCGGTGAGTTTTTTCGGAGAAGCACCGGAAAATGGTGCCTTTACTACCTCGTCTGCACGATCTCTCTGCATCTGCGCGAATTTCTGCCGCTCCTGCTCCACTTCTTCCGGAGTCAGAAGGTCTTCGTCCCCTGCATCATCAGAACCATTTTGGAGACTCTGAAACAGCAGGTCGTCTTCCGGATTCAAGGTGAAATCGTACCAATGCACAAATTTCATGCCCGCAAAAATGGGGGCAGCAACAAGCAAATCGTTCATCGCCTCCTTGACAACAGCGAAAGCCTCTTCCGATACGGGCGCATTGGCAGACTGCTTAAGGCCATAGGACTGGAATGCACTTTTATCGAAGCAAAACAGGGCTTCACCTTTGGAATGCCCACCTACGACCTGCAAACCGCTGATCACTGGCAATGTTGCCAAGGGCTGCGTTGGCTGACCAGTGATCAGGCAACGTGCAGAAGCAGCTTCAGAATTGCCTGCCAGTGTTTTTCGGTATTCCGTCCACCACTGCCGGATCTTTGGATCTGCAAGGATCGGCATACCATTCACGCGGAAGCTGATGCGGTCGGAGTCCTTTAATTTACACTGTGCAGAGGCCTGCTGCATTTTTAGAAATGTTGCATCATCTTCCAATGCCTTCAGGCAAACCTGCAGGCATGCAATTTTCTCGCCGCCATCGTTTAGAAGCTTTCGAAAATATGCAGCTTTCTTTCCATCTTTTTTCAGAATAACAGACACCTTTTCCGCCAACGGGTTGCATTTGTCCGGACCGTTTTCCATGGAGCCGATATCCGGACAAATCTGTGCCTCTTCCTTCCCGCACTGCTCCATGTTCAAAAACTTCCCGCTTTCAGAGAGGCAAATGTATGCACGGATATTCCTCTTTAAAAAACCTGGAGGCATAGTCAGATGGTTCCGGATTCCGTAATCATACAAAGCCTTCAGCATACCCCGCCGTCTCCTTTCAGGACCTCGTCGCTGTCATAATCCGGAACGCGGATCACACCGTGTTCCATTACCGCGTGGTAAAGGGAAACCTGTGGTCTTGCCTCCTTGCGGACCTGGTAGTCGTGCAAATCGAATACGTCATACAGCATCAGCCCAAGATCCATACTTACGTCAACAGGCGGACGAGTGCCATCGCTTTCCTCAAAATAGCACACAAGCTCACGTAGCCCCAGGCATGGTGCTGCAAACATCTTGCCGCCCCGTATCCTCCGTAGCGCCTGGCAGCGCAGCTGTTCCAGACTTCCGGAATATTCCGGTCTGGGGCAGATACGGGCAGTGATCCGATAGCGCACATCCTTCAGTACCTGCGTCTGCCGCTGGGTTCGGTCCTCGTCGGTATACAGGATGGATTTCTCCGGATCGGATCTTACACTGACAGTGGACTTCACCTCGTTGCGCAAGAAACTCATGTAGCGAATGGGATTGAGTACCTCAATTTGCTTGATTTGCCACAAAAATTCTGCAGGCTTCGCGTAAATACTGGATAGGATTCCGCGGGCAGCCGATGGCGTTGGAACCGGATAGGTCAGCCTCTCAACTTTAGAGAAAGGCGGCGTGAAGCACGCAAAATCTCCCCATACCTCCAAACAGATTTCATCATTCAATTGTTAATTCACCTCCATTGTATTTTCCCTCCCCCTGTCCGGGAGAGGCGCAATACGATAGTATATTTTTTTCAATTCCCCCCATAAAATCAATCAACGCATTTGCGTTCCAATTTATGGGTCAAATAAAATATAGTATTAAAATATTATTCAGTCAAGGAAAATAGCGGAATTTGCATATTTTCAGCGAATACTCTAATTACAGCATCAAATCTTCGTGCATATCGCTATCGGGGTTAAACCCGGTCAGCGGATCATAAAGCTTCTCAAAGCCGGTATTCAGCAGAAATGTCCCCGTTTCGATTGCCGCCTTCCCTTTCCGGATGGTGATTGGTGTGGCACATGCGCGTACAGCGGCCTCATCATAGCAGGTTATGGTGACAGGTGCCGCCTCACGCAAAAGTGCAGCACTCACGCTTTCTTCCCGAACGGCCTGGCTGATCTTTTGGAAAAGCTCCGCAGCACCTGCCCAGGGGACCACCAGCGCTGCACCGGCATTCTCAATCAACCGGTAATGCTTCTCCACCTCTTTATAGTTCTTTTTTCGAAGTGCATCTTCCAATTTGGCATTTCCCTTTTCCTCGTTAAAATACCTTTCATAATACCGCCGGATCTGATTCGAATCGCTAAGCTCCGGGACCTTTTGCTCTGCCCAAAGATTTATGACCACAGAAGCAGCCCGTTCGTAGCTGTCACCGGGATATAACCTTCCTTCCTCCTCCGGAAGGAAAACACTCAGGCGTCCCCCGCCGGGGCAACTGCCATTGCGGTTGCAGCGGCCTGCGGCCTGGACGATTGCTTCCAGTGGAGCCATGGAACGGAACATTACATCAAAGTCCAGATCAACCCCCGCTTCAATGCATTGCGTCGCCACCACCAGACACCGGCGTTTTTCACGCTGCCGTTTCTTGATTTCAGCTACAACTTCCAGCCGGTGCCCAGGGCAGAGATCTGTTGTCAGGAAAAATAGCCCCTCCCCATTCGGGTCTTTCGTCTGAAGCAATTCAAACAGCTTCCGGGCGTGCCTGCGCAGGTTGACGATACAGCAGGCATTGTTTTCCATACACATTTCCTGCGCAACCTGTTCTAGCGAAAGCTCATGCCGCCATTGGGCTGTTACGCGGCGCATTTTTTCAAAAAACAAGGGATGATCTTCCAGTATCTCCAACGGATGCCAGGAAGTTTGCGGCAATGCGGAAAAATCCGGCTGCGTCGCCGAGGAAAACACCATTGTGCAGCGGTATTTTTTGCACAGCGCATTTACAGCCGCCACCGTCGGTGCCGCCAAGGACGCGGGCAAACTCTGCGACTCATCAAAGAGCACCACGCTGTTTGCAATATGATGCAGCTTCCGGCAAGTTCCTGGGTTTGCAGAAAACAGGCTTTCAAAGAATCGAACGGATGTGGTAATGATTACAGGGCTATCCCATCGAAGAGCCAACTCCCGGGCCTCTTTCGGCAAATCCCGCTGGCTGTGATCAACCAAAATTTCCGGGAAAATTTTCCGGTATTCCAGCTCCGTCTGCTCTGCCAATGTCAGGAAAGGCAGCACCACAATGATTCGGTTCAATCCATGCTGCATACAGTGACGGAGGGCAAAATGAAGCATCGCCACCGTCTTGCCAACACCGGTAGGCGCTGTCAACGTAAACAGGCCCACGGACAACTCGCCTGCTTTCCCGCAACGGTCGTAAACCTCGTTGCGCAGAGCGTTAATTCCGCTGTCAGCCTTGGAATTCTTGCGCAGTTGGGCGCAGTGCTCCTCTAATTTTTTTAGCATGGCATCTGCAGCCAGGGGTGGACGGCTGTTCTTTTCCAAATAGTTCGGGTCATCGTCCGATGCCGAAACACTGTAGTCCGCATCTACCAGGCAGGAGAACATCATCCGGGTATCCAGCATGTCCTCCAGATATCCTTGGGACGTACCAGACCTTTTCTGAAAGCTGGGAAGCTTGTAGTCCGGAAAGTCACGTTCAAACGCCCGTTCTGCCTGCCGGAATTCAGTCTCTCCATGCAGGGACGGCATCTTCCCGTTAGGACAATTATCCCAATCCTCATCTGCAAGCATTTCTTCCAAATCATCCTGTATCTGCGGCAAACCTACGAGGCCATCATGATGACCTGCAACAGCCTCTACAACGCATACTGCATCAGCATTTCTTTTCCCAAGAATCGTATTTAGGCCTAGCCGCCGGTACAGCTCTGCAGCACCCGGAAAGGCGTGGTCAATCCCCTGATGGGTGCCCTGGAGCACGCCCTGAAACCGCAGGGCGTATTTCCCGAAGTCATGAAAATCTCCCGCCAGACCTGCTGCATCCGCTTTTCCAAGCTCTGCACCAAAAATACGTGCCAGCCCGCCAACCCTTTGCAAATGCTCACGATTGCTGATTTTTCCATGGTAATCATTTGCCGATTTTGCATAATAATCCCGGACACCGGACTCCATATATGATTCCTCCCATCCGTTCTGTTCTTATTTCCACCTTGCTGATATTATCGCACACAATACGTCCAATAAACCGCACATTTCCCTTCCCAATCCAGAATTTTCCTTTTTATTATACAATATTCCCCACGTCTTTTCCACCTTCCGCGAAAAATTTGTCTATTCTGTGCAAAAATCAAGGGGACCGTCTCGGCATTGCGAGGCGGTCCCTTGGGGGGTGATTTATTCCCGGCCCAGTGCCAGCAGGTTGGCATCCGTCAGGCCGGGGGTTGTGTAGGCGCCGTCCAGGAGGGCGTCTATGTTTTCGGCGTCGTTTTCGATCTCCTTGGACATCAACTGGGCCGTCTGAACGGCATCGCCGCCCAGGATTCGGCAGAGGAGGGCCAGGGAGACGATGAGCTTGCCCCGGCACACCAGGTCAAAATCCGAAACGGCCTGGAGCCAGTAGCGGCTGATGAGATACCGGAGCAGCGCCCGGTCCTCCTTTTGAAGGGGACGGGGGCTGGGCGACGCCAGGCGCTTGCGCCAGGGCTCCGTCAGGATTTCCAGGTCCCGGAAAACCTTGAGAAAGGCTTCCCTGTCCCCCGGGCCTGCCAGGTCCCCGGCAGTCTCCATGGCGGCGGACAGATCGAAGGGAGCTTTCTCCTCCCCGTCCAGGATCGCCTGAGCGTGGTAGGTATAGAGCAGCAGGGCGGAGAGGGGTTCTTCCGCCCCGGTCACCAGGTCCATGGCCGTCTGCCGGGTTTTCAGCAGGAGGTCCATATCCCTTTGATCATAGTCCGTCTTCTCCTCTGCCTTGCCCTGAGAGACCCAGCTCCAGCCCTCCCGGCTCAGAAGGATTCGCGCACTCTCCGGGCAGCTGAGCTCCAGACCCAATTCCGTAAAGCTGCCATAGTCATGGCGCAGCCTTGGGAAATCCCGGCAGGTATTGCACAGGGCGTGCTCCCCCAGCTCTGCCTGGATGCGGCACAGGCCGTCGGCGCGCCACATGGGGCAGCGGCCATTGTCCAGGGTCAGGTAGGTATCCCCGTCCTCATCCTGCAGGAATTCCCGCAGCTTCTCCCCCAGCGCCCCGGGGAGCCCACGGTAGAGAGCAGCCTTCTGCGCATCTACCGCCACATCCCACTCCTTGCAGCAGCTATCCGGGCAGCAAGCAGCGATGCAGTGAAATGTGTCATAAAAATCAGGCTTGCGAAGCTCCATAGGCATTTCCTTTCATAAAAATCGCCCCCGAAGGGGGCGGAAAGCTTCCCCTGCGGGGGAGCTGGCTCGCGTTAGCGAGACTGAGGAGGGGCGTAATGGGCGAGAGCGGTCAAAAAGCACGTACCGCTCTCGCCCGCAGCGCCCCTCTTCCACCGCTGCGGCGGTCCCCCTTCCCCGGAGGGGAAGGTTATGGAGCGCCGAATTTTTATTCTTTCATTTCCTCGTAAAACACGCCCAGACTACCCACATAGTGGGGCTTCCAGGGGCGGTTTTTGCCGCAATAGTGGATGATCACGGTATTTTCCCGCACCCAGGTCAGGTCGTGCCGGGGATTTTCGGGGTTGGCGTTGTAGATGTTCAGGATACGGTCGCTGAGGTTGTATTTCTGGGTGTCTGCCAGCAGGATCTTATCCCCGTGCATTACGGTGAGCAGGTCCTGGTCCGGCAGCCAGAAGGTGTCGATTTTTTCCAAAGCCGTCCGGCGGAGCATGTCCATGGTCAGATTTTCCCGCAGCGCTGCCAGATTCAGCACCATCACGCCGGTGTTCACATAGGGCGTACCTGCCGGGACATTCAGGCGGCGGTCATTGAGCCGGGTCAGGGTCTCCCGGATATGGGTGCAGGCAATGTAATAATTGCCTGCAAACTCCATGGCGTACAGCTCCCGCAGGGGGTTGATCACCAGGGTATCCACATCCAGATAGAGAATTCTGTCCAGGTCCTCCGGCAGCAGCAGCGGCGCTGCCAGACGGTAGAATATCTGCCTGGGGTAGCGGCTGCTCTCCGGGAAGCCCTCAAAGTCCTTGGCATTCACCGTCACAAAGCGGCAATGCACCCGGTTACTCACCGCCTGAATTGCATCCATATCCTCCTGCGTCAGATCGGAGTGGAGAATATAGGCATCGTATTCCTTCTCGCCCCCGTTTTTCACGACGGAGCGCAGGCACTGGCAGAGCAGGGGGCGGAAGCTTTGATTGATGCAGAACAGCAGGTTCATTTGTTCAGCAGCTCCATGAATTCCTCGCCGGTAATGGTCTCCTTCCGGTAGAGGTACTGAGACAGGGTCTCCAACTTGTCCCGGTTCTCCTTCAGCAGGTTCAGGGCCTTCTCATGCTGCTGCTTCACCGTCTCCACCACCAGAGCATCGATCTTGGTCTGGGTCTCGGCAGAGCAGGCCAGGCTGGTGTCGCCGCCCAGATATTGATTGGTAACGGTTTCCAGGGCCACCATATCGAAGCTGTCGCTCATGCCGTAGCGGGTGATCATGGCCCGGGCCAGCTTGGTGGCCTGCTCGATGTCGTTGGAAGCGCCGGTGGAAACGGTGCCCAGGGCCACCTCTTCCGCGGCACGGCCGCCGGTGAGGGTGGCGATCTTGTTCTCCAGCTCCTCCTTGGTCATCAGGTAGTGGTTGCCCTCCTCCACCTGCATGGTGTAGCCCAGTGCGCCGGAGGTTCTGGGAATGATGGTGATCTTCTGCACAGGGGCGGAATGGGTCTGCAATGCCGCCACCAGGGCATGGCCGATCTCATGGTAGGAAACGGCCATTTTCTCCTTGTCGGTGAGAATGGCGTTCTTCTTCTGGTAGCCCGCAATGACGGTTTCAATGGATTCCTCCAGATCCGCCTCATTGGCGGCCTTCCGGCCATCCCGGACGGCCCGCAGGGCGGCCTCGTTGATGATGTTGGCCAGCTCTGCGCCGCTGGCGCCGGAGGCCATCCGGGCGATGGTCTCAAAATTCACGTCCTCCGCCAGCTTGACCTTCTTGGCGTGGACCTTCAAAATGGCCTCCCGGCCCTTCAGGTCCGGCAGCTCCACCGGCACCCGGCGGTCAAACCGGCC
>ERZ837487.3891-NODE-3891-length-12649-cov-7.669366_pt1 | contig 12649 bp, 8 predicted proteins | sample MGYA00519911_ERZ837487 | MGnify/ENA primary metagenome ERZ837487 (study PRJEB31850, sample SAMEA3708818) | human gut metagenome | biome: human gut; feature: human-associated habitat; material: faeces | place: China | collected 2014 ...
CCGCCGGGCCGTTTCAGCCCGCGCGGGGAGCGCTCTGTTACTTTTTTCGTTTTATCCAACCGTGATGTCTTCACTGAGCACCTGGCCGATGGGCTTTGCGATGCACAGGTCCGCCTGAGCATCCGCCCCGGTGGGCTGCATGTTGATGACCACCAGATGGCGGCCCCGGAAATACCGGATGAGCCCGGCCGCCGGGTAGACCACCAGGCTGGTGCCGCCAATGATGAGGGTGTCCGCTTTCCGGATGGCCTGCACGGCCCCGGAGAGGACTTCCTCGTCCAGCCCCTCTTCATAGAGCACCACGTCCGGCTTGACGATGCCGCCGCACTTGGGGCAGCGGGGCACACCGGTGCTGTTGGCGATGAAGTCCACATCATAGAACGCGCCGCAGCCCGTGCAGTAGTTGCGCAGGGTGCTGCCGTGGAGCTCAAACACGTTTTTGGAGCCCGCCGCCTGGTGCAGGCCGTCGATGTTCTGGGTGATGACCGCTTTCAGCTTGCCCTCTTTTTCCAGCCTGGCCAGCCGCAGGTGGGCCGCGTTGGGCTTTGCGCCCTTTACAATCAGCTTATCCCGGTAAAAACGGTAAAACTCCTCGGGGTTCTCCTCCCAGAACGTGTGGCTCAAAATCTCCTCGGGCGGGTAATCGTATTTCTGGTGGTACAGCCCGTCCACACTGCGGAAATCCGGGATACCGCTCTCGGTGGAAACGCCCGCCCCGCCAAAGAAAACAATGTTGCCGCTCTCGGCAATGATCTTTTCCAGTTCTGCTACCATAACAAAAACGCCCCTTTCCCGGCCTTGTGTTGTTCTGCACCCAGTATAGCACAATTTGGCCGGAAAGAAAGCGTTTGTTTTTCTGTGGTTTTCTTCAGCGGTGGTGCTCCGCAAACAGCCGCCCCAGCTGGGCAAACAAGTCCTGCGGGAGCATCCCGTATTCGCCCCGGAGGGCGGCGGCCCGGTCGGCAGCCGCTCCGTGGAGGTAGACCGCACAGGCGGCGGCTTCGTAGGCGGGCAGACCGCAGGCCAGCAGGGCCGCCGTCATCCCGGCCAGAGCGTCCCCGCTGCCGCCCCGGGAAAGGCCCGGATTGCCCGTGGTGTTGACGCAGCAGCGGCCATCCGGCGCGGCGACTACCGTCCCCGCCCCTTTCAGCACCACCACGGCGTTCCACTCCCGGGCAAAGCGGCAGGCAGCGCCTTCCCGGTCCGCCGCAAGGGCGGAAGCGGAACGCCCCGTGAGCCGGGACATTTCCCCGGGGTGAGGCGTCAGGATCAGCTCGCCCGCCGGGTGGGGCAGGGCTCTGCCCGCATTGAGGAGGCTGGCAGCGGCGTTCAGGCCGTCGGCGTCCAGCACCGCGCTGCCGCCAAAGCCGGGCAGCAGTTTTTCCACCAGCTCCCGTGTCTCGGCGGCCCGGGCCGCGGACTGGGCCGTGTAGCCCAGGCCGGGGCCCAGCAGCAGGGTGGTGGCTTTCTGGCGGGTGATGTTCGGGAGGCTGCGGGGCGAGATGCCGCCCTCCGCACCCGCAAGGCAGGGGCAGAGGCAGCACTCTGGCAGGCGGGCAGAGACCGCCGCCAGCACCGGTTCCACGCTGGCCAGTGTGACGATGCCGGCCCCGGTGCGCAGGGCGCCCTCCACGGCCAGCGAGGCCGCGCCCCGGTAGCAGGCGCTGCCCGCCACCACCAGCACCGCCCCAAAGCTGCCTTTATGGCTGTCCCTTGCCCGGGGCGGGATGTGGGCCCAGACGGATTCCGGTGTGATGGTCGCAGCCATGGTCATACCTCCCCCTGAAGATAGCGCTTGATCTCTTTTTCCACTTCTTTTACTTCTTCGTGGAACATCCGGGCCGAGACGCGGAGGGCACCATGGCCCAGAATGATGATCTGCTCCATGCCGTCGGAGGTCGCCACCCGCACCCGGCGGTCCTTGCCGATCTCATGGGTGACATGCTCAATGAACATGTCCGCCGTCTCGGCCTCTTTGGTGTACACGATGTGGATATTGTGGTACTGCTCGATGCTGCCGGGGCTGCCGGGCACCCGGTAGGCGTCGAACACAAGGATGACCACGCATTTTTTAAAGCCCTGATAATTGCACAGGATGTCTGCCAGCTTTTTGCGGGCGGCATCCAGACTCTCTTTGGAGAGGGCATTGAGCTCATCCCACGCAAAGATGATGTTATAACCATCCACCAACAGATATTCCGGGGCCAGCGTCCATTGCTCGGCGGCAAAATCCGGACGCTCTTTTTTCTGCACCGGGCGGAACGCGGCCAGCGGGTCCCGCTTGATGGGGCCGTAGGTCTGCTCAAAAATTTTCAGCAGCTCCGCATCCTCTTCCAGCGTGGCACGGTAGGCTGCTGCCCGGCGCTGGCGGCCCGCCTGCCGGGCGGAGGCAGCCACGGCGTCCGTCTCGGCAGGCTTCGATTTGCCCCAGCCGCTGTCCACATGCATGTGGCTGCGCACCTGCTCCCAGGGCACCACAAAGCCCGCCCCGTGGGCGCAGAACACCGAGTCCGCCGGGTTGTCCAGATCATGCTCCGGCTCGTAGCCCACGGCCTCGATGACTTCCTGCGCATTGTGGCAGGGGCGGTAGCCCTCCAGCGTCAGGCTCACGCGGCCACGGCCACGGGTGTAGCTGACCACCTCCATGGGATAACTGCGCATGGTGGCGGCGGGGGCCTTGCCCGTCAGGGTCGCCGACAGACCGTCAGCACTGGTCTCCGGCGGGTCAAAGCTGCCCTCCATCCGCTGGATGTCATTCATGGCACGGCCCAGGTTCTCGGCCGGGACTTCCAGCCGGAACGTATACCAGGGCTCCAGCAGCTGTGTTTTGCCGATCTGATTGGCCATCATCAGGCCCTGCCGCACCGCGCGGTAAGTCGCCTGTCGGAAATCACCGCCCTCGGTGTGCTTGAGGTGGGCCCGGCCCGCAATGAGGGTGATTTTCACATCCGTCAGCGGTGCCCCGATGAGAACACCCAGGTGCTGTTTTTCTTCCAGATGGGTCATCACCAGCCGCTGCCAGTTTTTGTCCAGCACTTCTTCCCGGCAGTCGGCGGCAAACTGCATCCCGCTGCCAGCAGGCAGGGGTTCCAGCTTGAGGTGCACCTCGGCATAGTGGCGGAGGGGCTCGTAGTGGCCCACGCCCTCCATGGCCTCGGTGATGGTCTCCTTATATAAAATGCCGCCAGGGCCAAACTCCACCTCCAGACCGTACCGCTCGGCCAGCAGGCTTTTGAGCACTTCCAGCTGTACCTCGCCCATGAGCTGAACATGGATCTCGCCCAGGGTCTCATTCCAGACCACATGGAGCTGGGGTTCCTCCTCTTCCAGCCGGTGGAGCTTGCCCAGCGCCGCGTGGACATCCGCCCCCGCAGGCAGCAGCACCTGATAGCTGAGCACCGGCTCCAGCACGGGCAGGTCGCTGTCCCGCTCGGCACCCAGCCCCTCGCCGGGGTGGGCCTGGGTCAGGCCGGTGACGGCACACACCTGCCCGGGGCCCACTTCCTCCGCCAGCGTATACTTCACACCGGAGTAGAGCCGCAGCTGGTTGGCCTTTTCGGCCCAAGGGCCGCCGTCGCTTTCGCCGGTGAGCTGGGCCTTTACTTTCAAAGTGCCGCCCGTCACCCGCAGCCAGGTCAGGCGGGTGCCCTGCTCGTCCTGGCTGAGTTTGAACACTTTTGCCCCAAAGGCGTCCAGCGCCGGGGCCGGGCGGGTGTAGGTATCCAACCCGGCCAGCAGGGCGTCCACGCCCTCCAGTTTGAGGGCCGCCCCGAACCAGCAGGGGAAAACATGCCGCCGGGCAATGGCGGGAATGAGCTCCTCCGGCGTCAGGGTTCCGCGCTCCAGCACGGCCTCCATCAGCCGCTCGTCGCAGACAGCCAGCGCCTCGTTCCGGGTGTCCTCGTCCGCCCCAAAATCCACAAAGCCCTCGCCCAGGCGGTGGTTGAGCTGTTCCAGCAGTTTCTCTTTGCCGGGGCCGGGCAGATCCATTTTGTTGATGAAGACAAACGTTGGGATATGATATCGCCGCAGCAGCCGCCAGAGCGTCTCGGTATGGCTCTGCACACCGTCCGTCCCGCTGATGACCAACACGGCGTAATCCAGCACCTGGAGCGTCCGCTCCGTCTCGGTGGAAAAATCCACATGGCCGGGGGTATCCAGCAGCGTGATGGCCGTCTCCCCCGCCGTGAGCAGGGCCTGCTTGGAAAAAATGGTGATGCCCCGGGCCTTTTCCAGCGCGTCGGTATCCAGGAACGCGTCCTTGTGGTCCACCCGGCCCAGTTTGCGGATGGTGCCGGAACGGTAGAGCATGGCCTCGGAGAGGGTGGTCTTGCCGGAGTCCACATGGGCAAGAATGCCCACCACCAGCTGTTTGGCCCTTTGTTTTTCTGCTTCCATGGCCGCTCCTTACATTGCGCCCGCGATCAGGCTGATGACAACCAGCGGCACGCCCAGCACCAGGTTGGACAGCAGGCTGCAGAAGATCCGCTCCTCCGGCTCCAGCTCCTCAAAGGAGACGATCCGCTCATCGGCATAGTCCACGATGGACTTGGTGGCGTGGCGCTTTTTCTTTTTGCCCATGTCCTTGAATTCTTCCGCCAGGTGATGGATGGTGACCCCGTCCAGCCGCAGGTAATCCACCCAGGCCCAACCCAGCAGGATGGCCCCCAGCAGCAGCGCCGGGGCCTGCCACATGGTAAAGGTCCCGTCGCTGACATAGCGGTCCCACAGCAGCATCAATACCGCCACAATGGACACCCGGGTGACACACTTATATAAGATGGGGTGGAACATGTACTTTTTGTACATGGAAAACAACTTTTTCATCACGGCTACTCCTTATAAATACAGATACAGTTTTTATTGTAGCATGGTTTTGTGAAAAAAGATAGAGGCCGCGCAGCGGGCGGCTTCTCTGCCCAGGGCCGCACCTGTCAAAGTCATTCTTTTTATTGTAGCAGTTCTTCTTCTTTGCTTCTTTTTAACCAAAAGCCGTTGTTACTGTTTTGTTTTCAAAAGCAGGGCAATTTTCATTGACTTCTTTCCTGCAGAATGCTAGAATAACAACCAGTGCGACTATGATTTGTGTTTGCCCCGCATACAACGGAGGCGGAACAGCCACACTGTAAGGAAGAAAAGGAAAATAAGATCTGGGAGGATCCATTCCAATGAGCATCAATTTTGAGTCCCATACCATCGACCGCCGCAGCTTCCTCAAGGGCGCGGGCGTCCTGGGCGCTGCAGGCCTGCTGTCTGCCTGCGGCGGCAGCAAGCCCAACTCCACCCCCGCCGCTTCCGGCGCTGCGCAGGCCCCCAACACCACCGGCGGTGAGCCCATCAGCGAGTACATCTCCTTTGAGAGTGCCAACCGTGAGCTGGAGAGTTGGAACATGCTCTACACCCAGCAGGCTTCTGACGCCAACGTCATCACCAACCTCTGGGACGGCCTGCTGAGCTTTGACTGCTACGGCAAGGTGGCACCCGCCATTGCTTCCAGTTGGGAGCACAACGAGGACTCCACCGTCTGGACGTTCCACCTGCGCGACGACGTCGATTGGGTCGATGTCAACGGCGAGGTGAAGACCCACCTGACCAGCAAGGACTTCCTGGTGGGCTTTGAGTGGGTCATGAACTCTTACAAGAACGAGGCCAACAACACCACCATGCCCAACGACAACGTGGTGGGCGCTGCCGACTACTACGCACACACCAAGGAGCTGGGCGACGCTGCCGCCGACCTGACCTACGAGGATATGCTGAGCTTCGGCGTCGGCGTGGAAGCACCGGATGATTACACTCTGGTGTTCACCTGCCCCAACTCCTGCCCCTATTTCGATACCGTGGCCGCCTACAACAGCTTCTACCCTGCTGCTGAGGACCTGATCAACGAGCTGGGCATCGAGGGCTTCCGTGCCTGCGACAACACCACCATGTGGTACTGCGGTCCCTACATCGTGGAGGAGTATATCCAGGGCAACACCAAGAGCTACATCCCCAACCCCAGCTACTATGGCGCCAACGACGTGAGCCGCTTTGAGCGCTTCACCGTCACCATGCTGAGCGATATGACCATCGGCTACCAGCTGTACCAGAACCGTGAGCTGGACGAGATCGATCTGACGGAGTCCACCCTGACCACCATCACCAACGACCCCAACAACGAGTACAACAGCCAGCTGTGCGAGAAGCGCCCCAAGAAGTTCAGCTACTGCTTCCTCTTCAACTATGACCGCAAGAACGAGGATGGCTCTGCCGATGAGAACTGGAACAAGGCCATTGCCAACAAGGCATTCCGCCAGTGCTTCTACAAGAACCTGGAGCTGAGCCCGTTCTACGCACGCTACAACAAGATCAACCCCCTGAAGTGCGAGAACGACTTCTACACCATGAAAGGCCTGTGCTACACCTCCGACGGCACCGACTACACCACCCTGGTGGCCAACGAGCTGGGCTTTGGCAGCGAGGCTTACGACGGCGAGACCATGATCCGTATGCGCGGCGAGAATGACGCCGAGGCCCTGAAGAAGCAGGCCATGGACGAGCTCTCCGCCATCGGCGTCACCTTCCCCGTCCACTGCCACTACCACATCCTGGCCGGCTCCACCTCCGCTCTGGACAACGCCACCGTGCTGAAGCAGTGCTTCAAGGACAGCTTTGGCGATGACTTCATCGTGCTGGACATCGACACCTACGTTTCCTCCGTCATGAAGGAGATCGTGGCTCCCCAGCAGCAGTCCTTTGTCCACATGGGCTGGGGCGCGGACTTCGGCGACCCCGTCAACTTCCTGGCTCAGGTGGTGCTGCACGACGACAACGCTTACTACAGCTGCAATCTGACCAACATCGCTGCTGTGGCCGAGAACCCCGCCGACTACCAGAAAGACGTGGTGGCTGCCTATGAGCAGTTTACCGATCTGGTCAACGAGGGCAAGCAGATCGTGGACGACAACGACGCCCGTTATGCCGCCTTTGCCAAGGCCGAGGCGCTCTTCCTCGAAGAGGACCTGATCTGCCCCACCGTCTATGACGTGTCCTGGTGCCTGACCCACGCCAACGAGTACAGCAAGATCAACGCCATGTACGGCCCCTGCAACTACAAGGCTGTCAACTGGGAGACCTCCGCGGAGGCTTACACCACCGTCCAGTACGAGCAGTTCGCCAAGGCATTCGATCTGGCGTCTCAGGGCTGATCTTCCCTGAATACCGTTCCTTTTTTGCCGCCAGATGTAAAAGTTTTTTGAACATTGGCCGCAAAACGCAGACAACCGCGGCTGTCTTTCTTACAAGGACAGCTGTGGTTGTCTTATTTTTTTGGGCTTTTTCTCTTATTTTAATCATTTTTCAGTACATTAAAGTAAATATATTTCATGTATCTTTCGGGTTCCGCTTTCTTTTTTAAGAAAAACGGTTTCCCTTTCCATTGACAACTAATTCTTTCGATGGTACAATAGATGTCGTGTTAAGGATTTTGCGGGAGGAGCACAGGCACAGGCAGAGGGGTCTGTTTCTGCGCTCTTTTGTATTCTCTGGCAAAACACCAGGGACAAAGCTCGCGCAGAAGAGTGGGGATCCTGCAGGGCACCGTGCCCTGCACCATGTGCCGTAGCACAGAAAAAATATTGGGAGGATAACACAATGAACATGAACTTTGAGTCCCGTTCCATCAGCCGCCGCAGCTTCCTGAAAGCATCCGGCGTGGTGGGTGCCGCAAGCATCCTGGCAGCTTGCGGCGGCAGCTCCAGCAGCACGGCTACCAGCACGGCTGCTTCCGGTGCACCTGCTGCCTCTGCAGACGCTATCACCGACTATGTTTCTTTCGAGACTGCAAACCGTGAGCTGGAGACCTGGAACTTCCTGTACAGCCAGTCTGCCTCCGATCTGAACGTCACCACCAACATGTGGGACGGTCTGCTGAGCTTTGACTGCTACGGCAAGGCTGTGCCCGCCATCGCCAAGAGCTGGGAGCACAACGACGACTCCACCGTCTGGACGTTCCACCTGCGTGACGATGTGGACTGGTGCGACGTCAACGGCGAGGTGAAGAGCCACCTGACCAGCAAAGACTTCCTGGTGGGCTTCGAGTGGGTCCTGAACGCTTTCAAGAACGAGGCTTTCAACACCTCCATGCCCTCTGAGACCGTCGTGGGCGCCGCCGATTACTACGACCTGACCAAGGACAAGGGCGACGCTGCTGCCGACATGACCTACGAGGATATGCTGGCTGCCGGTGTCGGCGTTGAAGCTCCCGATGATTACACCCTGGTCTTCACCTGCCCCACCCCCTGCCCCTACTTTGACACCGTGGCTGCCTACAACAGCTTCTACCCCGCTTCCGAGGATCTGATCAAGGAGCTGGGCGTGGAGGGCTTCCGTGCCTGCGATTACACCACCATGTGGTACAATGGTCCGTACCTGATGGAGGAGTTCATCCAGGCCAACACCAAGAGCTTCATCCCCAACCCCAACTACTATGCTGCCAACGAGTGCACCCGCTTTGAGCACCACACCGTCAAGATGATCAGCGACCTGTCCATCGGCCTGCAGCTGTATGAGTCCGGCGAAGTGGACAACATCGACCTGACCGAGTCCAACCTGACCACCATCACCAGCGACTCCAACAACGCTCACAACGCATACCTGTGCGAGAAGCGCCCCACCAAGTACAGCTTCCAGATGCACCTGAACTTCCAGCGTAAGGATGAGAACGGCAACCTGGATGAGAACTGGAACAAGGCTGTGGCGAATTACGCTTTCCGTCAGTGCTTCTACAAGGGCCTGAACTTGGTGAACTATTACGCCCGCACCAACAAGATCAACCCCCTGAAGTGCGAGAACGACTTCTACACCATGCCCGGCGTCTGCTACAACACCAAGGGCGAAGAGTACACCACTCTGGTGGCCAAGGAGATGGGCCTGGACAGCGAAGCTTACGACGGCAAGACCATGAAGCGCCTGCGCTCCAACAACGGCGATATCTCTGACCTGAAGAAGCAGGCCATGGAGGAGCTGAGCGCCATCGGCGTCACGTTCCCTGTCCACTGCTACCACTACATCAAGAGCGGCGATACCAATGCTCTGGATACCGCTACCGTGCTGAAGCAGTGCTTCACCGACAGCTTCGGCGATGACTTCATCGTGCTGGACATCGGCACCTACGTCTCCTCCCTCTACAAGGAAGTCCGTAACGTGCAGATGCACTCCATCCTGCAGAATGGCTGGGGCGCCGACTTCGGCGATCCCGTCAACTTCCTGGGCCAGGAAGTGCTGAGCGACGACAACGCTTACTACGCTCAGACCACCTCTTGGATCGCAGCGGTTGAAGCTGACCCGAAGGATTACCAGAAAGACCTGCTGGAGCGTTATCAGGAGTTCACCGATCTGGTCAACGAGGCCAAGGCCATCGTGACCGACACCGACGCCCGCTACGCTGCCTTTGCCAAGGCTGAGGCTTCCATGCTGAACAACGCCCTGTGCATCCCCTGCCTGTTCGAGGTGTTCTGGTGCCTGACCCACGTCAACGAGTACACCAAGATCAACGCCATGTACGGCCCCTGCAACTACAAGGCCGTCAACTGGGAGACTCGCCAGGGCGACGGCTACACCACCGAGGAGTACGAGGCATTCTCCGCTGCTTTCGACGCGGCTTCCAAGTAATCCCCGCAGACTAAAATTAAGTAAGGTTCGGTAATAATGTTAAAATACACGGTTAAGCGGCTGGCGCAGTCGCTTGTTACGATTCTTCTGATCGCAACCATCGTCTTCCTGCTGATGCGCTGCCTGCCCACGGACTATTACTTCACTGAGGAACAGCTCATGAAGTTTACCGAGGAGCAGAAGTACGCGGCACTGGAAGCTGCTGGTCTGACCGACCCTATCGGCACCCAGCTCATCCACTTCTACAACGACCTGCTGCACCTGGACTTCGGCACTTCCCGCCGCATCCAGAACGGTGCCACCGTGGTCAAGGTCATTGGTAAAAAGTTCGGCGTCTCCATGCGTCTGGGCCTCATCTCCGCCGGCATCTCTCTGGTGGTCGGCGTGCTGATGGGCATTATCCAGACCGCGTTCAAGGACAAACTGCTGGACTGGATCGGCACGGCTTACACGGTTTTCGTCAACGCGGTGCCCTCCCTGGTGTCCTATTCGCTGGTGCTGGTCTTCGGCTCCAAATACCTGGGCTTCCCCACGCTGTACTCCACCCGGAATGTGGGCCCGTCCAGCGTGCTGCCCATCGTCTGCCTTTCTCTGGCTTCCATTGCAGGCTATGCCCTGTGGACCCGCCGCTACATGGTGGACGAGCTGACCCGCGATTATATCAAGCTGGCCCGTGTCAAGGGCCTGAGCTCCAGCGAGATCATGTTCAAGCATGTTCTGCGCAACGCCATGGTGCCCATGGTGCAGTATATCCCCCAGTCCATCCTGCTCACGGTCGGCGGCTCGCTGCTGATGGAGCGGTTCTTCTCGGTGCCCGGCATGGGCCCCCTGCTGACCGACGCCATCCAGCGCTATGACCTGAACGTTGTGCAGACGCTGGTCATCTTCTACGCCGTGCTGGGCATTGCAGGCGTTTTCCTGGGCGATGTTCTCATGATGGTCATTGACCCGCGTATCACTCTGACCGGAAAGGAGGAAGCTCGCTGATGGCTAAGGCATCTGATTTTGAGGGCAAGAAGCAGGACGATCTGTTCTACTTCGTGGATTACTCTCCGGAGGAGGCCGAGCGCGTCGGCTACTCCAACTACTCCTACTGGGGCTCCGTGGTGCAGAACTTCCTCAAGCACAAAATGGCAGTGGTCTGCCTGGTGCTGTTCCTGTTCCTGGTCATTTTCTCGTTCATCGCGCTGGCCGTTGGCAAGTACGATTACCAGACCCTGATCACCGACTCTTCCAAGGCGTTCATTGCGCCCAACAGTGAGTACTGGTTTGGTACCGACAACCTGGGCCGTGACTACTGGTGCCAGGTGTGGTACGCCACCCAGGTGTCCATCCGTCTGGCTCTGATCGTTGCCGTGGGCGAGAGCATCCTCGGTGTCATCATCGGCCTGATCTGGGGCTATGTCCGCAGCCTGGACCGCTTCTTCACCGAGCTGTACAACCTGATCGACAACGTGCCCTACATCATCTACATGACCCTGATCGCACTGGTCGTCGGCCAGAGCTTCACCATCATGGCCGTCTCGATGATCGCCATCGGCTGGCTGGTCATGGCCCGCCGCGTCCGCAACATGGTGTTCATGTTCCGTGACCGCGAGTACAACCTCGCGTCCCGCTGCCTGGGCACCCCGCTGTGGCGCGTGCTGACCAAGAACATCCTGCCCTACCTGGTCTCCGTCATCATCCTGCGCATGGCGCTGAGCATCCCTGCCACCATCAACCTGGAGTCCACCCTCTCTTACCTGGGCATCGGCCTGGGCATCGAGACGCCGTCTCTGGGCCTGATCCTGAGCAAGGTGCGCGGCTTCTTCCTGGATTACCCGTATCTGCTGGTCTTCCCTGCATCCATCGTGTCCATCATCTCCATTTCGTTCTATATCATGGGCAACGCGTTCTCGGATGCAGCCGACCCGCGCAATCACGTTTAATTAGATGGGAGAGAGAATCACAAACATGGATAGACAACCGATTATCTCTGCCAAAGACGTGGAGATCACCTTTAGCCTGCGCGGCAAAAAGCTGAATGCGATCCGCAAGTGCTCGCTGGACCTGTACGACGGCGAGACCCTTGCCATCGTGGGCGAGTCCGGCTCGGGCAAGTCCGTTTTCACCAAGACGTTCGTCGGTATGCTGGATGTCAACGGTAAGATCACCGGCGGCTCCATCATGTACGAGGGCCGCGACATGACCAAGTTCACCGAGAAAGACTGGCTGGGCATCCGCGGCAAAAAGATCGCCATGGTCATGCAGGACCCCATGACCAGCCTGAACCCGCTGAAGAAGATCGGCAAGCAGATCCAGGAGAGCATTGAGCACCACCAGGGTCTGCACGGCGAGGCCGCCAAAAAGGCTGCCATCGAGATGCTGGCCAAGGTCGGCATCCCTGACCCTGAGCGCCGTTACGAACAGTACCCTCACGAGTTCTCCGGCGGTATGCGCCAGCGTGTCGTCATCGCCATTGCAGCGGCCTGCCGCCCGCAGATCCTGATTTGCGACGAGCCCACCACCGCACTGGACGTGACCATTCAGGCGCAGATCCTGCAGCTGATCCGTGACCTGCAGAAAGAGCTGGGCATGTCGGTCATCTACATCACCCATGACCTGGGCGTTGTGGCAAACGTGGCCGACCGCGTGGCCGTTATGTACGCGGGCCAGATCGTCGAGTACGGCACCGTGGAAGAGATCTTCTACGACGCATGGCACCCCTACACCTGGGCGCTGCTGCAGGCGCTGCCGCAGCTGGGCACCAAGGGCGAGGCCCTGCCCACCATCGACGGCACCCCGCCGAACCTGTTCAACGAGATCAAGGGGGATGCATTTGCACCCCGCAACAAACATGCGCTGGCCATCGACTTTGTGGCAGAACCTCCGTTCTTCCAGGTAAGCGAGACCCACGCAGCAAAGACCTGGTATCTGGACCCGCGTGCTCCCAAGATGGAGCGCCCGCACTCCATCCAGAACCTGCGTGAGAAAATGGGAAAGATGGGAGGTTCCA
>ERZ837487.3894-NODE-3894-length-12639-cov-3.810315_pt1 | contig 12639 bp, 6 predicted proteins | sample MGYA00519911_ERZ837487 | MGnify/ENA primary metagenome ERZ837487 (study PRJEB31850, sample SAMEA3708818) | human gut metagenome | biome: human gut; feature: human-associated habitat; material: faeces | place: China | collected 2014 ...
CCGCCAACTCCCAATATGGAATTATTGGCTGTCATGCGCATCTTGGGACCAGCAAGCCCTTCAAATATTTTGTTTACATTACTTTCAATTACAGTTTTTACGCCTTCTTGCCTGAAATCTACCGGACCGCTTGTATGTAACCACTGATAGAATCCGGAAACTCCGGTTGCCCATTGCCAACGCTTCTCCGGCTTTGATTTGAATACGATCTCTTCAGAAATTGTATTTGCTCTTTGTTTCTGTTCCAGAGTATAAATGTCTTTTTCTGTAAAGTCCTGATCGAGAAACATACGGTCATTCAGGTTTTGGTAGCCCGTGACCGCATTTAAAATAAATGTCCTGGCTTGATATTCTATATTAACTCCGGAGTTTAATAATCCGCGACGATAGCTACTGCGTTCGTTGTTGGCGATTTTTCCGATATATTCGGGGCGAGTTTCTTCTCCTTCTGTAACACCTGTATATTTATAAGGATATCCCCCCTGGTCACTATATTCGTAGCTCAATGTCATATCGACTTTCAGATTCGGTGTCGGCAGATAAATACCGCGGAAGCGTCCGCCTCCGGCGTTGCTTTTATCTATTTTCTCATTGTTGCGTGCTGCATTCTCAAAGAAACCTCCTGTATGTTCATAGAAACCTCCGGTGGAGAAAGCAAAACGGTCGGAGATACGATGATAATGTGTCAGTGAAACATTATAGTCGTTGTAGGTGGCGGCTCCCATTCGGATATCAGTCCCTTGATAAGTGAAAGGAGATTTGGTATGTATCTTGATTAGTCCGCCCATTGTATTACGGCCGTAAAGAGTACCTTGCGGACCACGAAGAATGTCGATACGTTCGATATCAGCGTAGTTGAAGTCGAAAGCGGACTTATCTATATAAGGGATATTGTCTACATAAAGCCCTACGGAGGGGGTGTTGATACGTGAACCGATTCCGCGGATATAAATAGAAGTAGTAAGTTTGGAACCATAGTCCGGGATGAACAGGTTAGGAACGATGCCTGTCAGGTTTTTCACGGAGTGTACCTGATTTGCTTGCATATCTTTTTGAGATAATAATGTGGTAGCTACCGGCAACTCACGTAGTTTACGGTTCTCTTTCGGAGTAGCGATTACTACCACTTCTTCGATATCTACCACTTTCAGTGAGTCTTTCGGGAAATCTTCCGCCCATGCTGTCCCTGTCGTTAGGAGCGTGAGGGCAATCATAATATTCTTTGTCTTCATCTGTAGTTAATTTGTCCGGTGCAAAGTAACGGCAAATATCGTTGACAGGCAATCCTCATTTATTAGGATTATGCAGTATAGAAAAACAAAATATGCTATGAATATCCGGAAGATTTTGTCGGAAATATTCTTTATTTGCCTGATAATATCATATCTTTGCCCGACAACAGAACTAAATAGAAACGGATTATGACAAAGAATAAACTATTCGCTTGGGCTATAACACTTCTCTGCTTTTCGTTGACCTCTTGCAGCGATGAAAAGGACGGTCCGTCAAAAAAGATATTGGTGACTAATGCAGGGGTGACGGAAGCTAACCAAACGGTTAAACCGGGAGATATCGTTCATATTTATGGTGATGGTTTTCAGGAAGGCGACCAGGTGGACTTTGACTTTCGCTGGGATCTTGGAGAACCTTTGTTCCCGGAAGGGTATCTTGGACCTGTCGGTGCGGAGATTGTAGAGAGGCATTCGAATGGAATGAGTATCCGAATGCCTTATCGCAAGCCGGAATCACGTGTTGAGATATTCCTGAACAGGGCAAGTGAGAGAATGTCGTTGGGAAAAGTACTACTTGCAGATGGACAAACGCCTAAAGATTTCAGACTGTATGGAATAAATGAGACCGACAAGACAATAGAGCGGGCGTATGCTGAAGAAACCGTCATTGGTAAAGCTCTGAATAAAGGTGACTTAGCCATTAAATTCATCATGCCGCAGGACATCGATTATGCGACAGAGAAACAAAAAGAACACATTTCTGATTATTTGCTAATTGATTATCATCATGTATATAGTGATGACAATAATAATGTGAACATGAATTATGCTTATACAAACGTCACTGGCAATTACAAAAATGACGGCACAAACGAGAACCAGTTCCGCTACTATTATCCGTCACTGAATAAGCATAACAGCAGTAATTATTATGTAGCCAATGCTTCCAAACAGAGAAATGATAATCTGAATGCGACATTTATCATGCGTATGGCAGAAGTTTATTTGATTGCGGCAGAAGCTGATATTTACCTGAATGGTGGTGCAAATGCAGCCGGTTATATCAACAAGGTTCGTGAACGTGCCGGAGCAAATCCGCTTACCGGAAGTATTACGGTCCGAGATATCTTAGACGAAAGAGGCCGTGAACTTTGCGGGGAATATTGCCGCTTCTACGACTTAAAACGGACAGGAATGTTTAAGGACTCGGAGTATCTGGAGAATACTCATCCGGACCTGGCCCGGTTCTTCCATCCGAATTATGCGTTACGTCCCATTTCAACCACATTTACCGCAACAATCACTAATGGCAGTGAATATCAGAATCCAGGATACTAAATAGATATTTCAATATGTACAGGTGCTATGGAGTCAATCCTGGCACCTGTACATTTCGACTACAGATTCGCATTGAGAATGAATATCCGCTACTTGGCAAAAGGTCATAGGCAGACGATAACTCCCAAGCTCCATTTATCTGTGTTCTTTGACGTGTTTTTTAAAATCGAAGTGCAAAATCTAACTTTTTTACAAGATTGCTATAATAAATCAAAGTTTTTCCCTATGTTTGTATTAAAGGGCAACAAGATTTAAAATCTCGGAATTAGATGATAATACAAAAAAAGTATGATGTATCAGCCTATACAATAAATGAGATTTTTTATAAGTTCCAGATTCCATCCGACAATTTGTAGAAATCAGATTAATACATATACCACCATGAAAAACAATTTTCAAAAATCAAGGAACATCAGGATATTTATTTCATCCACCTTTCAAGATATGCAGAGCGAAAGAGATATGCTGGTTAACAAAGTTTTTCCAAGACTGCGGCAGATTGCCTACGAACGCAATGTCACACTGACTGAAGTCGATCTGCGATGGGGAATCACCGAAGAAGAAGCAAAGTCAAGCAAAGTGGTGGAAATATGCTTGGACGAGATACGGAATTCACACCCGTTTTTCATCGGATTATTAGGAGAAAGATACGGTTGGTGTCCATCGAAAGAAACACTCATTGAACACCAGGCCATGCCTGACAGATATGAATGGCTTGCTGCTGACCTCGATCGTGGAATGAGTATTACGGAAATTGAAATTCAATATGGCGTACTCCGGTCGCTCGAACCGGTCTATGCTTCGTTCTATATACGAAAAACGGATGAAAAGACAATAGAGACCGATCCAAGACAGGCGCAGTTAAAAGAAACAGTAAGAAATAACAAAAGATATAACACCTATGATTACTGTTCCCCCGAACAATTGGGTGAACAAGTGGAATCGGAATTCAAAACATTACTCGACCACCTTTTCCCCAAAGATAAAGTCGAGGATCCTGCCGTACACGAAAGACAGAAACTACAAGCCTTTCTGGATGACAAATCGGATAATTATATACCCAATAAAGCTTATATCTCCTACCTGGACAAGTTTCTAAACGATACACCCAACCAGCATCTGGTGATTACCGGAGAAAGCGGTATGGGTAAGAGTGCCCTTTTGGCTTATTGGCTTAAAAATATCATCGAAGATGATCGGTGGAATGTGGTAGCACACTTTAGCGCCAACTCATCGCAGAGTTTGGACACGACGGATATTGCGAAGCATATAACCACCCAGATAGACTCACTATACGGACTTGAGCAGATGGAGGAAAACGACCGACAAATCGAACACAATACTACCGATACAGATAATATAGATTACCAGAAACTAGCCTTGAGGGCCCAACTAATTGCCGGACAAAAACCTTTACTGATCGTTTTGGACGGCGCCAATCAACTTTCGGACCGGAATCATAGAACAAAACTATTAAACTGGTTGCCTGACTTCCCGGACAATGTAAAAATAATCTTTTCAACTATCGAGGAAGATAAAACCATGCAGGTATTCAAAAAACGGAAATACCCTGTAATAACAGTCTACCCCTTACTGCTCGACCAACGCAAGGAACTGATTGTAGACTTTTTCGATCGTTATCGCAAGCGGCTGTCCGAACAACAACTGACCATGATACTCAAAGGCAGTGACATAACAGACAACACCATGGTACTGATGTCATTACTTGAGGAAATCAGATGTTTCGGAAATTTCGACAGCCTGACCAGCTTCATCAGCCAAATGACTAACCTGCCAGACATCAACTCGTTTTTTGACAGACTATTACAGCGCAAAGAGCAAACATACAACACACCACTTTACCCCTCGCTAACATCAGACTTGCTGTCACTGATAGCATTATCCAAAGATGGATTATCTGAAACAGAACTGATTGCAATTAGCAACATCCCGTCGCTCTACTGGTCTCAATTCTATTGTGCAAACACGGCCCACCTAATGATTAGGGACGGACGAGTGGTTTTTGCACACGACATGATACGACAGGCTATTGAACAGAAATACCTTAACAGCGAAAGAAAAGTACAATTAAGACAGAACATAATAGACTATTTCAATCGCGAAGAAAACAATAACTTCCGCAAGATGGAGGAACTCCCCTATCAACTTTATCATGCCGAAAAATGGGACGAGCTCCACGAATGTATTTCAACACTCGGTTATATGAGCCGACAGTTTAGCACCAACAACATTCATGAATTCATACTTTATTGGCGTACACTAAAACAAGCCGATGCTTCAAAATATAAAATTTCACAAGCCTATATTGAACAGATTATGGGAAGTATGGCTGAAATGGCTGAAATGGCAGTTATGCTACAATGGGCTTATTGGCAGATGTTCCGCAATGACGTTATCCGGCTGACCAACATCTGTATTTCTTATCTGAATGATTTGGATGCAGCCTACGAACTGGTAGAATTCCTAATCCGTATGTGCGACCAGATGGCCGACGGCGATACCAGTGAAGAACGCTGCTCGTTCCACAATCTGGCTGGTATGATCTGTATTCGCAAAAAAGAATACATCCAGGCGTTAAAGGAATATAGGGAAGGATTATCACTTGCAGTCCATGCTTACGGAGAAGATGACCTGAAAATAACATCTTACCTGTGTAACATCGCTGATGTATACCACAGTATCGGCGAATCACAATATCCGGTTGATAAGAACGCATTGGAAAAAGCGAAGCTGATCCTCGAAAAAGTCCTTAAGATGCGCAAATCCATCCTGCCGGACATGCATGATGATATTGCCGTAGCATACGATAATCTCGCCGGTATATACAGGTTGCTTGGTGAAGAAGAACTTGCTAAGGAATATCGTCTGAAAAGTCAGGACATATATGTCAGTCTCAAAGGTGAGAATGACATTGATGTAGCCATCGCATATCATAATTATGCACTCGAATGCCGCATGGAACAAGATTTTGACCAAGCCAGAGAGTATGCCGAAAAAGCCCTTACGATATATCAGCACATATTAGGAGATGAAAATACGCATACCCAAGAAGAATATCACTCGCTTGCAGAAATTGAGATGTATAGTGGAAACTATCCCAAAGCGACCGAATATATGAGACATGCGATAGATATTTACCAAAAGATTGGAGACCGCGACATGACGCTGGCCGAGCTACTGAACAGCCAGGCCTCCATCTATCTTCGGGCCAACCAACCTGATCTGTCTCTCAACACAGCATTGGAGTGCATCAGTCTACTCGAAACATTAAAACAAACAGACTCAAAACTGGCTGCTACCATGTATGACAATCTGGGTAAAGTCTATCTCGTCCTAAATGATGAAAAACTTTCGGAACATTATTATCTAAAAGGAGCCAAAATCTGGCATAATATGGATAACTTGGAAAAAGAGGCTGCCTCATACTCCTATCTGGCCGCAGCATACAACACTTCCAATCGTTTTGAAGACGCCGCAGTTGCACTCGAAAAATCACTTGCTTTGCTGGAAGAATGCGATAAAAGTCAGGATGAAGCAGCTGCCTATGCGAACAATAATTACGGTGCAATATGTTTCAGACTAGGACACATAGACAAGGCAATCGAACACATTGAAAAAGCCTGGGAGATACGCTCCGCCCTGTTCGGTCCCGACGATCAGATGGCCAGGCAGTACAAGGACACAGTTGACCAACTGAAACAGGCAAATGAAAATACAGAAGATTCGGCCAATGACCAACCCAATGAAAAGCAAACAGCCAATGCAAATGCCGAAATCGAAGAATTTGCAACCTACATCGGTATAGATGATCCGGCATTGACCGACACCTTCCGACAAGGGAGAGACGCCTTTCAGACGGGTTATTTTGAAAGAGCCGTCGACATGTTCAATCGTGCCCTTCATCATTGCAACCAAAAGGGGGTTGAAAAAATGTCAGTAGCCCGAAGCCTGATTTATCGCTATCTGGCTTATTCAATGGAAATGAAAAAGGAAGAAGACCAAGCAGAAGAATACTATCGTATGGCAGCCGACATCGCTATCCAAAATGATAATGATGCTGTGGCCGAACGGGTATTCAAAGACATGGCCGAATTCAATTGGAATCGAGGTAATTTCGAGCAGGCAGAAATGAGCTACTGGCATGAAATACGATGCTTGCTAAGTTTGTATGGCTTCTACAACAAGAAAACGATAGCATGCCTGAACAACATAGCGCAGGCCATAACCAAACAAGATGCTGTATATTGGCAAGTCATCCTCCGATGCTTCGAATTTGTTTATGTCCTCTCCAGCGATAACGAAGAATACAAGCAATCACACCAAAGTGCAAGCAATGGAATCGGTACGTCGATTGAACATCTAAAACAAGAAGACGAATCGTTTGATGACCAAAACTACCGGATCGATCTCGAAAGTGCAGTAATTGTTCTGATGGATTATACAATCAGCTTAGGCATGTATAATACAACACATCAACTGTACATCTCTTTTCTTGAAGAAATAGCCGCAAACAGTGGAATAACCGTAGACGGATATTATCAGATTAGTTTACGAAGAATAACAATGGACGCCGTTTTGGATAATCCGCACAGGGTAATCACAGCAGGGCTCAACTTGTTACAGAAGGCTGAATCACAACCTCCTTCCGACGAAATAAAGAGCCAAATAGAGATAACGATAGCAAATGCCTACTGCGACACCACGCAATATCATAAAGCCCTACCGCTCTATGAAACTAACCTGACTTACGAACCCAATCTCATCGTACCACTGGCCAAGTGTTACAATGCATTAAGCCACCCGCAAGAGGCTCTTCAGATGCTGGGAAATGCCATAGAGCAAGATCCGTCAATTTCTACATTGCCCGAATTTGACAAAGTTCTCGGTAAGATACTTCTTGACACAGGGCATATCAAGGAAGCTCTGGACGCCTTCAATCGTTACGAAGCTGACAAAACCGATACAGGAATCTCCCCTATGACTATCCACAAAGCTCTCGCACTCTATTTGTCCGGTAGCGAAATGGATGCCACACAGTTGGTACATTCTGCTATGAAACTACTGAAAGATGAGAGCAACGACCTTTTGTACAGGATATCCATCGGCATTGAATTGATTGATTATATGTTTCAAACAGGCAACATCGAACAGGCAGAAAAATTGATCGACCAACTTCACGGATTGTTGGAGGAATTGCCCGATAGTATGCAAGAGCCCTATAATGCCCGCATTGTCGCAATAAGACAAGCCCAAAACTAAGAAAGAATAATAAACAGGTATAAAAATAATAATGTAATATGAATATTCAGGAAATTTTAAATATGGTTGACGAAGACATAGCTCGTGCCGAAGAGCAACAACCAGATAACAAGGAGGAGAATATCGATTTTCTGTTGTCCGAATTGGAAGCATCCCGTGAATTGGACGAGGACCGGCTTGCGGAAAAATACCTGGCCATGCACACTATGTATCAATTCCTTACCCAACCGGGTAATCTTATCAAAATACTTGACTGTAAAGATCAGCTTACGCTAGGTGAATGCCTGCCTATGCTCACTTATCTTCCGTGGGTAAAAGACACCGAATTTGAACGGCTCTGTCTGGAAGCATCATTTTGCTCCCTGTATAACCATTTTCAATATGGAAATGAACTGGAAAAAGGTTTTGCAGCCATTGCAACCATAAAATTACTGCTTCATCACTCAGAGCAGCTTTTACCTTGTTTCGAAGAATTCCAACAAATAACCTACGAAAACGAGCACTTGCATAAACAGATGGACGAAGTGGATTTCCAATATGAACCCCAAATACTACTTTATCAGGTGCAGGCTTCGATGGTACCTTTCGTCCGGCGAGTTTACGAAATGTATCCGATGCTGGAAGAAGAAAGAATAAATGAATTCTGCAATAGAATCGAAGCAACGCTTGCTGATTTAGAATTGTCGCAGGAAAGAATGATGTTTAAAACCCGACTGATTTATAATTTCATGATTGAAGCGGATATCAGGTGCTATGAAGGAATAAATGAAGAAGAGGAATGATAGTCATTCGACTACAAATAAATCCCGGCCTTGCGGTTTCATCCTTGAGCCGGGATTTATAAATGAAAGAAGAACCCGATATCCCGTTTCCGGCTTTTCTTACCGCCAGTACTTATTATTTATTCAAATATCCATTTTTCGCAGCCTCCCAACCAATAATTGCAGTCTTTCGAATCTCTCCCCAGTGGTAATTACCCAACTCACCGGAAGAACGAATGACACGATGACATGGAATAAGGAAAGCTACGGGATTCTCACCGACAGCCGTTCCTACAGCCCGGCAAGCCTTCGGGTTATTAATACCTGCGGCTATATCTCCATAAGTAGTCAATCCGGCGACAGGGATTTTCAGTAAAGTTTCCCAGACCTTTAGTTGAAAGTCAGTACCTTTCAAATGCAGCTTTATATCTTTGAGCTTCCTCCAATCCTGCGTGAAGATGGATAAAGCATTTTGCTGCATCTCATCCACAGCCGGAGTAAACGTTGCATTAGGAAACTTCTTCAACAAGGAATGAAATGCCGCATCGTGATCGTCTGCAAACTCCAGACAACAAATACCTTTATTGGTAGATGCAATAAATAGTTCACCAAAAGGACTTTTGGCAAAGCTGTAATTGATAGAAAGATTTTCACCACCGTTTTTATACTCGCCCGGTGTCATACCTTCTATATTTACAAACAAATCATACAATCTGCCCGTACCGGAAAGTCCCGTTTCCTGTGCCGTATCAAACAAAGACGCATGAGTCTCATCCAAGATTTTCTTGGCATATTCAATACTGGTATATTGCAAGAACTTCTTAGGACTAACCCCTGCCCACTCCGTAAACATACGTTGGAAATGTGCCGTACTCAACGCCACTTCCCGGGCAATCTCATCCAATCCCGGTTGCCTTTTGAAATTCTCCCTTATATACCCGATTGCTTGTGCAATACGTGCATAATCAAGCGTTTCTTGCTCATTCATAACAGAGGTTTGCCGTTTATTTCCAAATCCAGTAACCGTTTTTTAGCAGGAAGACCACCGCCATACCCCACAAGCGTGTGGTTACTGCCGATAACACGATGACACGGAGCAAAAATAGAAATAGCGTTCGCGCCGTTAGCAGCGGCAACCGCACGGACAGCCTTCGGCATATCCAGCTGTTTTGCCAATTCTCCATACGATACAGTCGAGCCGTACGGAATATCCAGCAACTTATACCATACACTTTTCTGAAAATCCGTACCTACAAAAAGCAAAGGCACTTCAAACGCAGTCCGTTCACCATTGAAATATTCGTCCAACTGCTTAATCGCTTTCTGTATAACCTCGGATGTACTTTCTTCATAACAGGCTTTCAGCACTTTCCGTAACCTCCTGTCTACAATATCCCTATGACTTTCAACTGCCCAGTCACAAAGACAAAGCCGATCCTCAAACGAGCCAAGCATCAAATCGCCACAAGGAGAATGATAACGCTGTATCCGAATGACATTTCCAACTATTTCTTTCCTTTTATCTTCCATCTTAACTTATTTTCGGGGATTGATAGCACTGCTTTTGTTTTCCACACCTGCAAAAATACATTTATTGTACTTACAACTAAAAAGCAATCAATAATATTTTAACTTTCAAATCCATTTTAGTTTCCAGTGCCACAAAATTACCACACATATATCTGATAAACGACCCGAAAATTGCGATTCTTATAAAATCCTTTATTCATCGGAGTTACAAGTGTGAGGGTAAACTACTCCACCTTTACCAAATGATAAAGCGTCCCCTTACGAGATTTACGACAAGGAATATTCAGTTTCTGAAGTGCGCGTCCAAACTGTCCCACCTTACTAATAGCCAACTTATCCCGTGTTTTCGTCTGTAAATAGCTCAAAATCTGCATAGCAGTCAGCCATTCGCCTTCCATTTCCTCCTCTACCGGATTAAGATAACAATGAAACAACTGTTCCAACGGACTAGCCTGTTCGAACTCACGGTTGGTCTGTTTCAATATATTTTCATCTTCATCATTCAGCCAATAACGTTCCCCTTTATAAATCGCCTCCATTGCTTGAGCATACAGCTGTTTGTAATTGATGGTAACGTTCGTTTGAATAGGAGCCGTCACCTCGATACAAATGAAACGGCGGCTACCACTGGGATCGGTAAGCAAATCTTTCTGATTGCTGGTTCCGATAAAAGAAGCATAACGCCTCATTTCCCGAATCGTATTACCGTAAGGCTTACGCAAATTCGCAACAGGCTTCTGCAACAAATGCTTCAGGAATCCCTGCTGACTGACATTAATCTGATCGAATTCATCAATATTAATCAGGAAAAAGCGTCCCAGATAACGTTCCGCCTCCTGCTTACTCTTAAAATCAATACTGTCCGTATAGCCGAAACGAAGTTCCGGCGGCAGGATAATGCGACAAAATGTAGACTTGCGATACCCTTGCGAACCGACCAGCAAAGGCGAAGTACTATTACCATGTTGCCGGTCAACTCCCCTCCAATGCGCCACCATACCAAGGAACCAACGGTAAAACAATTCCTGCCAATGCGGATTATCACAAGGAACCAAACCGGCCAATGCACGAATACGATCCTTTCCATCCCAACGCCCTGCCTCATAAAGATATTCTTCGACAGGATTGTACAAAGGAACACATTCCGAATTCAGAAAACGATCCACATCACGGTCCCACGCACTAATTCCCTCTTTCAATGCATTGATTGCAATGCTGTTGCGCACCCGTTTATCCACCGGCTTAAAGCAAAAATGAACAGAGTCACGCTGACGATATTCCAAATCATCCAGCACCGTATTGTAACGGAATTCATAACGGCGTTTCATAAACTCTTCCAACAGAAAAGCCGTCTCCTGCTCTTTGCTGATGCTGCTTTTCTTGCCGAATCCCTTACATTCCTGGTAAAGATTATGGAGTATCGAACGAATCACCTGTTCTTCCTCCTCGCGATAATAATGAATCATCGTCTGCCGTATCGCTTCCTCTTCGGGGATACCCGCTTTGAAACAATGTTCGGCAAGGCGGACCAGCAAAGACTGCAAGTCGTCCCCACGTTTCCAGTTCTCCATTTCCTGAAATGCCCTGTTCAATGCCGCTTCATAAATCTTCGTGAACGTTTGTGCCGACTCATATCCCGGTTGCAATCGCAATAACGGATTTTTCTCCTCCTGCTTCCGCTGGCGGAAAGTCTCTTCTCCCGGCATCGTAAGCGGCTGTTCCAAACAAAACGGCACTGCATCCGGATTATAATAAGGAGCCTCATCCAACGTCATACGACATTTCTGTGTCAACACAGGTTCCTTCAAATCGATATCGAAAGGCAACATCGGCTGATAACATTTCACAGCCAGCCGATAAGCATGAACATGAAACAGTTCCGCCTCCGCCTCTTCAGATGGCAACCCTCCATCGTCCGGCAAGGCAAAACGAACCCATATCTTCACACTACGACCGCTGGAACCACAAAAAGCAGCAAAAGTCTGTGGCAGAAGTGCCGCTTGCCGTTTCACAAATTCCGCTTCCGACCCACCGGCCAGCCGGCTCACTTCCAACTGTACCAATCCGTTATACTGCTTCATCTTCCGTTCACCCTCTTTGGTCCGGGTATATTCCACAGCAGAATAAATGTATGGCAACTTATCTATATGTTCGTACCGGGCATACGTACCTTCCAGTAACGGTATAATTTCCCGCAAAGCCGTGATATGCCCCGCTTTGGTTTCCGTTTTCATTTTGTCGAATAATGTGCCTGCCTCACAAATGCTAAGAGTCTCTTTTCCGCTCCCGTTGTCTTGTCTGATTAAAGTAATTTTCATCCTATTTTTGTCTATTTTTTCTACAATTACATCTACATATTTAATTCCTGTAAAGGTACGCTTTTATCTTCCGGAAAGCAAGCATTCTATCTGATAAATACCCGTATTTCATTTGCATTTGCCTCATTATTTATGTATCTTTGCTTAGTAGTTGTCAAGGGCTCACCCGTGTGAACAAAC
>ERZ837487.3900-NODE-3900-length-12613-cov-3.524845_pt1 | contig 12613 bp, 10 predicted proteins | sample MGYA00519911_ERZ837487 | MGnify/ENA primary metagenome ERZ837487 (study PRJEB31850, sample SAMEA3708818) | human gut metagenome | biome: human gut; feature: human-associated habitat; material: faeces | place: China | collected 2014 ...
GTGCCGCGGCGCGCACGCCGCTCCCCCTCCCGCGCTCGCACGGGAAAATCAGGGCACCCCTTTGGAAAAGGGTGTAAAAAAGACCCGCCACGACATGGCAGGTCTTTTTTGAGCTAATTAGTAATAACGCTTGTTGCGGTTCTTACGGGCGGCCTCGCTCTTCTTGCGGCGCTTGACACTGGGGCTCTCATAGCACTCTCTCTTGCGGACCTCCGCCACGATACCGGCCTTGGCGCAGCTTCTCTTGAAGCGCTTGAGCGCGCTGTCGAGAGATTCGCCTTCCTTGACGTGGATCTCGGACATTTATGTTTTCCCTCCCTCCGATACACCCGGCTTGATCCTGGGCGCTCTTTAAGAGTCATTCACATGACTAACGGTGGTATTATATGAGAAAAATCACGGCTTGTCAATAATCTTTCCTCATATTTTTGAAAAAATCCGAAATTCCGCTCAGCAGGGCTTCACGATCAAGTTGACGAGCTTGTTCTTGACGTGGATGACCTTGACGATCTGCATGCCGGCGATGGCCTTGGCGACCTTTTCGTTCGCCTTGGCGGCCTCGACGACGGTGTCCTGATTGCTGTCCATGGGGACGATGATCGTGCCCTTGAACTTGCCGCTGACCTGAACGGCCATCTCCGCGGTGGAGGCGACGGTCTTGCTCTCGTCGTAGACGGGCCAATCGCACTGCATCGCCATCTTGCCGTCATGCTTGGCGGCAAAGCCCTTCTGCTCCCAGAGCTCCTCGACCATGTGGGGCGCAAACGGAGAGAGCATAAGCAGCAGCGCCTCAAAGTCGCCGCGGCTGACGCCGTTCGAATAGAACTCGTTGACCATAGCCATGAGGGCGGCGATGGCGGTGTTCATCTTCAGCGTGTCAATATCGTCCGTGACCTTCTTGATGGTCTTGTGGACGATGGGCGCGTTCTTTTCGGAAACGCCCTCTTCCTCCGTCACCTGATCGGCGAGGTTCCACACGCGGTCTAAGAAGCGCTTGCAGCCCTTGACAGCGTCGTCAGACCAGGTCGCGACCTTTTCAAAGTCGCCGATGAACATGATATAAAGGCGCATCGTGTCCGCGCCGTAAACCTTGACAACATCATCGGGGTTGACGACGTTGCCGAGGGACTTGCTCATCTTGACCGCCGGACGGAGCGCCTGATTGCCGTACTTGGCGATGAGCGCGTCCTTCTCCTCCTGCGTGGAGACGTTGCCGACGTAGTGCGGGTTCTGGCCGAGGATCATGCCGTGGCTCGTGCGCTTGGCATAGGGCTCCTTCGTGTGGACAACGCCGATGTCGTACAGGAACTTATGCCAGAAGCGGGAGTAGAGCAAGTGCAGCGTGGTGTGCTCCATGCCGCCGTTATACCAGTCCACAGGGCCCCAGTAGTTTTCCGCCTCGTGGGAGACGGGCGCCTGGTCGTTGTGCGGGTCCATATAGCGCAGGAAGTACCAAGAAGAGCCGGCCCACTGGGGCATGGTGTCGGTCTCGCGCTTGGCGGGGCCTCCGCACTTGGGGCACTTGGTGTTGACCCAGTCGGTCATCTTGGAGAGCGGGCTCTCGCCATCGTCGGTCAGCTCGTAGCTGTCCACCTGCGGCAGAACGAGCGGCAGCTCCTCCTCGGGAACAGGCACCCAGCCGCACTTGGGGCAGTTGACAAGGGGGATCGGCTCGCCCCAATAGCGCTGGCGGGAGAAGACCCAGTCGCGCAGCTTGTAGTTGACCTTCTCGCGGCCCCAGCCCTGCTCGACGGCGTACTGCTTCATCGCGGGGATAGCCTCCTTGACGGTCATACCGTTTAAGAAGCCGGAGTTGACCATGATACCGGTGTCGTCCTTGAGCGTGAAGGCTTCCTTCGTGATGTCGCCGCCCTCAACGACCTCCACGATGGGAAGGCCGAAGGCCGTGGCGAAGTCCCAGTCACGCTGGTCGTGGCCGGGAACGCCCATGACGATACCGGTGCCGTAGCCCATCAAAACGTAGTCCGAGACGAACATCGGCACGACCTTGCCGGTCGCGGGGTTGATGACCTCGATGCCGTCGAGACGAACGCCGGTCTTGTCCTTATTGAGCTCGCCGCGCTCAAAGTCGCTCTTGCGGGCGGCGGCAGCCTGATAGGCCTCGACCTCGTCCCAGTTCTTGATGATGCTCTTCCACTTCTTGAGCAGCGGGTGCTCGGGAGAGATGACCGTGTACGTCACGCCGAACAGCGTATCGACACGGGTGGTGTAAACGGTGATATCATCCTCGGTGTTGGTCTTGAACGTGACCTCGGTACCGGTGGAGCGGCCGATCCAGTTGCGCTGCTGCGTCTTCACGCGCTCGATGTAGTCGACGTCGTCGAGATCGTCGATCAGGCGGTCGGCATACTTCGTGATGCGCAGCATCCACTGGCTCTTTTCCTTGCGGATAACGGGTGCGCCGCAGCGCTCGCACACGCCCTCGACGACCTCTTCGTTGGCCAGAACGCACTTGCAGCTCGTGCACCAGTTGACGGGCATTGTCGTCTTGTAGGCAAGGTCGTGCTTGAACAGCTGGAGGAAGATCCACTGCGTCCATTTATAATACTGCGGGTCGGTCGTGTCGATCACGCGGTCCCAGTCGAAGCCGTAGCCGAGCATCTTGAGCTGACGGGTGAAGTTCTTGATGTTCTGCTGCGTGACGATGGCGGGATGGATGTGGTTCTTGATGGCAAAGTTCTCCGTCGGCAGGCCGAAGGCGTCAAAGCCGATGGGGTTGAGGACATTGTAGCCCTGCATGCGCTTTTTGCGGCAGATGATGTCCATCGCCGTGAACGGGCGCGGGTGGCCGACGTGCAGACCCGCGGCGGAGGGGTACGGGAATTCGATCAGGCCGTAGAACTTGGGGCGCTTGTCCCCCGTCACGGCGGCGTAGGGCTTTACCTGCTCCCACTTGTCCTGCCATTTTTTCTCAATGGCTGCGAAATCGTACTTCATGGATCTTCTCCTTTATGTGAAATAGTATTTTGATGCGAAAAAAGTCCCTGACCGTTTTTCAAACGGTCAGGGACGTAACGAACACATTACGCGATACCACCCTGATTCAGCGCACGGTTTCCCGTGAGCCCTCAGCGGCTTCATAGCCTTGCCCGTAACGGGGGCGACCGTTCCGCCCTTTCAGGCGGACTGCTCGGGAGTGAGTCATCCACGCGCATTTTCCCACCGGCTCGCACCGACCGCCGGCTCTCTTCAGGTGAAAATCACGCGTCTTTTTGCTCCGTCATCGCGTTTTGCATAAATTCAGCATAACTATTTTAGGCGTTTTGTCCCGCCTTGTCAAGCGTTATTTTTCCTCGGCGTGGGGCAGGATGGCGCTCAGGTCGACTTCCTCGCCGTCGGCCCACAGGTGCTCGAGGGAATAGAACTTGCGCGCCTCGTCGTTGAAGACATGGACGACGACGCAGCCGTAGTCGAGCAGAACCCACGTGCCGCCGCGGTAGCCCTCGCGGTGCAGCGGCTCCTCGCCCTTTTCGGTCAGTTCCTTTTCCACCGCGTCGCACAGGGCGTTGATCTGCGTGTTGGACGTACCGGTGCAGATGACAAAGTACTCCGCAAGCGTCGTGATCTTGTCGATGCGAATGAGTTTGATCTCCTTACCCTTTTTGCCGTCGAGTGCTTTCACGGCGATCTCGGCCATTTCTCTGGAAGGTAACATAGGGTTCTCCTTTTCTTATTTCAGTCTGATATTGTTTCGTGTTGTTTCCCGTTACGGGCGCAGCCAATCGGGCATTTCATCAACGACGGTATCGCTGCTGCCGGTATCGCCCGTATTGCCGCCCTCTCCCGTGCCGGGGTCGGTCGGGGTCACGGGATCGACAGGCGTGGTGGGCTCGCTTGGCGTGGTCGTGCCGCTGTTATCGCCCGTGTTGCCCGGATCAACGGTCGTACCGCCGCTGTTGTCACCGGTATTGCCGGGGTCGACCGTCGTGCCGCTGTTGTCGCCGGTATTGCCGGGATCGGTGGCCGTACCTGGGTCGGTCGTCGTGCCGCTGTCCCCTGTGCCGGTCTGTGAGCCAGAGGAGGAATGGTGGTTCTGCGGCTTGGCAGCCTTACTGTCCTCCACATGGCCCGTGGACGAGGACACCGAGCCATCCGAGTTGACGGACATGATGTCAAGGTCGCGCATTGTGAATGTCTCGACAAACGGGCTGAGCTCGTTGTTGACGAGATCCAAAAGCTCCTGCGCGTTCGGCACCACGTAGGAAAGCATTCCTCCGATCGAACGGCTGTAAACCATCTTGCCGGTGTTCGGCATCGTGACAAAGTTCACCGAGTCGATCGTCAGTCCGCCCATGACGGCCTGCGAGCCGAACCACAGCATTTCCTCGAACGTAAGGTCCGAGGTAACATTATTTTTCACCGCGCGGGCAAAGTCGCCGATCTTCGTCACGTTCTTGAGCTGCAAAAGCTGCTCGATCATCGCCTTTAAAAGCGTCTGCTGCGTCTTGATGCGGCCAAGGTCGCCGTCCGGATAGCCATAGCGCATATCGTTGTCGTGGCGGTAGCGCAGCACCTGCATCACATCGCTGCCGCTGAGTTTGCGGTAGCCCTTGGTCTGGTGGATGTGCAGATCCTGATAGGGATCGTCGTAGTTCATGTTGCGCGGCACATCGTAATAGACGCCGCCCATGGCGTCCACGATCTCGCCGACGGCATCCCATTCCAGTACGACCTGATAATCTGGCTCAAAGCCGACGAGCTGGGCGATCTCCTTATAGAGCGCCTGAATGCCCTTGTCTCCCCCGCCGTAGTAGTTGTAGACGGAGTTGATCTTCTTGATATCCCAGGGGACGTTGACCATCGTGTCGCGCGGGATGGACATGACGGTCGCCTTCTGGTTCGTCACGTCATAGCTCGCGAGCAGCATCGTGTCGGTGTTGCCGCCGCCGCCCGTGTCGCGGCCGAGGATGAGCACGGTGTAGAAATCCTTGCTCTTTCGCTCGCCGCCCGCCTTCGGGCGCACGCCGTCGCCATAGTCGATGCCGTCGGTCTGCTCGGTGTTGTTATTCTTGCTGTCGCCGCCCTTACTCGGCAGCTCCGGCGCGCGGATTTTCAGCAGATAGCTGCCGCCGGCGACCACGCCGCACAGCAGCGCGATGAGCAGGACCTTGGCAACGAGCCGTCCCGGATGGGAGAACGTCTCGCAGACCTGCTCCCAAGCCTCGTCGCAGTTGCGCTCGAAAAAGCCCTCTTTCCGGTGCGTGTGCCGCCCCTCGTAATAGGGGTCCCTGTCTCTCTCGTAAAGCTCTCTTTGATCACTCATGGCTATGTCCTCTCAGATAGTCCAGCGCTTCCAACGTGTTGTGATGAACCGGATTCCCGCGCTCCTCCATCTCCTCCACGGTCATGGCAAGGCCCATTTCAAGGCCCTTGTCCAGATCCTCCCTCACGACCTTGCGGAGGTCCTCCACGCCGTCAAAGTCGCGGCTCGGCTCGATGTAATCGGCAAGGTAGATGACCTTTTCAAGTAACGTCATATTTGCCTTGCCCGTCGTGTGCCACAGGATCGCGTTGTAAATCTCGTCATCCGCGCCGTACATGTCGCGCGCGAGCGCCGCGCCGGTCTTGGCGTGCAGCAGCTTGAGCGCATGCTGCTCCAGCTCGTCGAGCATGATGTGGTAGTGTTCGCACATCGCGAGCTGCTCTTCCATCGAAAGACGCTTGGTCGAGTCATGCAGAAGCGCGGCAAAGCGCGCCTTTTCGACGTCCGCGCCGTACTTTTCCGCGAGCGCCGCGGCCGTCTGCTCGGTGCCGAGCACGTGCGGGATGCGCTTGGCCTTGAGGTAGGAGAGCGCGATGGGTCTCAGGTCCTCTAAGGTTAGACGTTTTAAATTGAGATTTGTTCCATAAAGATGCTTGCGGTAAATATATCCCAGCACCGCGGGGGCCAGAAGCCCATCCGTCTCCCTCTTCGGGATGCGCGCGCGTAGCTCCGTCGACGAGACGTCGACAAGGTTCGGCAGCGTCATCGTCACGATGCGGCTGCCCGGAAAGCGCTGGCCGAGGTACTTGCGCTGCGGGGCGAAAAGCTCCTCGCCGTCTTTTTCCGTGCGGCCAAAGGCGCACAGGCCCGCATACCGCACGATCTCGTCCGGCTTGTACCAGTACTGGAACGTCAAGAACATGTCCGTCCCCATCAGAAGCCACAGCTCATCGTCGGGATGCTCCTCATGCAGGATGCGCAGCGTGTCCGCGGTGTAGCTCTTGCCGCCGCGCGCGATCTCCATGTCGGAGACCGTGACCTTTACGCCCGTGTCGAGCGCGATCTGCTCGCCCATCAGGCGCGTCATCGCAAGGCGGTCCTCCGCCCCCGCCGCGTCGGCGGAGAGCATCTTGTGCGGCGGGATACCCGCCGGGATGAGCAGGAGCTCGTCGAGCCCCAGATATTTTGCCGCGCTCTCGGCCGCGGCCATATGACCCAGATGCGGCGGGTTGAAGCTGCCGCCGTAAATTCCGATCTTCAAGTTTGTTCGACCTCTTTTTCTCTTTTACACGGTCTTCTTCGCTGCCTTGGGCAGCACGATCTTGTCCTTCTTGTCCTTTTTGTGCGAGGGGCGGTAGAGCACGAATTTCGTGCCGATGACCTGCACCTGCTCGCTGCGCGTCAAGGCGCTCAGCTCGTCGCACGCCTCGCGCGCGGTGAGCATGCTGTTTTCAAGCACGCGGCACTTGATGAGCTCACGCGCCTCCAGCGCGTCGTTCGCCTGCTTGACGAGGTTGTCGCCGATGCCGTCCTTGCCGATGTGGACGATCACGTCGAGGTCATTGGAAAGGCTGCGCAGATATGCGCGCTGTTTGCTGCTTAATTCCATAGTATTTCCTTATCCTTTTTATTGATGTTCCGCAAGATAATTCCTGAGCGTTTCCTTGAATGCCCGCAGTGCCTTGCCGCGGTGCGAGATCTCCGATTTTTCCTCCGCCGTCAGCTGTGCAAAGGTCTTCCGCTTGTCAGGCACGAAGAACACGGGATCGTAGCCGAAGCCGTTTTCGCCCATCGGCGCGAACGCGATCGTGCCCTCGACCTCGCCGTCGTCCTGCAAGATGTCACCGTTAGGGAACGCACAGGTGATCGTCGTGTGGAAGTGGGCGCGGCGGTCGGCCTGACCGTGCATCATCTGCAAAAGAAGCCGGTAGCGGCCGATATCATCCAGCCCCTCGCCGCCAAAGCGCGCGCTGTAAACGCCGGGGCCGCCGTTCAGCGCGTCGACGCACAATCCCGAATCGTCCGCGATGGCGGGCAGCTTCGTCGCCTCCATGACGGCCTTGGCCTTGAGAAGCGAATTCTCTGCAAAGGTATCGCCCGTTTCCTCCACCTCGATCTTTACGCCGAGGTCGGCCTCCGACACGACCTCCACGCCGAGCTCGCCCAGAATAGCGCTCATTTCCTTCAATTTCTTGGGGTTCTGCGTTGCCAAAACAAATTTCATCGTCAAACCTCCCACGGGTCTTTTTCCCGTCTCTTCCTGCTTTTTTCTTCGCGCTTTTCTTCCTCGCGCTGCGCCTTGCGCTCTTCGCGCTGCGCGCTCATCTTTTCCTGCCATGCCGTGAACTTTTTGTCGAGCTTATCGAGCGGCCACTCGATCTCCGGCACGGGCACGATGACCACCTTGCAGCTCTCACAGTAACGGGCGGGCGTGTAATAATCTCCTAACAGCCCCGCTCTGCCAAGCCAGACCTGTTCCTTCTCGTCGCCAAATCCGTCTTTGAGCATGCCGTCCTCACCTCTTGGACACCAGTAAATATCACGCAAGACAGGGATGGCTCCATCTCGCATTTCCTTTCCGCAATAGGGGCAAACAGAAGTGATTTCCATATTCGTCTCCTTATTGTCTCGCAGGTTTATGATTTTCCCATCAGATGAGCGCCTTGACGTATTCCTCCGCGTTGAACGGCTGGAGATCGTCGATGCCCTCGCCGAGGCCGACGTACTTCACCGGCACGCCCAGCTCCTGCGCGATGGCGACGCAGATGCCGCCTTTGGCCGTGCCGTCGAGCTTCGTCAGGATAATGCCCGTCAGGCCCGCCGTCTCGCGGAAGACCTTCGCCTGCTGCAAGCCGTTCTGCCCCGTCGTCGCGTCGAGCACCAAAAGCGTTTCCTTCGCGGCGTCGGGTAGCTCTCGGTCGATGATCTTGCGGAGCTTCGAGAGCTCGTTCATCAGGTTCACCTTGTTGTGAAGTCTGCCCGCCGTGTCGCAGAGGACGACATCGACATTTCTCGCCTTCGCCGCAGCGAGCGAGTCGAACAGCACCGCGCCGGGGTCCGCGCCTTCGACCGAGCGGACGATCTCGCACTCGGCGCGGTTTGCCCAGATCTCGAGCTGATCCGCCGCCGCCGCGCGGAACGTGTCCGCCGCGCATAAAAGTACGCGCTTGCCCTCGCCCTTCAGGCGGTGGGCGATCTTGCCGATGGACGTGGTCTTGCCCACGCCGTTCACACCGATGACCAGCACGACGCTCGGCTTGGTCGACAGGTCGAGCGCAGTGTCGCCCACGTTCAGCTTTTCAATCAAAATCTCGCGCAGCGCCTGCTTCACGTCGTCGCCGCGCTGGATGCTCTTCTGGTACACGACGTCGCGCAGCTTTTTCACCGCGTCGTGCGCGACCGTTGCGCCGAGGTCAGCCATAATAAGGCTGTCCTCAAGCTCGTCATAGAATTCGTCGTCAATGGTCTCCCACACGATGGTGTCGAACCACGCCTTTTTGATCTTTGCAAAAATACCCATTTGTTTCTCCTCGCGCTTTATTCCTTAATGTTGAGTTCCTTCGCCATGTCGTTCATATTGATCGTCAGCACTTTACTCACGCCGCGCTCCTGCATCGTGACGCCGTAGAGGACGTCCGCTGCCTCCATCGTGCCGCGGCGGTGCGTGATGACGATAAACTGCGTTTTCTGCGTGATGCGGCGCATGTAATTCGCCACGCGCACCACGTTCGGCTCGTCGAGCGCCGCCTCGATCTCATCCATGACGCAAAACGGCGTCGGATGAACCTTCAGGATGGCGAAGTACAGTGCGATGGCAACGAACGCCTTCTCGCCGCCCGAGAGCAGCGTGATGGTCTTGAGCGCCTTACCCGGCGGCTGCACCTTGATCTCGATGCCGCAGGAGAGCACGTCGTTCTCGTCCTCGAGCTCGAGCGTGGCCTTGCCGCCGCCGAACAGCTCCAAAAACGTCTCCTGGAAGCTCTCTCGAATCAGCGCGAACTGCTCTTTGAAGATGACGGTCATCTCGCTTGTGATGCTGTCGATCACGCCGACAAGCTCATCCTTCGCCTTTTCCACATCGTCGCGCTGGGTCGTGAGGTAGGTGTAGCGCGTATTCACGCGCTCGAATTCCTCGATCGCGCCGACGTTGACCGCGCCAAGGCCGCTGATGGCGCGCTTGAGCTCGCCGATGCGGCGGCTCGCCTTCTGGACGCTCTCTAATTCAATGCGCTGCTCCTGCGCGGCGGAGTGCGACAGCTCGTAGTTTTCCCACAGCTTGTCGAGGATCTGCTGCTCCTCCATCGCGCTCGTCGCGCGCTTCTGTTCGAGCTTGCTGACGCTGCGCTCGACATTGAGCACGTTTTCGTTGAGCTCGCGGCCGCGGCGGTCGCTCTGGCTGCGCTCGGCTTCGAGCGCGAGCTTTGCTTTCGAGAGCTCTTCGAGCTCGGCGCGCTTTTCCGTCATTTTGCCGCTCAGCGCGGCGATCTCAGTCTCATGTGTGCCGATCTCGCGCTGTGACTGCTCACTCGCGGCCCTGTACTGCTCGATGAGCGCCTTTCTGCTCTGCTCGTCGCCCTGCATCTGGCAGCGCAGGCCCTCCAAGCTCGCGAGCGACTTTTCCGTCGTCTCGCGCTCGGCGGCATAGCCTGCGAGCGCACTCTTCTTCTCGGCGATCTCGTCGCCGAGGCGCGAGCTCGAGCGCAGCAGCTCGCTCTGGCCGGAAAGGCTCTTTTCCGCCTGTGCACGCAGCTCGCCCGCTTCCTTCTCCTGCGAAAGCGCGAGCGCTTCCTTTTCCTCCGCCACGCGCTTCACTTCGCCGCGGCGGCGCGCGATGGTCTCGCGCTCGGTATCCAAACTCTCGAGCCGCTCGCGCAGCGACGAGAGCAATAAGTCATAATGATTTTTATCGCCCTGCAATTTGAGCACGGCGTCCTCCGCCGCGCGCTGCTGGCCCTGTGCGACCTCCAACTCGTAGCGCGCTTTGGCAAGCTCGCGCTTGGCGTCCTCGGCGGCCTTGGCGGCAAGGTCGAGCTTTTCGGCAAGGCTGCCGCGCCGCGCCGTCAGCTCGCGCAGCTCGCCTGCGCGGCTCAGAATGCCTGCGCTGCGAGAGATCGAGCCGCCCGTCATCGAGCCGCCGCGGTTCAAAACCTGGCCGTCAAGCGTCACGATGCGGAACGCGTTCGAAAACCGGCGCGAGATCGTGATGCCGCAGTCAAGGTCCTCGACCACGACCGTGCGGCCGAGCAGATTCTTGAAAATGCCGTCGTATTCGCGGTCGTATTCCACCAGCTCGCTCGCAAGGCCGACGTAGCCGTACTCGTTCTGCACGCGCGCATCGCGCAACGCCTCGCCGCGGATCGACGAGAGCGGCAGGAACGTCGCGCGTCCGCCGTCGCGCTGCTTTAAGAGCTGGATGGCACTCTTCGCGTCCTCCTCACGCTCAACGACGATGTTCTGCAAGCCCGCGCCGAGCGCGATCTCGATCGCGACGGCGTATTTTTTGTCGACCTTCATCAAATTGGCGACCGGCCCGCGCACGCCGCGCAGCGCCTTGCGCTCCGACGCCTGCATGACCGTGCGCACCGCCTTGTTGAAGCCCTCGTACTCCTTTTCCATCTCGCTGAGTAATCGGATGCGGGAGTCTAAGTTGTTCATTTCCATCGTGAGGGAAACGTGCTTTTCGCCCGTCTCCTTCTCGCGCTCGACGCGCCCCTGCATCTTCATCGTATGGCCCGCGATGATATTGCGGATGGCGTCAGCCTCCTCCTGCGCGGTCTCGAGCGCCCTGCGGTTCTCCGCGGCGCTCTTGCGCGTGTCGGAAAGCTGGGCCTCCCCGCTCTCCTGCTCGGCGGCGATGGCGCTCTCGCGCTCGTCCATTTCCGAAAGCGTCGAGCGCAGGGCCGCGACCTCGGCGCGGCTGTCCGCCGCGGCGGACAGGGCGAGCGCCTCGCGCCCGCGCAGGGTCTCGGCCTCGCTCGCGGCCTCGCCCGCATTTTTCGACAGCTCCTCCGCCTGCTTGAGCAGCGAAGAAAGCGCTGTTTCGACTTCGTTTTTGCTTCTCTCCAGCTCTTCGATACGCGCGCGCTGCTGCGCAATCTGCGCATCCATCGATCCCACGCGGTCAGACTGGCTTCTGAGTTCCTCCTCCACGCGCGCGATGTTCTCTTCGTTGTGCGCGATGCCCGTTTGCAGCACCGCGACGGCAGATTCCTGCTCTTTGACCTGCGCGTCGAGCTCGGAAAGCTGCGCGCGCTTTTCCTCCTGCGCGATGTCATTCTCGTGAATGCGCGCGGAGAACTGCTCGGACGCAGCGTACAGCGCCTCTAAGTCCGCGTTCGCCTTTTTGAGCTCCTCGCGCGCGAGCGACAGGTCGGTGTCGAGCTTAATGGCGTTCGTCTTGAGCGTTTCCAGATTTTCAAGCCACACGGAAATTTCCAAAAGGCGCAGTTCATCGCGGTAGATAAGATACTGCTTCGCCGTCTCTGCCTGCGCACGCAGGGGTTCGACCTGCAATTCCAGCTCGGCGATCTTGTCGTTGATGCGCACTAAGTTTTCTTCCGTGCGCTCCAATTTACGTTCCGTCTCCTCCTTGCGGTAGCGGAAGCGCGAAATGCCCGCCGCCTCTTCAAAGATCTCGCGGCGGTCGCCGCTCTTCTGCGAAAGGATCTCATCGATGCGGCCTTGACCGATGATGGAATAGCCCTCGCGGCCCATGCCGGTGTCCATGAAGAGCTCATTTACGTCACGAAGTCGGACGGACTGCTTGTTGATATAGTATTCCGATTCGCCGCTGCGGTAGTACCGGCGCGTGACGGCGACCTCGGTCTCCTCCATGCTGGGGAAGATGTGCTCGGTGTTGTCGAGCACGAGCGTCACCTGCGCAAAGCCCATCTGGTTGCGCGTTTCCGTGCCGCCGAAAATGACATCCTCCATCTTCACGCCGCGCAGCGACTTGCTCGACTGCTCGCCCATGACCCAGCGAATGGCGTCCGAAATATTCGATTTGCCGCTTCCGTTCGGCCCGACGATGGCGGTGATATCCTCACCGAAGTTGAGCACCGTCTTGTCCGGGAAGCTCTTGAACCCTTGGATCTCCAATGCCTTTAAGTACACGAGCGATATCCTCCTTGGAAAAAGGCGTCATCTCCCACGATAAGGGTATAATGACACATTTTGACTAATACTATATACCATTTTTCCGCCGCCTTTTCAAGTGGATTCGATGAACAAAGCGCAAAAAGACGCCCGAAGGCGTCTAAAACTGTCGAAAAACCCCTAACGGGTTTTTCCGACAAACTTTTTCAGTCTGCTGCGCGCACGAATTGTTCGCCTACGGCGAACAACTCGCACACTTGCAGCCTGAGATGTATTTTCTGTCAGGTACACGCC
>ERZ837487.3902-NODE-3902-length-12604-cov-3.494780_pt1 | contig 12604 bp, 10 predicted proteins | sample MGYA00519911_ERZ837487 | MGnify/ENA primary metagenome ERZ837487 (study PRJEB31850, sample SAMEA3708818) | human gut metagenome | biome: human gut; feature: human-associated habitat; material: faeces | place: China | collected 2014 ...
TTAAGAAAGTGGGTTATGCTATCGGTACATTCTACGGTTTCCGCTCAGACGGTTTATTGACACAGGAAGACATCGACAATGGCAACTACATAACAGACGGCATTACCCCGCAGGCTGGAGACATTAAATATGTAGACTTGGATGGCGACGGAAAACTGACCGATAAGGACAGAGACTATCTGGCTTGTGACGTTCCCGATATTACATACGGCGTTAATCTAAACTTACGTTACAAAGGTTTCGAATTAAGTATGTTCGGACAAGGTGTGACTGGAACAATGGTTCGTTTCTATCAGGAACAGGCTTGGGCTTTCTCTGATAATGCCAGTCCACGTGAATTTCACCTGAAACGCTGGACCGTTGATAACCCCGACCCAAATGCAGCTTATCCTCGTATCTATCCGCGTACAAGTGCACACTCTACTTTCAACAATAAGTTCTCCGATTTCTGGTTGTTCGATTCTGATTATTTCCGTATCAAAAATATCACATTCGGATATAATTTCAATAAACACCAAATTCAGCATTTAGGTGTCGATGCTTTGAAACTTTACGTATCGGCTGAAAATCCATTTACAATCCGTGCAGATCACCGCATGGAAGACTTTGATCCGGAAACACCGTCCGGACGTGGAACAGACACCCGCGGAACTTCTTCTATTTCACTTGGTGTAAACTTAACATTCTAACAAAAAGCAAAATGAAAACAGTTAATAATATATTCAAACATACGTTCTTCTGCCTAGCTCTGGGAACAACAGTTTGCAGTTGTGACCTGGATGTCGAACCGACTTCCAGCATTGCAACAGAAACATTCTGGACATCAGAAAAAGATGCATGGTATAATCTGAACGCTGTTTACTCAGCAAGCATTCCCGGCGCAGCTGTTCACAGCGATTCGTATACGAACGATGCATACTGCCAATATTCATGGGAATCGAACGGAGCTATTTATCAGCAAAACGGTCTCAGTGCCCTATATGACGAAGGCTATAACTTCGAAACAGTCCGCAAACAAAACATTTTCTTGCAGGAAATAGAGAATGTACCGATGGATGAAGATCTGAAAACACGGTTCAAAGCGGAAGTCCGAGCTATGCGTGCATGGACTTATCTGAACTTGACAACAACATTTGGTAAAGTTCCTTTGATCACCGATGTATTGTCATACGATGCTCCCAACATTCCTCGCGACGAAACAAGCAAAATCCGTGAATTTATTCTCAACGAACTAACTGAAGCTGCAGCTATCCTTCCGGAAAAATATGCAGGTAGTTATCCGAACGAAAAAGGACGTATGACCAAATATGCAGCTTTAGCCGTAAAAGCAAGAGCGGCCCTTTATTTCGGCGACTATCCGACAGCAGAAGCAGCAGCCAAAGAAATCATGGATAAAGGAGGTTTTTCATTATTCCAAGTCAGCGAATTGACCGAAGCACAAAAGAAAGAAGCTGAAGAAATGGAATTATACATAGATTTTGACAAATACGGTATCGACCGTGACAAATTTATGAAAGGCATGTTCAGCTACGAATCTTTATGGCATACGGAAAACGGGAACCCAGACAATCCGGAATATGTAATGACTCGTCAATATACCGCTTCCAGTTGGGACTACCAAGATATGACACGATACACAAGCATCCGTCCGAATCAATTAGGAGGTTGGTCTTCTGTGACTCCGACACAAAATCTGGTCGACGCTTACTGGACAGTAGACGGCAAAACACCGTCCATTCCCAGTATCGAAAAGCGTATGAATGCTTATAAAGTTATCAAAGGGGATTTGGACGAATATAAAGCTCCTGCAGGAGAAGCCAAATTTATTTCTTTTGCATCCGGCCTTATCAACAGTGGAAAACTGAAAGATTACGAGTACATGCAGGAATTCCGCAATCGTGATAGCCGTTTATATGCCTCCATCCTATTCCCCTTCAAAGGTTGGTATGAGACAAACTACGGTACAAACTTCATCTATGAATGGATCAAAAACGGGAATAATGAATCCAAGACTGGTTTCAACTTCCGCAAAATGTCACCGTTGGAAAATGATGCGAATAATGACGGACAAGCAACCGGCGATTATCCCTGTATCCGTTATGCCGAAGTACTGCTGATCTTTGCCGAAGCTCATACCCAGACAACAGGTTTCGACGGACAGACACAGGCTGCCTTGAATCAGCTTCGTGATCGTTGCGGTATGCCAAACGTACCGACAAGCCTCGGCAAGGAAGATGGATTGGCTTTGATCAAAAACGAACGTCGCATCGAACTGGCTGGTGAAGGTTTGCGCAGCGACGACCTAAGCCGTTATGGCGATGCTTATTGGAGTGCGCAGATGAACAATGTGCCTATCTCCACACCGGATGGCGAAAAAGTCATCACGATGAAATGGGATAGCCGGATGTCGCTGAGACCTATTCCCCAAACAGCAATCGACTTGAACCCTCTACTGGCAACAGATCAGAATCCAGGTTACTAACAACCGATACTCTCTATTAAAATAAAAAGAGGCTTCTAAAATCATTTAAATGAATTTTAGAAGCCTCTTTGTTTCATAAAAAAGTTTCAAGCTCAAAAAGAAATTCATAAAGAGTAGCCAATAAATAATTATAGTCCTGTTATTAATGACAATTATCGTATAAATTGTTATCTTCGTCCCCAAATTAACTACAAATACTAAATATTCATGAAGAAAAAAAGTCTAACTTTATTAGTGGCAGCAACGCTTGCCAGCAGTGTATTATTCTCATCATGCATTGGATCATTTGGGTTGTCAAATAAGCTGTTGGATTGGAACAGAAATATCGACAGCAAGTTTGTAAACGAGTTAGTATTCGTTGCATTCTGGATTGTTCCGGTTTATGAAATCTCTGCTTTAGCCGACATATTGGTTTTAAACTCGATTGAATTCTGGAGCGGAAGCAACCCTGTTGCAGATGCCGGTACGGTAAAAACAATCGAAACCAAAGACGGCACGTATGCCATCGAAACCCAAAAAGACGGCTACCACATCCAAAAAGAAGGAGAAGAAAAAGCGTTCGATCTGGTTTTCAATGAAGCAGACAAGAGCTGGAGCGTAGAAGCAAACGGCGAATCGACCAAACTGCTGAAGTTCACAGGTGACGACGAAGTTGTCATGTACCTTCCCGATGGCAAAGAAATGAATGTAGAACTGAACCAGGCAGGCGTACTTGCTTTCAAACAGGTAGCCGAAGGTTATTCTTTCTACGCAGCAAGATAAAAAAGTTGAAAGTTGAAAGATGAAAGTCAAAGATATACTCTCTTTCACTTTCAACTTTCACTTTTCAACAGACTAAGTCTAATCTAAATTAAAAATGCATATGAAACACATGATCAAAAAAACGATGCTCACAGGAGCATTGAGTTGCTTCCTTCTGGGGACTGCATTGGCTGACAATGCGACGAACCAGCCTGCGAAGCCTTACTGGCAGGACATCCAAGTCGTTGCCGTTAATAAAGAGGCTCCCCGCTCCTCTTTCATGAGTTATGGAGACCGTGCCACAGCTCTATCTTCCCGATATGAAAAAAGTCCTTTCTACTCATTGCTGAACGGCACATGGAAATTCTATTTCGTAGATTCATACAAAGACCTTCCTGCCAACATCACAGATCCTTCTGTCAGCACTTCCGATTGGGACGACATCACCGTTCCGGGAAACTGGGAGGTACAGGGACACGGTACTGCCATCTACACGAATCACGGATATGAGTTCAAACCACGTAACCCGCAACCTCCGCTGTTGCCGGAAGCAAACTCGGTAGGTGTTTACCGGCGCGACTTCGAGGTTCCTGCCGGTTGGGACGGACGTGACATATATCTACACATCGCCGGAGCCAAATCGGGCCTATATGTTTACGTAAACGGCAAGGAAGTCGGCTACAGCGAAGATTCCAAGAATCCGGCCGAATTCCTGATCAACAAATACCTGCAACCGGGCAAAAACGTGCTGACGCTGAAAATCTTCCGCTGGAGCACAGGTTCCTATCTGGAATGCCAGGACTTCTGGCGCCTAAGCGGTATCGAACGCGATGTCTATCTATGGTCACAACCCAAGATCGCCGTCAATGATTACCGTATTGTCTCCACGCTCGACGACACCTACAAAAACGGTATCTTCAGCTTGGCAATAGATATCAAGAACCATTCTGACAAGGTCAAGAACATCGACGTGACATACGAATTATTAGATGCAAAAGGCAATGTGGCTGCTACGGCAGAAAACAAGTTGTGGGTAAGCCCGAACACGATTACAACGACTTCGTTCGAAAAGACACTGGATAATGTGGAAACGTGGAACGCGGAACATCCGAACCTTTACAAGCTGTTGATGACGATCAAGGAAGATGGCAAGGTGACGGAAGTGATCCCGCAAAACGTCGGTTTCCGCCGCATCGAAATCAAAGAGATCGACCAGATCGCCGGCAACGGCAAACCATACACCGTCCTGCTGTTCAACGGACAGCCGATCAAGTTCAAAGGTGTCAATATCCACGAACACAACCCGCAGACCGGACATTACGTGACAGAAGAACTGATGCGCAAGGATTTCGAACTGATGAAACGGAACAATCTGAACTCCGTCCGCCTGTGCCATTACCCGCAAGACCGCAGATTTTACGAGCTTTGTGACGAATACGGATTGTATGTTTACGACGAAGCCAATATCGAATCGCACGGCATGTACTACAACCTGCGCAAAGGCGGTACGTTGGGAAACAACCCGGAATGGCTGAAACCGCATATGGACCGTACAGTCAACATGTACGAACGCAACAAAAATCATCCGTCCGTAACGATCTGGTCATTAGGTAACGAAGCCGGAAACGGTTACAACTTCTACCAGACCTATTTATATGTAAAGGACAAAGAAAAGACCATGATGGGCCGTCCGGTCAACTACGAACGTGCACAGTGGGAATGGAACTCCGACATGTATGTTCCGCAGTATCCAAGTGCAAAATGGTTGGAAGAGATAGGTAAGGAAGGCAGCGACCGTCCGGTTGCACCGTCCGAATATGCCCACGCGATGGGTAACTCGACCGGTAACCTTTGGGACCAGTGGAAAGCGATCTACAAATACCCGAACCTCCAGGGCGGCTACATTTGGGACTGGGTTGACCAAGGTCTGCTTGCCAAGGATGCAAACGGAAAAGAATATTATGCTTACGGTGGCGACTTCGGCAAAGACATGCCGAGTGACGGCAATTTCCTTTGCAACGGTATCGTGAACCCGGACCGCACTCCGCATCCGGCTATGGAAGAAGTGAAATATGCACACCAGAATGTCGGTTTCGAAGCTGTAGATGTGGCGAAAGGCATATTCAAAGTGACAAACCGTTTCTATTTCACGAGCCTGAAAGATTACATGATCAGCTATACGATCAAGGCAAACAACAAAATCATCAAAGGCAATAAGATGTCTCTCGACCTGGCGCCACAGGCATCCCAGGAAATCACAGTCCCGGTAGAAGGCTTGAAACCGCAGGCCGGCGTCGATTATTTGGTGAACTTTGTCGTGACTACGACCAAACAGGATGGCGTGATCCCTGCCGGATACGACATCGCACAGGATCAGTTTGTTTTGCCGGTAACAGCCGACAAGACCGTTTACAAGGCCGCAGGCCCCAAGCTGACCGTATCTGAAGAAGGAAACGACCTGAAGGTGACTTCTTCCAAAGTGAACTTCGTATTCGACAAGAAAGCCGGCGTCGTAGCTTCCTATAAAGTAGGCGGCACGGAATACTTCAACGAAGGTTTCGGTATCCAGCCGAACTTCTGGCGCGCCCCGAACGATAACGACTACGGAAGCGGCAACCCGAAACGTCTTGAGATATGGGAACTCTCAAGCCGTAACTTCAATGTGACAAGCGCGACAGGCGAGATCATCGATGGTAATGCCATCGTAAAAGTCGACTATAAACTGCCGGCCGGCAACCAGTTCCTGGTGACATACAAGATCTATCCTGACGGTGTCATGAACGTGGCCACCCACTTCACGCCTGCCCACTTGGACGGTGTGAAGATCGGTATTTCCGAAGCGACCGCCACCGCGACCTTCTCACCGGGCCGCGCCAATGTCAGCGAACGCGACAAGATGGTCGTTCCGCGTATCGGCGTACGTTTCCGTCTGCCGGCAACGATGGACCAACTGGAATACTTCGGCCGCGGTCCACTGGAAAACTATTGGGACCGCAAAGCCGGTTACATGATCGGACAGTACAAGAGCACGGCTGAAGAACAGTATTTCCCATACGTCCGTCCGCAGGAAAACGGCCACCACTGCGATACCCGTTGGATTTCATTAGGCGGTAAAGGCAAGAACCTGTTGATCGTTGCAGACGACGAGATGGAATTCAACGCAATGCGCAACTCCGTCGAAGACTTCGACGCTGGCAAGGCAACCGACCGCCCGTACCAGTGGAACAACTTCACACCGGAAGAGATTGCCAACCGTCCGGAAATCGGACCGTATGACAAACCTCGCCAGACGCATATCAACGACATCACGCCACGTAACTTCGTTGAAGTATGCGTAGACCTGAAACAGCAAGGATTGGCCGGCTACGACAGTTGGTATTCACGTCCGGAACCGGAATATACTTTACCGGCAGACCGGGAATACAAATGGGGCTTCACTTTGATCCCCGGAGCCAAAGCCAACAGCGCACAGAAGAAAGCGGGCTACAGCTATAAATAAGCAATCCGGTTTCACATAACAAACTAAAAAAGCGGTTGCCAGAGATCGGCAACCGCTTTTTTTGCAAGCATCCGATTGGGCTTCACCATTCCCTGAAACCCTTTAACTATTATCATATGAGAGGGTGAAGACAGTCCTGACGCTTGCCTTCACCTTAAAAATTTACTTTCACCTTGTCTCGCCCAGACACACCAGACCCGGCCTCTTATACAAAGCGACATATTTAAGCGAATAATAAAGAGATTGTGAATGATATTAATATCCTAATATACTAATATTTAATATTTACCTTATATCTCTTTCCATTTTCGACCTAAGTCGAAAGCCTTTTTGCCCATTGTCAAAAGCCTTTTTCACCAAGGGCGAAAAGGTTTTCGACTTAGGCCAAAAGCTCTATGGTTTTATAGTTTAACAATAAAAGTATAGCGACTGCCACTCTATAGTGTACCTTCCATACCCGACTAACCCGCAGATGAAGACAACCGTAACAGGTGAAGGCACTTTTACTATTTGCATTCACCCATCAACAATCTTATTAACCAAACCAGTGCATACAAAGGTGAAGCCCCCCCTGATTATTGGCGGAAAAATAAAAAAAGCCGGACTTTATTCAGCCCGGCCTTCCATAAACTTATTCAATGATGATCGATCTACTTAGCATAGCTTACCGCACGAGTCTCACGGATCACCGTGATCTTCACCTGACCCGGATAGGTCATTTCGTCCTGGATCCTCTTTGCGATTTCGGTTGACAGGTTTTCGGTATCCTTATCATCGATCTTGTCAGCCCCGACAATTACGCGGAGTTCACGACCGGCCTGGATAGCGTATGTCTTCACTACACCCGGATAAGAAAGAGCCAACTGTTCCAGATCATTCAGACGCTTGATGTAAGCCTCGACGATCTCACGGCGAGCTCCCGGACGTGCACCCGAAATAGCATCACAAACCTGTACGATCGGAGCAAGCAGCGTTTGCATTTCCACTTCGTCATGGTGAGCACCTACAGCATTGCAGATATCCGGTTTCTCTTTATATTTCTCGCAAAGCTTCATACCTAAGATTGCGTGTGGCAATTCCGGCTCGTCATCAGGCACTTTACCTATATCGTGCAACAGTCCGGCACGTTTTGCCTTTTTCGGGTTCAATCCCAGTTCTGATGCCATCACAGCACATAAGTTCGCCGTTTCGCGTGCGTGCTGCAACAGGTTCTGGCCATAAGAAGAACGATATTTCATCTTACCGATCATACGGATCAGTTCAGGATGCAAACCATGTACACCGAGATCGATAACGGTACGTTTACCGGTTTCCACCACTTCGTCTTCAACTTGCTTTCTCACTTTCGTTACCACTTCCTCGATACGTGCCGGGTGGATACGTCCGTCCTGTACCAACTGGTGCAAAGCCAGACGAGCTATTTCACGACGGACCGGATCAAAACCGGACAACACAATTGCTTCAGGCGTATCGTCAACCACGATCTCAATGCCGGTTGCTGCTTCCAACGCCCGGATGTTACGCCCTTCACGACCGATGATACGGCCTTTGATCTCGTCTGATTCGATATGGAAGACTGTAATCGAATTCTCGATTGCCGTTTCGGTAGCCACACGCTGGATGGACTGGATAACGATTTTCTTCGCTTCCTTGTTGGCTGTCATCTTTGCCTCTTCCATGATTTCATTGATGTAGGAAGTAGCTTCTGACTTTGCTTCGTCTTTCAAGGATTCGATCAGACGCTCCTTCGCCTCTTCGGCAGAAAGCCCGGACAGAGTTTCCAGATGTTCGATTTCACGCTGGTGAAGTTTCTCCAAATCCTGCTTCTTCTTATCTACCAGTTCCAGTTGGGCCGCCAGATTCTCCTTCACGGCATCCACTTCGCTATTCTTGCGTTGCAGGTCTTCCTGACGTTGGTTCAAATTCAACTCACGTTGTTTCAACTTAGCCTCTACAGACTGTATCTTTGAATTACGGGCGGACACCTGTTTCTCCAGGTCCGCTTTCAAATGAAGGAACTTCTCTTTTACTTCGAGCAGCTTCTTCTGCTTCATTACTTCCGACTCCTTTTCAGCCTCGCGTATCACAGCGTCATACCTTGACTTCATAAGGACTCTCATCACAAACCACACGAGCAAGCCTCCGACAACGAAGGTCACAAGTGCTATGATTATAGTCATACCCATTTTACTTATAGTTTAAATTCAGTTATATTATTATACAAAAAAAGCACTGCCTTACATGGATACACCCATGCAAAGTAGTGCGGAAACGCATCTTCTTTATTCTTACAACTATTTATCCTTCAGGTAACTTTCCAGTTCATCGGTCAGCTCCTGTATCTTTTCAGTAAAGGGACTTGTGTCATTCTTATCCTCCAACTTCAAGTTTTCCACCGATAGCTGAAAGGTTACCATGGCTAACAAATCTTTTACATCCACGTCGGAATATTTCTTCCGGTACTGGTCCATTTTCTTCCTGATTTGCCGGACTGCCTCACGGGCTACCTGCTCCTCACTCCGGTTGATCCTGATACCATAACTTTTACCGGCTATCTCTACATGTATAAGAAATTTATCGTCCATCGCCTCTATTCGTTTAATAGTGCAATGCACTTGTCTACTTCCCGCACTAACTTCGATAACCTCATCCTGGCACTTTTCATTTCTCCCTCGTTGACAGAAACGACCCGTGCAGTCAGCATGTTATCGCATTTGGCATTCAACTCTTCGATCGTCTTCATTGCCTGCTGAAGTTCTCCTTCTTTCTGTGCTAAAGAACTTTCAAGCTCGTTGATTTTCTCCTTTTGCCTATCGCAAAACTCCATCAAATCACGAACCCTAACATCAAATACAGCCAACAATCTTTTATGATCTTCGGTCATTTCACACCAAATTCTACACAAAAGTAAGTTTTTGAATTGAATTAACCAACTGTAGACTTAATTATTTTGACAGAAAACGTATGGACAAATAAAAAGGCCGTCCAAAAAAATCGAACAGCCCTCCCTAATTCTTGTAAACGTTCCTCTTGTTTACACTAAAGAAACATACATTTCACCTTCAATCTCCTCGAAAGCTAATTTACCTTCTTTCGCCAACCAACCAAAAGCGGCGTACATATCTTTTTCCGCTTTAATCTTCGTGGCTTTCTTCACTGCCTTAAAACTCATTTTACCGCCTTCATTTAAAACGTTCCATACAAGGCCGGCGTTTGTACCAATTAATTCAATCATTTTATGATAACATTTGATTACTGGGGACAAATTTATAGATTAAATGATTAAAACAAAAGATTATAGATGTTTTTTAGCATAAAAGATGGACATTTTTCGCTTTGTAAACAATATTAACACGGTTATAACGTTATTTTTCCTCTGTTTTCTCGGCATATCAGTTCCGCTTCCACGTTTACCGCTGAGACATATCTTTTTAATAAGTCAACCGAGTAACCACCCGCTTCCAATAAGCCCTCCTTACCGGAATAACCATTCAGAATCATTAACAATGAAGTGGTCGACATTTCAATCTTGGTACGTTCCTCATCGCTGGTAGGCGTTCCGACACCCGCTACTCCATCCCTGTAGACTGGAAGACCGGCGATATTCAATTCACCACGTCCGATACCGTGATAAATTTCCCCCTCTTTTCCGACACCTAGTTCCAATCCGCCTACAATCTTATCCGCGTCAAATCCTCCGATAGAATAACCGCTACGGATAGAAACCAGATTGACGATATCCACCAAGGTATCTATCTTATATAAAGGAAGCCCGCGAAGTATCCGCCGTCTTAACGCCTCGGCGGAAGGGCGATACCGGTTCGGGTCTTTCCCCAGACGTTTATAAGCCTGACGGGTAGCGAAAATAGGAGTCCACTTATTAATATCCTCTATCTTTCAGGTAGAACGGATGTCCTCCTCAACACGGGTTATTTCTTCCCAAAGGCGTTCATCGGACTCCGTATTCTTTACTTGGCAGGCGATAGCCAACACGTGAAGATCGGGGCAAGCCTCCGATATCTCAGATGAAAGAGTGATTGAAATCATGTCTATTATAAGTTTGAGCCAATATAACTAAGATTTTTTCAAGCATATCCCGGTAAGGATCCGGCCGCTTTTGACACCGAGGCGACGAGCGGAGAAATAATCCTCATACCGAATATAAGTACAGATGCCAGCGATCTCTATATGCCCGGAGAGCAATCCTGCCTCTAACAATTGTAAACGGTTGGTTTCCCATAGATCGATATGCGCTTTTTGAGTCTCCGCATTACGTCGAAGAATCCGCTCCATTGGGAAGCCCGCCATTTGAAAAGCTTTTACGACTTCCTCTCCCACCTCAAATGCCGCTTGACTGATAGAGGGACCTATTCCGGCAACCAATTGAGTAGGATCGCAATCGTATGCCTCGATCATCAAGCTTGCCGCCTTACGAGCTATGTGTAAAACCGTACCCCGCCAACCCGCATGGACAGCAGCTACCACTTTACGATCCGGCGCATATAACAAGACAGGGACACAATCCGCCGTAGATACGGCTACACATACATTCGGAACATTCGTCACCAAAGCGTCCACGCCTTCCAAACGTAGCTTTCGCTCTTTATCATTCAGCGAAAGGAAAGACGCGTCGATCGCCAATACTCGATCCTCATGGGTCTGATGAGGTATAACCATATTCTCTAGGGAAATCCCGACCGCATCCGAAAGAAGTTCCAAGTTCTTCCGGATGAAGCCCGGATCATCCTCGGTATAAACGCCCGGATTCATCGAAGCGTACGTTCCCGTACTCACGCCGCCATGACGTGTTGTCGTAAAATGAGAAATGTCGCGGTATCCGCTTAACCCGGAGAACCGCGACACCTCTATTTGCTTATTTTCCTGTATCTTCATCATCGTCCCAGTATTCCTCGTATTCCTCATCCGGATCATCCTCGTCCTCATCCACAGGGAAGATGTATTCGTCGTCATCCTCAAATTCCAACGTACTTACATCTATATTCTTATGGACAATTCGCTCTGCCTCATGGAAATTCTCCTTATTCAGCTCTTTCCATAAAAGGTCTTTCAACTCGATAATTCCCAGTCCCGTGATAGAGGATATAAAGACATACGGAATTCCCTCCGGCAAGTCTTGCGACAAAGCCTCGATCAATTCCTCATCCAGCATATCGCTCTTGGTAATCGCCAATACACGGCGTTTATCCAGCAATTCCGGATTATACTTCACCAACTCATTATGCAAGATCTCGTATTCTTTCTTGATATCATCCGCCTCTGCGGGAACCATGAACAATAACAATGAATTACGTTCGATATGACGTAAGAAACGAAGTCCCAAACCTTTTCCCTCGCTTGCTCCTTCGATAATACCCGGTATATCGGCCATTACGAACGAACGGTTATCGCGATAACTCACGATGCCTAAATTAGGCTCCAACGTAGTAAAAGGATAATTAGCGATCTTCGGTTTAGCGGCGGATACGACAGAAAGCAAGGTAGATTTACCCGCATTCGGGAAGCCTACCAAACCGACATCGGCCAGCAACTTCAACTGAAGAATCACCGTACGTTCCAATGCCGGCTCACCCGGTTGCGAATAACGGGGCGCTTGATTGGTAGCCGTCTTGAAGTTAAAATTCCCCAGACCGCCACGACCGCCTTTCAGCAAGATCACTTCCTGTCCGTCGTCCGTCACATCGCAAAGGTATTCTCCGGTTTCGGCGTTATACACTACCGTTCCGCAGGGTACTTCGATCACTTTATCCGCACCGTCTTTTCCAAAACTACGGTTCTTGCTTCCCGATTCGCCATGACCTGCCATTGCGTGACGGTCGAACTTCAAGTGAAGCAATGTCCAGTAATTACGGTTACCGCGCAAG
>ERZ837487.3903-NODE-3903-length-12599-cov-4.155772_pt1 | contig 12599 bp, 10 predicted proteins | sample MGYA00519911_ERZ837487 | MGnify/ENA primary metagenome ERZ837487 (study PRJEB31850, sample SAMEA3708818) | human gut metagenome | biome: human gut; feature: human-associated habitat; material: faeces | place: China | collected 2014 ...
CGCAGCAACAGTTCATTATTTTATCAGAACTTTCTGTTCATGTCAAGCAGTTTTTATTTTTTTGAATTTCTTTTCAGAAATCCGTGTTGCTTTCGATTGCCGCAACAGTCATAAATTTTACCAAGACTATTCGTCGATGTCAAGCACTTTTTCTTCTTTTTTAAAGAAGAAGTTCCATCGCATTTCCTGCGGTGGAACTTCAGTATAGCATTATCCTTTTTTAGTTGTCAACCAGTTTTCGCTTTTTTCTTACTTTTTTACAATCCCGTAATATCAGGATAATCCCGCCAGCCAGTAGGCGAACCGGTTCATCTGATAAAGCTTCGTCAGCCATTCGTTTTCAACGGTCCACGCCGCGATCTGGCTGCCGACTCTTCCTGTATCGAAGCTGGCGATTACAATATAAATAATCCATAAAACTACAATGCTCTCTGCCATGCCGACCACGATTCCCAGTACACTGTTGAGCAGTTTCAGAATCGGCAGGTGCGCGATTGCCGAAAGGGACTTGAAAATCAGGTTCACCAGTCTGGCTGCGAGTCCGGTAATCAGCAGCATCAGAACCGACAGTATTATATTGGTATTGTTTTTTTCTTTCACACTGCTATATAAAAGGATAGCCAGCGAAAGGACGAACAGAGAAATGACCAGAGACAGCAGCATCCTGATTTCATCCACCATTCCTTTTTTCATTCCGGCATATCCCCGCCAGAGGGCAAATAAGATCACACAAACCAGCAGTACGTTCATTTTTTCTCCCGTTTATTTCATTTCTATCATATCTATGCTGTTTACAGTAACCGCAAGAAACCGGTTTCCGCCCAGCGTTTTTAAAAGCTGCGTCTGTTCCGGTATCGGTCCGCTGTATTTTTCTTTTCCGTTCAGGTTATAAATCAGGCACTCTGCTTCATTATATATAATCAGTTCCTGATCCGAAATCAGAGCATCCCGGTATTCGATTGCAAACGGCAACGACAGCACCTGCGTTCCATTCATATTATAAATGTCAATCCGATATTTTCCGTTTCCATTCGTTCCATTAAAAATAAACGCCACATAATTGCCGCTGCTGCGGACGTCCTGCACCTCCTCCTGCATGAAATTCTGGAAGATATTTTTTGGAATTTCATTTCCTTCATATAACATGAACTGATTATTTCCCACAGAATACGCCGTATGCGTCCCCGTAAACTCTGCCAGCGGGATTACCGTATCCGAATATTCGTAGGAGCTTACCATCGTGTCGGTGTAGTTTTGTCCGACTTCGTCAAAATTGTAAAAGCTGACGATCGATTTCATACTGCCGCTTTCTGCTTTCAGATATGCCACCATCATCAGTTTTCCATTGTCCGACAATGACACGGAAACCGGATAACCCGATTTCTGCATCGTCGTTTTGATTCCGACTGCTTTTTCCCCAGTAGGATTATAGACGTTGATCCAGGTCACATCCCCATCCTCCAGAATCGCTGCCACAACGCCGTTCGCTGCCACGGACAGCGATTTCACCGGAAGATTCGTATCAATCTGTTTGGATGTTCCGTCCTGACTGATATCATAAATCAGGTTGCCGTTATAATCCCCAACTGCAACCCAGCCCGACCGCACAGAGACGCACGGCGACTGCATGTCGTAAGTCTGGTTCCACATGGCGTTGCCCTTGTAATCCGTATAGCTGATACCATCCTTACTGTAAGTCAGAAAGCCATTCTGGTAGCTCAACAGAGTAGAACCGGATACCTGGTTCCTGTCGATTGCGGACACGACCGTGTAGCCGGAATAGGTTTGATTTTTAAGCAGTGTTACCGCCGTCACCGTCAGCGCTGCGATCACGCCGATTACGCAGCAGGAACGAAGGATCACTTTCAGACGATGCGCCCGGATTTCCCGTTTAAAATTCTTGCTGTCTTTTTTCTCATTTTTTTCTTTTTTTCGCAGGTATTCCTTGATATCTACCATATGAGATAAGTCCCCATTTCTTTTGCAGCATCTTTGCGAGCATGTTGACTCACTTGCGCTCATTCCATCACGAGCCCGCGCTGACGCGCTTTACCGCCTGCTATGCAGGCTGCTCGTTCTCTAATGGCGCAAGAAAAACAAATGTCGCCTTCGGCGTCGCTTGTTTTTCTTGTGCGCTCATTCCATCATAACACATTCATTATTTTGAAGGTAGTAAAATATTCTGTCCGGGCTGGATTTGATTCGGGTCTTTTATATTATTCAGGCGGCAGATTTCTATCACCTTTTCATCTGTTCCGTAAAATCTCCTGGAAATAGCGATGAGGCTGTCTCCCTTCTGCACCTGATAGCTTTCCGGGTGCGCCAGGGCTTCCTGAACCTGAGGAAAGGAATCGGAGGCTGATGCGGACTGCCGGGCTGTCGAGGATTCAGCGTCTGCGTCGGTCGCGACCGCATTCTGGCTGTCCGCTGTTGCGCTATCTGCTGTTGCGCTATCTGCTGTTACGTTGTCTGTCATTACGTTGTCCGCCGTCCTATTGTCTGTCACTTCGCCATCCATCGCCGTATTGGCCGCACCGGTTGCATCGTCCGCCTGTGTAGCTTCGTCCAAGGCGGCAGACTGCGCCATTTCGTCCGATGAATTCCAGCCAACAGTCTCTTCTACAATCAGTCCGGGAGATGTATTTTCCGTCTCATTTTTTGTATTCCGGACAGCTCCTGCCAACAGGGCGGAAACCGCTTTCATATCCGGGTACTGATTGACGGACGTCAGCGCCGTTCCGACCAGAACCAACAAAAGCACCAAGCAGCCAATCCGGCAAAGCTTCGGGAAGAGGGCGCCGGTACTGCCCAAGCGGGCCTGATAAGCTGTCCCAAAAGCAGTTTTCCTCGACGCTGCGTTCAGCGTAGGCGCTGCAGCTTTAAGCGCACCCAGCCTTGACAGCACCGTTTTCCTGCCAGACGCTGTATTCGGCGCAGACGCCCTGGAGGCGGTTATCCCCCGCGCTGCGTCCGCTGCAGCTTCCGCTTTTCTTTTTTCCCGGCGGGCACTGATCGCTTCCATCACCCGTTCTTCCTCCACAGCTGCAGGGCGGTTCTGCTCCCGTTCAGCAATCATATATGCCTGCATTTCTTCGTTTTGTTCATAAAAAATAAAATAGCCTCCGATCTGGATTTCTTCTCCCCGCACGGTCCAGAACCGGACGGCAGCTTCCTTTTTTTCAATTTTTCCAATCCGCTCCAGCTTCTGAAAATACGGAAAATTTCCGCGCCTGAAGTCCGTTTCTTTTTCCACCCCGTAAATCAAATAATAGCGGATGCCGCCCTTTTCCTCCTGCTGCCCGAATGCCAGACACGTCTCTTTTCCCTGGCATCGTTCCAGAAACGTATGGACATAATCCTCCATGTACAATTTTACATTCGGACTGCCTGTCCCGATCTGCATCACATTTTTGGGTATTTTCAACATTTTACCTCTGCTCCTTTCCATCCGGGCACCCCGTTTTTCCTAATCTTAGCAGACCGTTGCCGCAGATTTTGTCTGTTTATGCGCTCTTTTCTGGCGGTTTGGAGCAGAGTCCCGTTCTGGAACTTTTGCACATATTTATTCTGTCAAACACTTCTGTTCGATATAAAAAGCACAATAAAATACATTGTATTTCCTTCCGGGCTCTTCTAAACTATTTTTTAGTAGATACCAAAATTTCTGCAGAATATACTAAAGGAGTGGTACTGAAAATGAGCAAACTTTCTCTTGCAGGCGAATGGAAACTTCGCGGCGAGTTTATGGACGTAACAGCAGATCGCTGTGCAGAGGTGCTCGCCCACCTCAACGCCATGCCTCCCAAGCCGACAATACCCGGTTATCTGACCGAAGAAAATATGACCGAGGAGGAGCGGGAATTGTATCTGAAAGAACCCGATCCGAAATTTACGGTAAATACCGCCCTCGCCATGCACCCCTATCCTTCCAAAACGGGATATATTCCTATGACTGTACCCGGCGACGTTACAACCGCCCTGATCGATAACGGAGTTATCGAGGAGCCTTTTTTAAAGGACAACACAAAAAAAAGCATCTGGATTAAAGAGCTTTCCTGGTGGCTTGTCAAAGAATTTGATATCACCGAAGAAATGCTCAACGAAGATATTGTCCGCCTGAACATTGAAATGCTCGATTTTAATGCCGATATTTTAGTTAACGGCATTCCCGCCGGACATCAGGAAAATACCTTCTGTGCTTTTTCTGCAGATATCAAACGCTTTTTGCATGTCGGTACCAACCAGATCGTGATCCGTCTGACCTCCGGCATGGAATTAAATTATCCACATGACACCGTTTCCTATTACTGTGCAAGTGACAATGCGATCTGCGACCAGCGTGTATACACGCGTAAGCCACAGTTTACCTATGGCTGGGACTGGTGTCAGCCCGTTCCTACCTGCGGTATCGGACGTTCGATCGAAATCGAAGCGTTCAGCGGTGCACAGGTAATCGCTTCCCGCGTCGATACGCTCAGCCTTTCCGGAAATGATGCAGAAATCGAATTTCATTTTGAAATCGAAAAATCCAACATGGTGCAGAGCGCTGAAACAGAGCTGGAATATGAGCTGTCCATCGACGGCAAGACCGCGTATACCGGTCATCAGACCCTGATGCTTGTCGGCGGCATCAATTTTGCACAGGAACGCGTTGTATTAAAGAATGCAAAGCTCTGGTGGCCGAACGGTTACGGTGCTCAGAACCTTTATACCTTTACCGCACGCTGCACGGCACGCGGCATCACCCACGAAGCAAAACCGAAGAAAATCGGTATCCGCACGCTTTCCATCGACTTTTCCAGGCTGCCGGATGAAAGCCGCAACTTCTTCTTCAAAATCAACGGCACCCGTATTTTCTGCAAAGGCGGCAACTGGGTTCCTACCGATTCTATCTATCTGCGGACGCCTGATGAAAACTATAAAAAGCTGGTCAGCGAAGGCGCAGCAGCACACTTTACCATGTTCCGTATGTGGGGCGGCGGCACTTATGAACCGGATTGCTTCTACGATTACTGCTCCGAATACGGTATTTTACTGATGCACGATTTTATGTATGCATGTGCTTTTTACCCCGATCAGAAGGATTCGTTCCTTTACGAAGCAGAACGCGAGGCAGAATATCAGACCAAGCGTCTGGCGCATTATCCCTGTATGGCAGTCTGGACCGGAAACAACGAAATCGCCGAGTCCTACACCGACTGGTTCCCGGGAATGCTGCAGCCCGAACGCTACTGGGGCGATCAGATTTTCAACTACATCCAGCCCCGCGCGGTCCAGCACAATAGCCCGCTGATTCCCTACATGCCCTCCACCCCGTACTTTGGAGAACGTTCCAATACCACTGAAGAGGGAGACGTCCATGCATGGACTTATTTTGGACGCGATTCCAAGACGAGATTCAAATTCTCTTACGAACTGGAAGCTTTTGATCGATTCCCGGCGCGTTTTTCCAGCGAATACGGATTTTTCGGTGCACAGATGGAAAGCACCGTCCGCCGGTATCTCGACGGTGAGGAAATGACTTTCGATAATCCGATCTGGAAGCACCACGGAGAGTTTGATCGCAAGCGCAAGGCTATCGATGATGTAATCAACCGCCATCTGACTGAATTTTCCACGCTGGACGAACGTAGCTATCTGCTTTACAGCGGTATCATGCAGGGACTTTTATATGCCGAAATGGCAGAGGCGCTCCGCCAGAAATCCTATGGTGCCGGCGATCTGATCTGGATGTACAACGACTGCTGGCCGGAAACCGGTTGGACCATTATCGATTACTATCTGACCAGAAAGGTTTCGTTCTACTTCTTAAAACGCGCTTTTGATACGAAAAAACTGATTATCCGGAAGGCAGACGGCGGCGCGGTTGTAACCGTCATCAACGAAACCCCTGATGAAATCCGGACAACTATCTGCATCGGCACACAGACCTTTGATGGCGCACACAATGATGTTCTCCTGACAAAGGATCTGACCGTCGCTCCGCATTCCTGGCAGCAATTCCATGTGGACGCTGCAGAGCCTGCCGCAGACGGATATTTCGTTGTAAGTGCAGACGGCTTTGAAACAGCTGACAGCCTGCGCGCTTATTATCGCGAATACACCATTTCGGAAAGCGATGCGGTGATCGAATCCGTTGAAAAAGACGGCAGCGATCTGCTCGTAACCGTCCGTGCAAACGTATTTACACCGTTCGCTTATCTGATGACAAGCGACGACAGAGTACATTACAGTGATAACTACTTCAAGCTCTATCCCGGAGAGGCAAAAACGATCCGCGTAGAAAACTGTGACGAGACACCTACACTGTACACAGCTGCGACAATGCACGCGTAAATTTGTATATACCTGTTATGCGCATGCGTAAAAAGATTCACAAAAGGATCTTTCGCGCATGCGTTTCATATTGAGTGGGCATCGTCCTGCGCAATGTCAAAAGAAAGGGGCCTTATGTCACATACGATTATTGACCTGCCGCCTGTCGGAGACGACGGCAGGCTTTACCGCGATACCGCTTTAAATTTCGTGGAATCCCTGATTCCGAATCCGTGGAACAGCTGTCACGCGCCAGATCTTTTAGAGCTTGAAAATGGCGATCTGCTTTGCTGCTGGTTTGCAGGCTCCTGCGAGGGAAACGCGGACGTCAGCATCGCTGTGTCACGTCTGTCAGAGGACAGTTCCCAGTGGGAAACACCGGTAATTGTTTCCGATGATCCAACCCGCAGCGAGCAGAATCCTTCCCTCTTCCTGCATCCAAACGGAGAAATATGGCTGATGTATACCGCACAGGTTTCCCGTGATCCCAACAATCCAACCTCTGACAATTTACAGGGAACTGCTGAAATCCGCCGGAAAATTTCCCGCGATAACGGGCACACCTGGGAGGCGACCGAGACAATGTTTTCCGCTCCCGGCTCGTTCTGCCGGCAAAAGATTCAGATTCTGTCCAACGGACGTTTTATTTTCAACAATTTCCGCTGTGCGATCAACGATTCCTGCATGGGAGACGATTACACCGTCCTGCAGCTTTCAGACGACCAGGGCAAAACCTGGCGCAGCGTCATGATGCCCGGCAGCCGCGGGCGCGTACACGGCAATATCGTGGAGCTTTCTCCCGGAAATCTGATCTGCCTGCTGCGCAGCCGCTCTGCTGACCATATTTACCGTTCGGAATCCCATGATAACGGCGAGACCTGGAGCGTGCCGGAGCCTACTGTGCTGCGCAACAACAACGCAAGCATTACCGCAATCCGTCTTCAAAGCGGCGCAGTCTGCGTTGTATACAATGACGTCGCCTTCAATGACGAGCCCGAGCGCACCGTCTGGCCCGACCAGCGCTGTCCTGTCGTACTCGCCATTTCCGAGGACGGAGGAAAAAGCTGGCCCTGGCGGCGTATCATCGAGCACGGCGAGGGCTTTATCGGTCCGTGGAACGACGTCAACAACCGCCGTTACGAATATCCCTGCCTGATTCAGGGAAAAGACGGCAGGATTCATGTCGCTTATGCGTGGGGCTATCGTAAGCGTATTAAATATCTGTGCATGGATGAAGCATGGATCCGAGGAGAAAAGCTTTGTAAAGGCGTTGGCGGGGACGAGACTCTGACCTGCAAAAGATAAAGGAAGAAAAACCGGCAGACAGCAAAGCTTTGATCGCTTCGCTGCTGCCGGTTTTTCTATGCCCTGCGCGGACAGTTTTATACAAACCGATATTCTGTTACGGTGTGATACGGTCTGTCAGGTCCGAATACCGAAGAAGGAAACTGTGGTTTGTTCGGTGTATCCGGATAGAACTGGGTTTCCAGTGCCAGGCCCGCTCTGTAGCCGTAGGTTTTCCCATCCTTTGCGGCTTCAAGATCCCTGGAGTTGCCCGAATAGAACTGAACGCCCGGAAGATCTGTATAAACCTCCATTATGCGGGGTTTATCGGAGCTCTTGACAACTGCAATTTTACGAACCTGTCCGGTGTAATTGTCCAGAACCCAGTTATGGTCATATCCGCCTGCCATTTTAAGCTGGTCAAAGTCTGCATCGATCCGTTCGCCGATCAGATGCGGCTCTGTAAAGTCCATCGGTGTACCTTCTACGCGTAAAATATCTCCATTCGGAATCGATTCTGCATCGGCCGGGGTATACGCATGGGAAAACAACTGCAGCTCATGGTCGGTAATCTGTCCGGCACCGTGTCCATCCAGATTGAAATAGCAATGGTTTGTCAGGTTAAGAATCGTATCTGCATCGCTTACCACATCATAGGTAATGCGCAGTCCGTTCTCCTCCGTCAGCTCATACAGAACCGAAAAGTCCCTGTTTCCGCCAAAGCCAAGTTCCCCATCTTTCATAGACATCGTGAATAAAATGCCGTTTTCTTTTTCTTCGGCATCCCAGATCCGCTTATGCCCACCCAGAGCTCTGTGACTGTGCAGGTTATTGCCATTGTCGTTGACAGACAGCTCGTAGGTTTTTCCTTCGAGGGTGAATTTTGCACCGCCGATCCGGTTCGCATTTGGCGCAACGACTGCACCGTAAAATTTACCGTTTTCCAGATATTGCTCCAATCTGTCATAACCGAGTGCAACATCTGCAAAATTACCGTTATGATCCGGCGCCCAGATGCGGATGATCAGCGCACCGAAGCTGCTGACCGTCACCTTCATACCATGACTGTTTTCCAGTGTATACAAATACACCCCTCTGCCGTTTACTTCCCCGAATAACTCTTTTTTCATAGGTTCGTCCATCTCTTTCGTCTGAAAATTTTGTCTGTTACAGCTCAGTACGCCCCTCCAGCGCACGAAGCAGTGTTACTTCATCAATGTATTCCAGATCACCGCCTACCGGTACGCCACTCGCGATTCTTGTCACACGGATTCCGGTAGGTTTAATCAGCTTGCCGATGTACATCGCCGTCGTCTCACCCTCAAGGCTGGAGTTGGTTGCGATAATGACTTCTTTTACCTCCGGCTCTCTGGACAGGCGCTCCATCAGCTCTTTTAATTTGATATCATGGGGTCCCACGCCCAGCATCGGGGAAATCGCCCCGTGCAGCACATGATAGACTCCTTTGTATTTTCCGGTTTTTTCGTAGGCAGCCAGATCCCGGCTGTTCTCCACAACCATAATCGTCGAATGGTCCCGCTCTGCGTTGGCACAGATCGGGCAAAGCTCGTTATCGGTCAGGGTAAAGCATTCCTTACAATAGCGAACATTCTGCCGAGCCTGTATCATCGCATTTGCAATCCTGTTCACCTTTGCTTCCGGAAGCCCGATCAGGTGAAACGCCAGACGCTGCGCAGATTTACTGCCAATTCCGGGAAGCCCCGAAAGCTCGTCAATGAGTTTGTTGATATAGCCGCTGTAAAGATCCATATCAGAACGGGAAGCCTCCGCCGAGTCCGCCTGTCATTTTACCCATCAGCTCCTGGCTCGCTTCGTCCGCCTGCTTCATCGCTTCATTCACAGCCGCAACGATCATATCCTGCAGCATTTCCACATCTTCCGGATCTACTGCTTCTTCGGAAATGGTCAGCTTTACCAGCTCCTTTTTGCCGTTTACGACAGCCTCAACCGCGCCGCCGGATTTTGCAGAAAACTCTTTCACCTCGAGTTCCTTCTGTCCTTCTTCCATCTGACGCTGCATGCGCTGTGCCTGCTTCATCAGGTTATTCATGTTGCCGGGCATACCCATGCCGCCCGGAAAACCGCCTCTCTTTGCCATTTTATTGCATCCTTTCTGTTTGTTACTCTTCTTCTATGTCCATATGAATGACCCTTGTCAGGTCTACATAAGAACTTTCCATTTCCTGTTTGCTGCGCACGCTGCGGACTTCAACCTCGATCTGCTTGCCCGTCAGCTCCGCCAACAGTTGTTCCAGTGCGCCCTTATTTGCCGGTTCTTTGGTAAAATAATCGGACGCCAGCCCATCTTCCACCACAAGCAGCAGCCGATTGTCACCGCCAAGGCTTAGGCGCGCATTTTTGAGATACGACTTCATCGGCTGCTGTGCACTTCCTGCAACCCGCGGCCACTTGGCTACGATTTCTTTGATTTCCTCGGGAACTGCCTTGGGCAGCTCTGCCTTTCTGACCGGCGCTGCTGACTGCACTGCGGGCTGTCCTGTCGGCACCGCTGCGACTGCAATCGAGCCGCTTTCGATCTGTTCCACCGTCTGTTCCAGCTTTCGAATCCGTTCCAGAAGTGTATCTTCGTTCGTCTCCATCTCCGGCCTGCACAGCCGAATCAGCGCCATTTCAATCAGGACACGTTTCTGACCCGCATAGCGAATCCTACCGGACAGCTCCGAAAAACACCGGATATCCCGCATGATCGCGTCTACTTCGATCTGCTGCGCTTCTTCTTTCAATCTTGCCAGATTCTCACTGGATATGTCAATCACTTCTTCACAAGAATCCCCGGAAGTTTTCACCAGCAGGAGGTTGCGCAGATACCAGGTAAAATCGGAAACAAACTGGCTCATATCCCGTCCCTGCAGCACGATCTCTTCCAGCACACCGATACAGCCCGCCACATCCCGCGCAATCACGCAGCGCAACAGTTTGCTGAACACTGACGTATCCACCGCGCCCAGCACGTCCAGCACCATATCGTAGGTCAGCTCGTGTCCGAAATGGAACGCGAGGCACTGATCCAGAAGGCTCCAGGCATCACGCATCGCACCGTCTGCAGATTTTGCAAGGTATTTTAACGCCTTTTCCTCGATCGGCAGCTCTTCGCCCGCCGCGGCAAGGGCTTCCTTCATGCGCTCTTCGATCTGTTCGACCGTCAGGCGCTTGAAATCATAACGCTGACAGCGGGACAAAATCGTAACCGGAATTTTATTGGCTTCCGTCGTCGCCAGAATAAAGATGACGTAGGACGGCGGCTCCTCCAGGGTTTTTAACAGTGCGTTGAACGCTCCCGCAGAAAGCATATGAACCTCGTCGATGATATAAACGCGGTATTTTCCTTCCGTCGGGGAATATGCCACTTCGTTCACAATTTCACGAATATTATCGACGCCGTTATTAGATGCCGCATCTATTTCTACTACATTCATGCTTCTGCCTTCTGCAATCGCCTTACAGGATGCGCACTCCCCGCAGGGGCTTCCGTCCACGGGATGCTCGCAGTTGACGCTTTTTGCAAAAAGCTTCGCAATACTCGTTTTACCGGTACCTCTTGTACCGCAGAATAAATAGGCATGACCGATACGATCCGACCGGATCTGGTTTTTCAGTGTTGTGACAATCGCATCCTGCCCCTTGACCTCTTCAAAGGTGGTCGGACGGAACCGTCGATACATCGCCGTGTAGGACATGGACGAACCTCCTTATGTTCTCCGCAAAGCAGACGGCGTCACGCAATGTACGCGGCGCCGTCCGTTGTCTTTTAATCTCCGAAGCTGATGCCCATCATCTTCGCCTCTCTGACGATGGATGCGTTGGGATCGAGCATTTTTAACTTACCTGCTACCTCTTCCAGCGGAACCTTGACGATTTCGCGGTGCTTGTAGCCCACCATAAAGCCGTATTCCCCGGCAAGAATCATCCTGCCTGCTTCTGATCCGAGCCGGCTGGCGAATACGCGGTCATAGGCACAGGGGCTTCCGCCTCTCTGGGTATGTCCAGGCACGGTTACTCGAACCTCCATGCCGCTCTTTTCCTGAATCTGCTCTGCGATCTCGTAGGAAACCGAAGGATATTTGTAATTTTCCAGTTTTTTCCTATATTCTTTTTTCGACAACTTGGCGTCCTCTTTGGAGATCGCGCCCTCTGCAACTGCCAGAATTGTAAATCTGCTGCCGCGGTTATGCCGTTCGTTGATTTTTTCCACAATCTTGTCGATATCGTAAGGAATTTCCGGGACCAGAATGATGTCCGCGCCGCCCGCGATACCGGCATTTAAGGTCAGCCAGCCAACCTTGTGTCCCATAACTTCTACGATAAATACGCGTCCATGGGATGCCGCCGTCGTATGGATGCAATCCAGCGCGTCTGTTGCAATGTTGACCGCGCTCTGGAAGCCAAAGGTCATATCCGTTCCCCAGAGATCGTTGTCGATGGTCTTGGGCAGCGTTACAATGTTCAGGCCTTCCTGACGCAGCAGGTTCGCTGTCTTATGTGTGCCGTTGCCGCCGAGGATTACCAGGCAGTCCAGCTGCAGCTTATAATAGGTCTGTTTCATCGCCGCCACTTTGTCGACACCGTCTGCGCCGGGCTCACGGATCAGCTTGTAAGGAGTACGGCTGCTGCCAAGGATTGTGCCGCCCTTTGTCAGAATACCCGAAAAATCGTCATACGTCATCAGACGGAACTTTCCGTAGATCAGTCCCTGATAACCGTCCTGAAAGCCATAGATTTCAACGTCTTCTGTGCTGTTATAAAGCACCTTTGCCACGCCTCTCATCGCTGCATTCAGTGCCTGACAGTCACCGCCGCTGGTCAGCATACCTACTCTCTTCATCCCAAAGTCCTCCTTCTCTGTGCTGCGCCCTCTGCAGCCATCATTTAACTAGAATTATATAATATTTTAAAAATATGTACAAGTGACTGTAAAATTTTCGCTTGCATATTAGAGATTTTTCGGCTAGAATGATGAT
>ERZ837487.3926-NODE-3926-length-12522-cov-3.164514_pt1 | contig 12522 bp, 8 predicted proteins | sample MGYA00519911_ERZ837487 | MGnify/ENA primary metagenome ERZ837487 (study PRJEB31850, sample SAMEA3708818) | human gut metagenome | biome: human gut; feature: human-associated habitat; material: faeces | place: China | collected 2014 ...
GGAATGGTACTGAGCAGGGGACTGGGATACTATGGGGAACTCTTTATCAGTGCGTTTTTTACAGTAATAGCGCAGCTGACGATAGGTCAGAAAACAAATGAAAAACAGGGGTAGTATGAATGATTGGATTTTATGATTATACAGTAGTGGTAACGTACATAAGCCTGATCTCTTCGATCATGGGCATGTTTTTTGCAATAGATGGGAAATTGCCGCTGGCAGTGTTCTGCCTTGCATTTTCAGGATTATGTGATATGTTTGACGGCAAGATCGCCCGGACAAAAAAGAACCGGACAGATGATGAGAAGGCTTTTGGGATTCAGATCGATTCCCTCTGCGATATTGTCTGTTTTGGCATTTTTCCGATCATTCTGGGATACCAGCTTGGAATGTGCAAGATCTACAGTCTGATGATCCTTGCTTTTTATGGTGTGGCAGGCGTGATCAGGCTGGCATATTTTAACGTAATGGAAGAGAAGCGTCAGCAGGAGACTGATGAAAAAAGAAAGTATTATCAGGGTCTTCCGATCACTTCTATTGCAGTCATTTTACCATTTTTGTATGCAATCTCAAATCTGTGTCAGGATAATTTTGAGATCGTGCTGAGTCTTGCGATGCTGCTTACCGGTCTTTTATTTGTACTTAATTTTAAATTTCCAAAGCCGAACAACAAACAGCTTACTGTGCTGATCATTGTTGTTGCAGCAGTTGTTTTGTACCTTCTGTTTTGCTTTAACTGGAAGGAATATTATGGCTGGAATTTATCTGATCTAATGTTCTGGAAACACAAAAAAGGATAAGACAAAATTATGAAAGAAAAAACAAGCAGACTTTTAACATTTTTATATACAACATCAGTTGGAAATAGGCTTCTTCGTATTCTTGTCAGTCCGGCAGTATCGAAGGCGGCAGGATGTGTGATGAACAGCAGATTATCTTTGATTGCTGTTCCAGGCTTTATAAAGTCACAGAATATTGATGTGTCGGAGTTTGAAAAAACAAGTTTTTCTTCCTATAATGATTTTTTTACAAGAAAGCTAAAACCAGATGCAAGATTATTAGCGCAGGGAGACGATATACTTATCAGTCCATGTGATGCAAAGCTTACGATTTTTCCAATCACGAATGATTCTCGCTTTTTGATCAAACAAGGTCAGTATACAGTACAGAGTCTGCTTCGTGATGAAAAACTGGCAAAACAGTTTGAAGGCGGTATTTTGTGGCAGCTTCGCTTAAGTGTAGATGATTATCACCGCTATATTTATCCAGTGAGCGGCAGACGTTCTCATGAGCGCATAATTAATGGTGTTTTCCATACGGTGCAGCCAATTGCGTTTGAACATTGCCCAGTATATAAGGAAAACACCAGAAAGTACTGCATTATTAAGACAAAGGAATTTGGCACGATTTTAATGATGGAAGTCGGTGCAATGATGGTTGGGCGAATTACCAACCATGAAGCAGTGCCAGGTTATGTGACTCGTGGTGAGGAAAAAGGTTATTTTGAATTTGGCGGTTCTACCATTATCCTTCTGACGCAAAAAGGTGCTGTTCTTCCAAGGAAGAATATTTTGTACCGAAGCGCCAGAGTAGAGGAAACGTGTATAAGACAGGGAGAAAAGATAGGAAAAGTTAATAATAATCAGCGATGATTTTTTACAGCGGCAGCTTAAGAATGATAGTACTTCCTTCGCTGTCGCTTTCGCTTACATAAACTGTTCCATTATGAAGCTGTGCAATTTCGGCAACTAGTGCAAGTCCAAGACCGGCACCGCCCATTGTGCGGCTTCTTGATTTATCAACACAGAAAAAAGGTGTAAAGATTTTTTCTTGATTTTCAGGAGCAATGCCAATTCCTGTATCCTTGATGCTAATTAAGGCAAATCCATTTTCATCTTTTATATCAATGTACACACTTCCATCGGGATGATTGTACTTGATTGCATTTTCAACAAGATTAAAAACAGCACGGTAGAGAAGAAGATAGCTTCCAGTGACGATACAGTCTTTGTCAGATTGGAAAAGTGTAATCTGCTTTTGATCAGCAATTGGTGCAAGATCACATAGAACTTCATCAGCGAGTGCTGCAAGGCTTATTGTATCAGAGCGCTTTACACGCTGCATTCCAGTCATATCAAGCAAAATCGAAGCTAAATGGCTAAGACGGTTTGTCTGCTCAAGAATCGTGGAAAAAAGTGTCTGGTATTCTGAAACAAAAGGTTCTTTCTTTTTGGAAAATACTTCAAGATTTGTCTGCATTACAGCAAGCGGAGTTCGAAGCTCATGAGCTGCATTGGCAGAAAACTGCTTTTGAACGTCAAATGCATCATTTAATCGAGCAAGCATCTGATTAAATGCTTCTGTCAGCTTAGAAATTTCATCATGGCTTTCTGGAACATCAATGGAAATAGAAAGATTCTGTGCCTGAATATCAGAAATTTTTTTACTGAGGCTGCGAAGCGGAGCAAGGCTTTTACGTGTAAGAAACCAAGTTGAAAGACTGCTTATTAAAATAACAACAATGGTTACAGCAAGACTTTTGATCATGAAAAGCTGCTTTGTATGGGCAAGCTGATCATTAATCTGTGGAAATAGCATAGATGGATCAACCTGAAATGTGATAGGGGAAGAGTCATTCTGATCAATATGGATCGCGTAATCGTGCAGATCATCCATTCCAGAGACGGCAGAATGACTTATAAAAAAATACATAAAAATGCAGGCAACTGTGACAAGAAGTGTTGTCAGTGCAGTAAGACGCCATTGAAGTGGCATTTTTGCAAAGAAGGAGCGCAGAGGCGCTTTTTTTTGTGTGTGAGTCATAAGAATCCTTTCCTTATCTAAATGTTTAATCATTACAGCAGTCTGCGTTAAGCAGATATCCTTCGCCTATCTTATTTTGAATAGGATCGTATCCAAGAGCTGCGCGAAGCTTTTTTCTAAGCGAGGAGATATGAACACGGATGGAATTACTGAAGCTGTTGACACTTCCATCCCAGATATGCTCAATCAATTCCTCTGGACTGATCACTTGATCTGGATGAAGAAGAAAATATTCTAACAGACTGCTTTCTTTTCGCGTGAGGGAAAGTGGCATATGATCAATCTGGGCAAGTCTTGTTTTTGTGTCAAATGATATGCGGCCGCAAGTTAGGCAGATATTTTCCTGAATAAATTTGCGGCGTGTGAGGCTTCGTATTCTGGCCTCAAGCTCTTCAAAATGGAAAGGTTTTGTAAGATAATCATTTGCACCAAGATCAAGTCCCTCCACCTTATCCTGAATTTGAGTTCTGGCAGAAAGGATGATAACTGGTGTGGATGAGTTTTCAGCGCGAAGCTGCTGTAAAATGGAAAGACCGTCCATTCCTGGAAGATTAAGGTCAAGCAAAATAAGATCGAATGGTTCTGTCAGACAAAGATCAAGTCCTTCATTTCCGTCCATGCAGGTGTCCACCTCGTATCCATCAAGGCGAAGTCCTTCAGCGATAGAGCTGCAAAGCTGTGCTTCATCTTCGATTACTAAAATGTGCATATCTTCATTCCCCTTTCAAAAATAGTTATTTTTTTAAAGTATATCATACGAATAATAAAATAGTTGTTAAAAAATAAAATTTCTTAACACTAATTTTATACGGCATGTGTTATAATCGCCTCAGATCAAAACAAAGAAAGGAAGGATCATAAGAAATGAGAAGAAATAGATTACATATTGGAGTGTTAGTAAAGGCATATTTAGCAGCAGGTGTGATTGGAGTGTCCTCCTTAGGTGCATTTGCAGCACCTGTATTTGCAGCAAAGAATGATAGCAGCAAGGAGACAACGACTGGAGAAGCAATCCCAGCAGGAGAGGCAATCCCAGCAGGAGAAGCAATCCCAGCAGGAGAATCAGTTCCGGAAGGAGAGGCAATTTCCTCCGATATGATTTCTGGAACATTTACACCATCTGAGATTTCCTGGAAGGTTCAGGATTCTTATGAGTTTCCATTCATGGGTCTGAATTTTACATTAACAGATGAGCTGTTAAAGCAGATGGAAGACAAAAAGGTTGCAATGCTGACAGATGAGAATTGGAATGAGGAAGGCAATGCAATTTCTTATGCATTATTTAGCTGGTATACAATGACAGAAGAGCAGCGTGATGCTGTCATTGAGAAAATGGGAACTGGCTATGATGACTGGTTAAAGAGTCTTGGAAAGATTGGAACACTTGGTGTATACAGCACAGATGTGACAGATCAGTTAGATGAACTGACTGGTTGCACAGAGCACACAAAGCTTGGCGAGAGCAGTGATGGAAAATATGAGTACTATTTAAGTATTAGTAAGGATGCAGATAAGAAGCTGAAAAAGGAATTAGAAAAGACAAAGACAGAGCTGACTGACATGGCAGAATTTCAGCAGATGTCCGCATTCGATCAGCCAATTGATATGGTGCAGCAGGATGGCGATAATGTTGGAAAGTTTGAGATGACAGGTATTGATAAGAAAACTTATACTGAGGATATGTTTAGTGAGTATGATCTTACGCTTGTAAATGTATTTACAACATGGTGCTCTCCATGTGTTAATGAGATTCCAGAGCTTGAGAAGCTGTATCAGGAGCTTAAGGATAAGGGCGTTGGTGTAACAGGTGTTGTATTAGATACGACAGACAGCGAAGGCAATAAGGATGAGCAGGCTATCAAAAAGGCAGAGCTTCTTCAGGAAAAGACAAAGGCTACCTATCCATTCTTGATTCCGGATAAGAATATGATGAATGGACGTCTTCAGGGCATATCTGCATTCCCAGAAACCTTCTTTGTAGATAAAAATGGAAACATTGTAGGTGAAACATATTCTGGAAGCCATACGCTTGAAGATTGGAAGGAAATTGTGGAAAAAGAGTTAAGCGCAATCAAGGAAAAGAATTGATATGAAAATAATGAAAAATAAAATGGAGTCTAGGGCGAATGCAGCCCTAGACTCCAAATGGACAGGACTTTGTCTGGCAGTGGTCGGACTGTTGATGATGGCGTTTGGTATTTTTCGCGGTGAGATGGCAGTTGTATTTACTAAGGCGATTAATATTTGTATGGAGTGTATAGGAATTGGATAAGAAAATGGCTCAGGAAAAAACAAGTAAGAAAAAAACAAATAAAGTAAGTGATGCAAAGCGCCATGGCATTCAGGCATTGTGGGCATTTTTGACAAACAGCCATGTATCAGGCTTTGTAACAGGAAAAATTTACACGGGAAAATTAAAAAATGTCTGCGTACCTGGACTCAACTGTTATTCTTGTCCAGGAGCTGTCGGAGCCTGTCCAATAGGTTCTTTGCAGGCTGTTGTGGGCAGCTGGAATTTTAAGATGGCTTATTATGTTATTGGCTTTTTGATTTTTATTGGAGCCATTTTTGGAAGACTGATCTGTGGCTTTTTATGTCCATTTGGACTGATACAGGATCTGTTAAATAAAATCCCATTTCCAAAAAAAATTCGTACCTTTAAGGGAGATAAGCTGCTTCGCAAGCTGAAATATGTAATATTTGCTGTGTTTGTTATTTTGCTTCCTATGTTTTTAGTGGACATTATGGGACAGGGCGCACCATATTTTTGCAAGCTTATATGTCCAGCTGGAACGCTTGAGGGCGGTATACCGCTTGCACTGTTAAATAAATCAATGCGCAGTGCACTTGGTGCTCTGTATGTTTGGAAGAATGCGATTTTGGTTGTAACAATCATTCTCTCAATTATAATTTACAGACCATTCTGCAAATATATTTGTCCGCTTGGAGCATTTTATTCCGTTTTCAACAAAGTATCGTTTTTCAAATATCGTGTCAACAAAGAAAAATGTGTTGGCTGTGGAAAATGCGCAAAGGTTTGTCGTATGCAGGTAGATCCTGTTGTAAACGCAAACAGCCTAGAGTGCATTCGCTGCGGACGCTGTAAGCAGGCTTGTCCAACAGGAGCCATTAGTTGTGGGGGAAGTAGGGAAAAAAATAATATATAAAATTAGAATAACTTTACATCTGGCAAGGCGAAAAAAGCCTTGCCTTTTTTTGTGAAAAAGCGTAAAGTGAACCTTGTAACATTGAGAATGAATCTGGTGCTAGAAAAAATTTGACGAGAGAAAAAGGAGAGAAAAAGCGATGAAGATTCCATTTGACGTGAAGATGTTAACAAGTGGGGCATCCCTTTTAGAGCAGGAGAAAGACAGTGCTTTATTGAAGCTGTCAAAGGATGGAGCGGGTATTGTACTGCCGTGGGATGTAATGAAAAATGAGCGCTACTTTATGTTTCAGATTGAGACACTTGAGGAACATTGTGATGCTTTCAATGTGTATGTGTATGGCAAGGATGATGAGCCAACGATGACGATTCGTTTTGGCATTCTTCCGCAGATTACAACACAGATTTGTTTGGATAAGGAGTGGTTTAAAGCAGGTGTGCTGTTTCCAGAGGCACTTCCGGGTGAGCTTAAGATTGTCTGCCATGGTGGACGAATTGTGCCAGAAGAAATTACACGTATTGAGATGAAGACTATTCCAGTATTTCATGATATTACCGTGCGTATCAGCAACATGGCATTAACAGATACATACCCAGAAGATGTTAAGCTTTTGGATGTTAAGCTTGTCGATAGTCTTGGACAGAATAAGCGAAAGGAATGGTCAGGAAAGACAGCAGATATCGAAGAATTAAAACCGATTCTAGAAAAGCAGGTGAAGGATGGCGCACAGGGCTATCCATTTGAAAACTGGTCAAAATGGGGCGGCTGGAAAAATAAAAAGCTGGCCAAGGGCACAGGATTTTTTACAAAATATAAGGCAGATGGCAAGTGGTGGCTTGCCGACCCGGATGGCTATGCATTTTTCAGCGTCGGACCAGACTGCGTGAATGTGCCAGTGGACTGTCGTGTTGATGGAATTGAAAAATGGCTAGATTGGCTGCCAGATGAGAAACAGCAGGCATATGAAGAAATGTTTTCACCAGACCGCGTATTTAAGGATAGAAAAAGAAATGCGAAGATGTTCTCCTATGCAGGTGCCAATTTATATCGTGTGTTTGGGGAAGACTGGTATCAGATATGGAAGAAGATGATGGCAGGACAGCTGATGCAGATGGGCATGAATACGCTTGGCAACTGGAGTGATCAGCGCCTTTTTGAAAATACACCGATACCATATGTAACTTCACTTCCAGAATTTCCTGAGACAAAAAAGAAAATTTTCCGTGATTTTCCAGATGTATTAAGTGATGAGTATAAAGAAAACGCAAAAAATAATGCAAAGGCAATTGCAGCAAGGAAGGATGATCCGATGATGATCGGCTATTTCCTTAGAAATGAGCCAAGCTGGGCATTTGTGGATAATTTGGTGCTGGCAGACGAGGTACTGTACAATCCAGAGCGCACTGTATGTAAGGAAAAGCTGATTGCGGCTTTAAAAGAAAAATATCAGACAGTGGAGGCATTAAACACAGCATGGAACACGAAGTTTACTGACTTTGATGATCTGTATCAGCCGATTCGTGATGCATCAGCTAAATCTGAGGCTGCAAAAGAAGATCAGAAAACATTCTCAAAAGAGATGCTTCGAGCTTATGTTGAGATTCCGTCAAAAGCATGCCGAGAAGTCGATCCAAATCATATGATTCTTGGTATGAGATGGGCATGGATTTCCGATCCAGATCTTGCAACGGGATGGGAGAATTTTGATGTATTTTCCATTAACTGTTATGCAGTCGATCCAACAGAAGCAATATCTCATGTTGTAGAGCTTGGTGTAGATCTGCCTATTATGATTGGTGAATTTCATTTTGGAGCACTAGATACAGGCTTATCAGCAACAGGACTTGAGGGTGTACTGACACAAAAAGACCGTGGAAAAGCCTATCGTTATTATTGCGAGCGCGTAGCAGCTCATCCAAATGGTGTTGGCTGCCACTATTTCCAGTGCTATGATCAGTTTGTTCTTGGTCGTTTTGATGGAGAAAATTATAACATTGGTTTGTTTGACATTTGCTCACGTCCATATCAGGATATGGCGTCTTATGTAAAGCAGTGCAGCGAAGCTATGTATGAGATTGCGGATGGCACAAAGGTGCCTACAGATGAAAAGGCAGAAAGCATTCCGATGATTGCGTATTAATGTGTTATTTTTTTCAATAGAAAGGAAATATTATGAGTAAATTGATGAAATCCGAATGGAGAGACCGCATCGGTCATTGGGTGCGCACACTTAAAGATGATTTTTATCAGCCACTTGGTGAGATTCAATGGGAGGCATTTCGCACAAATGAACAGCTCTCACTTGGGGAGGCAAAAAAAGAGCAGTTTGTTTCGGTAAAGCCAGGTTTTACTTGGGGAAATACATATGAATATTGTTGGATGAAGGGACACATTCAGCTGAGTGAAGAAGCTGAGGGCAAACGTATAGTGATGAATTTGAAGCCAGATGGTGAGGCAACACTGTTTGTAAATGATAAGGCTTTTGGTACATACCGTGCGTCTTGGGTTAATGAGCCGCATCATTATATTGTAGACAATGTGTTAAGTCGCTGTGCAAAGGGAGACGAGCAGTTTGATATCATGATGGAGGTCTATGCTGGTCATTATTATCCAGAGGCACCGACAGGAGGATGTGCGACAGGTCCAGTGCTTCCGGGCTCCTATACAGACAAATTAGAAGAGGGAAAGAGACGTACATTAGGACGCTGCACTTACGGAATTTGGAATGAAGATGCTTACCAACTTTTTATGGATGTAGATACACTTGGACGTTTACTTGAAGTGCTTGACAAGACAAGCCTTAGAGCGGCAAAAATAGCAAAGGCATTGGAACAGTTTACATTGATTGTTGATTTTGAGCAGGAACTGGATGCCAGAATTGAGTCCTATAAAAAAGCGCGTGAAGCTTTAAAGCCAGTGCTAGAGGCCGAGAATGGTTCGACAATGCCAGTCTTTTATGCAGTGGGAAATGCTCATTTGGATTTGGCTTGGCTGTGGCCGATTGCGGAAACCGGTCGTAAAACCGCGCGTACATTTGCGGCGCAGCTTCGTCTGATTGAGGAATATCCAGAATATAAATTTATTCAGAGCCAGCCAGCAGAGTATGAGATGTGCCGCAAACTGTATCCGGAACTTTTTGAGCGAATCAAGGCGGCTGTCAAAAAAGGACAGTGGATTGCAGAGGGTGCCATGTGGGTGGAACCTGACACGAATATGGCAAGTGGTGAGGCACTGATTCGTCAACTGCTGTATGGAAAGCAGTATTATAAGGACGTATTTGATGTGGACAGTGAAGTGCTGTGGCTTCCAGATACGTTTGGCTACACAGGGGCATTGCCACAGATTTTAAAGGGATGCAAGGTCAACTATCTGGTAACCCAGAAGATCTTTTGGTCATATAACGAGGGTGAGCAGTTCCCGTATCATTACTTTAACTGGGAAGGCATAGACGGAAGTAGGATTGTGTCATTTCTTCCGACAAGCTATACTTATAAGACTAATCCTAAGCAACTTGAAGAAGTGTGGAAAAACAGAAGTCAGCTTCAGGATCTGGATGCCTTTTTGCTGCCGTTTGGCTATGGCGATGGCGGCGGTGGTCCAACAAGAGACGATATTGAGTATGCAAAAAGAGAACAAAATCTTGAGGGTGCACCGAGAGTTGAACTGTCTGATCCGAAGAGCTTTTTCAAGAAAATGGACGAAGCGGGCGGACCGGTCAATACTTATGTAGGTGAGCTGTATTTTAATGCTCACAGAGGAACCTACACCTCTCAGGCAAAAGTAAAGCAAAATAATAGACGTGCTGAGTTTGCACTTCGCGAGATGGAGATGTGGGGAGCATTTGGTCTTTGTAAGGGAAATGTATATGACAGTGAGAAGGCTGATGCTCTCTGGAAGGAATTATTGTTAAATCAGTTTCACGATATTCTTCCAGGCTCCTCGATTGGAAGAGTTTACGAGGAAGCAAGGAAAGCTGTTGGCGGTGTAATTGAGACAGCAAATAAACAGGCAGATATATATATGAGTCAGCTTGTAACAAAAGAAAATGAAAATGATGTGACGCTCTTTAACTCATTTGGTTTTGAGAGAAAGACGGTGGTAGAGCTTCCAGAAGCATTTGCAGACGGTGCAAAAACCTTTGAAGGAGAGGAAGTTTTTGTTGAGAAGACACCGTTTGGCGTTAAGGCATGGGTAACAATCCCACCGTGCGGAGCTGTTACACTTGTTCCATACAAGAAGAAAAATGTGGAGCAAAAGGCTGTGTCAGCAGAAAAGACCACGGACGGCATTGCGCTTGAAAATTCACAGGTACGCGTCAAGATAAACAAAAAAGGCGAGGTGACAAGCTTTGTCCTAAAGGAATCAGGACGTGAGTTTGCAGCAGATGCCTTGAATTGTTTCCATTTTTATAAGGATGTACCACGCATGTTTGATGCATGGGATATCGACTCAAATTATAGGGAGCAGGAGCTTGAAGGAGCATTTGATGTGTGTACTGAGCTTGTGGCAGATGGAATAGAAGCAGTCATTAAAGTTACAGGAAAGATTGGAAAATCTTCATATACACAGTATATTCGTCTGGCAAAGGACAGCAGACGTCTCGAATTTGATACAACGATTGACTGGAAAGAGCTACATCGCTTGCTAAAGACTTCATTTCCAGTAGCGGTTTATGCAGAAAATGGAATCAATGAGATGCAGTTTGGCTATGTAATGCGCCCAACTCATCGTTCAAGAGAATACGAAAAAGATCGTTTTGAGGTATGCAATCACAGATACAGTGCGCTGTGCGATGCGTCTCACGGTGCAGCCGTATTAAATGACTGCAAGTATGGAATCAGCATGAATCAAAATGCGTTAGAACTAACTCTTCTTCGTGCAGCAGCAGCGCCAGAAATGCGTGCAGATAATCAGGTTCATCATTTTACATACGCGTTTACTGCTTGGGAAGGTGATTTTGCCGGATGTGATGTGGTAAAGCAGGGCTATGAACTAAATGAAAAGCCAAGACTGGTGCTGGGATGTGTGCCGACATTTAGCATAGCTTCTGTAAAGAACGGCACAGTTGTCTTAGATACAATAAAGCCGGCATTAGACAGAAGCGGTGATTTGATACTTCGTCTGTATGAGCCTAAAAAGGCAGCGGGAAAAGCACAGATTTTGCTGAATGTTGATGCAAAGAAGGCTTGGCTTTGTGATATGCTGGAAAATAAAGAGCAGGAGATAGTAATAAAAGACGGCATGTTAGAGCTTGAGTTTGGTGCATTTCAGATTCAAACGATTCGTCTGTCGATTGAGGAAGCTATGGCATAAAAGAGCCTGCAAATGAAAAGGCAGAAAGCATTCCGATGATTGCGTATTAAATGCGTTTTTATGAGGTGGATAAAGGGGGCAGGAAACTGCCCCTTTTGTGTAATAAAAGACATTGTATAATTCTTGTATCAAGCAACTTTGCAAGTGTATCAGACAGGAAACAGTGAATAAAATTACTATGAAAGGAAGAAGTTGAGGATAAAAAATGGTGGATGAATTTTTTTTACAATCATTGATCCAAATTACACATGGTGAAATTAGATTGATTGATAATGACAGAAAGATTCGGAGAATTGGACAGACAAATGAAGATGAGGATCCATTTTTTACGGATCCCAATTTTCTAAATGATGTGTTAGAACGAAGACCAGAAGCGTCAATTGATGTTTTCTGGGAAGATGACGTTTATTATGCGAGGGTTCGTCGAAAAAACATACAGGGATGGATTCTTGCGGGACCAGTTCAGACAATTGTTGGTGCAGCACCTGCGCTTAAAATCGCTCAAAAGCATAAAATTGAAACAAAATTATATCGCCTTCCGTATTGTGAATTAAAAACATTTTTAGAAGCAATGAAGCTGCTTCTTTATGAGGAAACAGGTGAAAAAGTTTGTTTGGGTGAGTTGTATACAAAACAACAGTCTGAGACAGAGCAACAGAAATTTTTTAAAAAAAAGTGCTGGATGGAAAATGGGGAACATTTGCACAATCCTTACAAACATGAGCAAAAGAAGCTTGGAAGTATTCGAGCTGGAAATTTAAAACAATTGGAAGAATGTCAAAATGAAGTATGGACAGGAGAAATTGGCAAACTTGCAGATAATCCTCTTCGTCAAGAGAAAAATCTTTCAATTGTTGTAATTTCTATTGCATGTAGAGCAGCAATTGATGGTGGCGTGGCACCTCATAAGGCATTTTCGATGTCAGATGTGTTTATTAGTAATATCGAAAGAATGACTCAGGTATTGCCAATTCAGGCAGCAGTTGTTGAATATGAACGAGAATTTGCACGAGCCGTTGAACAGGTCAAGCACGATAGCGAGCATAATCGTTATGTGGAGAGGGCGAAGGAATATGTTGCAGAACATATGGATGAATCAATTAGAGTAGTACAAATTGGAGAAGCACTTGGCATTAATGAAAATTATCTGACAGGCCTCTTTCATAAATATGAGGGAATTACGTTGCAGCACTATATACGAAAAGAAAAGGTTCATCAA
>ERZ837487.3929-NODE-3929-length-12512-cov-3.257446_pt1 | contig 12512 bp, 8 predicted proteins | sample MGYA00519911_ERZ837487 | MGnify/ENA primary metagenome ERZ837487 (study PRJEB31850, sample SAMEA3708818) | human gut metagenome | biome: human gut; feature: human-associated habitat; material: faeces | place: China | collected 2014 ...
AGCCGTATTGTATGTAAAGGGAAAAAGTCTGCAGTTAAAAGTAAACGGTGTTTCGGGAAAGACGGTATGGAGTTCTGCCAATAAAAAAATCGTTAAAGTCAGCTCTAAGGGAAAAATAACAGCAGTAAAAACCGGAACAACAGTGGTTAAGGCTAAAATAGGAAAAAAAGTGTATACCTGTAAGGTTACGGTAAAAAATCCTTATCTGTCTGCAAAGAGCTTAAAATTTGTATGGGGAACAGCGAATACGTCCAGGAAGCTTTCGATAAAGGGTGATGTGATCAAAACTGCCTCAAGTTCAAATACAAAGGTTGCCAAGGTAAAAAAAGATGGTACGGTTTCTGTAACAGGAACAGGAACATGTACAGTAACCTTTAAAGATTCCAAGAAGAGAACATATCGATGTAAGATAACAGTTGTGAAACCAACACTGAAAAATCAAAAAGCTACTCTGGAAGAAGGGGAAAGTATCCAGCTTGGTTTTAAGGAAAAGGGTGTTAAAGTAAGCTGGTCATCTGCTGATCAGAAAATTGCAACAGTAACAAAAACAGGTGTTGTCCAGGCAGTCGGAGAGGGAAATACATCGATCGTTGCCAAAGTAAAAGGAATAAAAATCTTTGCAAGGATTTTTGTTACGAAAAAATACGTGCAGGATTCCGGACATGAATACACCAGAGGTGAATGGGTAAAACTTCTTCTGGATAAAGTTGGCTGCAAGTATGAAGAGCAGTTTGATAGCAAAAATTATTATTATGCTGATACCAGAGAAAATGAAAATGGAATCGCAGCAGAAATTGCAAAAACTATGGGAATCATTCCCGATGAAACCGATGAGCAGGATGTTCCATATTTTTATCCTGACGAATATGCAACAAGAGAGTTTGCCGCATATACAGCAGTAATGCTTATGGGATATGAAACTACGGATGAAGAACCGACATGTGCAGATGCGGCTCAGATCAGGTATAAAAATGTTGTAGCTATTGCACTGAAAAAGAATATGCTGTCTCTGAATGGAGATACCTTTGAACCGGAGAAGGCAATTAACGGAAATGATGCAGCTCAGATCTTAAAAGCTATCGACCAGATCACTGAGGACTCAGTAATCGATGAGAATTATGACAGCAAGGTTACCTATGCAACAAATGTAGTTGAAGTCAAAGATACTTCCAAAAATATATACAATGTTGTCCAGAACAGTGACGGAACTTATACGATCACAGTAAAAGATGGAAATGCTTATAAAAATCTGGAAACCGGAAAGGTTGTACTGTTTTCTGCAAAGGAAATGGGAACAGATACAGATATTGCATTAAAAGTCCAGAATATCACAAAGGACGGACAGGGCCGTCTGATCATTAAGGCCGGCAAACCGGATGATATTTCAGAGGTTTACAAATCAATTGATTTTGAAGGTGCAGGAATTGCAGATCCGGAAAATATGCAGGTAACTGCAGAGGGCGTTCAATATGAGTATATTCCGGAAAATTCAAGTGAGGTGCCGGCAGGAGGACTTACTCTCGGCGGAAGTATTCCGGTTCCAGGTAAATTGAAATTTGATCTTAATCATAAATTTAATGATAAGGTGAAGTTGTCCGGTTCTGTTGCTGTTACGATTCCGGATGTAAGCTGTAAGCTGGATGCTGGATTTAGCTGGGGAAAGATAGAGGTAAGGCATTTTATTGCGTCAGTTACAGGAAAAGCTGATTTCGAAGGCGGACTTTATATAAGTGGCGTGAATTCAGAGCAGCAGATCAAACATGCAAGTGGAACTATGGAAACAGTCAGCGATGTACTTGAACTGGGACGAGTTCCTATAAAGCTTGGTACAACTGGTCTTTCTGCAGATCTGGTGGTTTCTCTGTTTTATGATGTGTCCGGGCAGTTTGTTGTGAAATATTCCGTTGAAGCAACTGGCGGATATGAATTCAAAGATGGAAATGGAAGATTTATCCATGATTTCAGTCAGACTTTGACACCGGTCACAATAGAAGGATCTGCGAAATGCGGTCTTCAGTTTGGATTAAATCTGACTGCATTGGAGACATGGGATCTGGCAGGAATTGATATTAAGGTAGGACCTGCGGCAAAGGCAAGCGTATCCTATACAGTTCGTGATGCCGGAAATGTGCTTTGTTCTGATGTAAGAACCTATATTTACGCAGCGGGTGAGTTGAATCCGGATACGGTGGTCGGAAAGTTCCTGAAAACGGTATGGCATTATACGTTGTCCAAGGATTTTCTGTCTGATGATGACGATAATCCACTAAAATTGAAGGTTCATTTTGAAAATGGAACACTGGTGGATAAATGTACAGTCGGAGCCGGAAGCATTGAGGGAAGCGTTTTGGATTCAAACAGCAAAGCTCCTGTAAAAAATGCCAGCGTGGAAGCATATTCCGGAACAGTCAAGGTTGAAAAAACTTTCACGAAAGAAGATGGAACTTATTCATTTAATGATCTTGATGAAGGAACCTACAAAATTGTTGTCACAGCAACCGGTTACCAGAAATATGAGAGCAGTTCCATGGAAGTATCAGCGAACCAGATCACATACGCAGAATCTTTCCTGATGGTATCCAGAGCAGAAGCCGGAGATGGTGAGCTGAGTGGAAGATTTATTCATTCCATGACCGGCGGAAATATAGAAAATGTAACTTATGAATTACGTAAGGGCTGGGATAATGTGATCGGAGAGACTGTGAAAGAAGGCGTATCAGCAGATGGAACCTATACGTTGACCGTGCCAGCCGGAAACTATACGCTGAATGCAAGCAATGAAGATTTTGTTTCTGCCCATATCAATGTTGTAGTTCAGGCAAATGCATGCAGTGAACGTGATGTAACAATGTCACCGACCAATATCAGTGCAGGAGATGAGGGACTTCTTCAGATCGTGCTTACATGGGGAGAAACTCCGCGAGACCTGGATTCTCATCTGCTGGGACCTGCTGATGAAAACGGAGATGACTACTTCCATGTATACTACAGGGATAAAAATGCATATTCAGAGGATGGAGATGTAATAGCAAATCTGGATCTGGATGATACAAGCAGCTATGGACCGGAAACAACAACCATATACAAAGGCTTCACCGGAAGAAAATATAGCTTTTATGTATACGATTATACAAACGGTGAAGATGATGCGAGTACAGAATTATCTGCTTCGTCAGCCAAAGTAACCGTTTACCGGGGTGGAAAACAGATCTACCAGGCAAATGTACCGGTTAACAGGGAAGGATACCTGTGGCATGTATTTGACTATGATGTGCAGTTAAACAAGCTTATGCCAGTCAATACCTTTGTATATGATTATGAAGTGCCGGAAGCAAATGCAATGGAAGATAATTCAGGCATTATTTCAGAAACAGAAGCCCTTGAGATCATCCGAAACAGTGAAAAGAAAGCTGAAGAAGAGAGCAGCGAGGAACTCAATATGAGTTCTGAAGAAGGAAAGACGGACGATAATACTGAGGAAGAGATATTTGATGATTCCAGTGAAGAGCCGGAGATATCAGAAAGTGGTGATACGGCTGAAGTAATTGAGTTTCCGAAGGACTCTGAAACGGAAGAAGAAAATGACGGAACAGAAATAACAGAAGAGGATAGTGAGAGTGCGGAGGAGCTGCCGGTGGAAGATATTTATGAGGGATCAGAGGAGTTAGGTCTGGCAGGATAAAAATGTACTGTGATCGAACAGATCTCGCTGTTTGTGGCAGTACGCATATTCGGGCCCCATATGCCGGCACCGGAGGTAACGATGTTGTGCATAGTCCCCTTTTTCAGGTAACCGCAGGAATTTTCCCAGACCAGGCCGGTGATGATGTTCAGAGGGAACAGCTGGCCGTCATGAGTATGGCCGCAGAGATCAAGGTCTGCGCCTGCGGCTGCCACTTCATCCAGCTGACCGGGCTGATGATCCATAAAAATAATCGGGAGTGTTTTGTCAAGGCAGGCTGTAAGCTGGTCAGGATCCTTACGGGTGTCGGACATTTTTCGGCAGCGTGAAGGATCCTTACGGCCTGTCAGATAAAACCGTTTATCTATGAGGACGGTTTCGTCATCGAGAAGCCGGATGTTGGCAGATTCCAGAAAATTCCGCATTCTGGGATCATCATAATCTTTTTTTGCATTGCGGAAGGTAAAACCGGCCAGAATCGGTTCGCTGAGATCATGGTTGCCCCAACAGGCATAAACGCCGTATCTGGATTTCAGCGAACGGAGAATGGCCGCTGTTTTTTTCGGGTTTTTGATCCCTTCATATTCGTTATCAAAAATATCGCCGGCAATACAGATCAGATCCGGATCTTCGGCGTTGATCTTTTTTACAAGAAGCCCGGCATGTTTTTCTCCGATACTGTAACCGAAATGAATGTCTGCGAGCAGGACGATCTTCAGGGAGTCCATTCCCTTCACCTGCTTGTCTATTTTCACATCATAAGTTTTTGTCTTAATGTTCCACTGATTAAAAATCCCATAGAGACTGACACCAATGATCAGAAGGGTGCAGACAGCGCCTGTGACTACGAAGGCTTTCCGGGAATACATCCAGGCCGGATGAAGCGTATGCTTCAGGATCAGTCTGCAGAGATCTGTAGTTACGATTACGATCAGGATGTAAAGAAATGTTCCCTGAAAATAATTTGCCGTATTTTTCAGGAAGCGATGGAGCGCAGGGGGCTTCCGGATGAGAAAACAGGTCAGAAGAGAAGTGGACAGAAAAATATAAACACCTGCAAAGCATGCCCGGAACGCAAAGGTCTGGAAAAAATGAGTACAGGCACCCATCCACAAAATCATCCAGCGGACGATATAAATATTAATGAGCATATATAATGGTGCGAGAAAGATGGCAAGCATGGTGTGTGATACCTCCATTCGTGGCAAGCAATAAGCGGTGAGCAGGACTGATCGCTGCAGATACTTTTTGGATTGATACATAGCATTTCCATAAATTACTGCAGCATGTTCGGAATAACTTTTTTTGATGCATCGATTCATAGAACTGCTATAGTATACAGCAAATAATAATTTTTGGCAAAAGAACATATATTAGGAAAAAGAACGCTTATGGTGTTTTTATGAAAAAATATGCGCTTCTTCGATATTGTCTGGTGTTTTTAGCAATTGTTCTTCCTTATTTTTCGGCGGCAACCATTAATGGACCGGAGAGGGTCCTGGCAGAGAGGGTGCCGGATATGGAAGAATATCTCCCGGTCATTGTTTTTTCGCAGATTTCCCCGGATATGAAAAAAGAAACCATAAAAGCGCAGACTGTGATCGCACGGTCGAATATTCAAAGGTGGCTGGGCGAGGGGAAAAATCTCGCAGAGATCCTGAGGGAAAACGGAAGTACAGAGGAAGTCTGGAGATATTTTTTTGCAGAAAAAAGGCAGATCTATGAGCAGGCAGCAAAAGAGACGGATGGACAGGTACTTACATATGAAGGAAAAGTGAGGCTGACTCCCTGGCATAAGAGAAGTGCAGGGAAAACCCGCAGCGGGGAAGAAGTTTTTCATGATGAGGCGTATACATATCTGAAATCGGCAGATAGCAGTGAGGACAAAAAATCTCCGGATCATATAAAAATCGTGGAAATTCCTGCGGGGCAGCTTTCCGGGGAGCTGAAGATCAAAAAACGGGACAGTGCCGGTTATGTGACAGAGCTTACGATTGGGGAAACACTTCTGGAGGGAGAAAGCTTTGCAGCGGGAATGGGACTGGAATCCGCGAATTTCAGTTTGAAGAAAAAGGATGATATTTATTATCTGCGAGTGCGTGGCAGCGGTCATGGTGTGGGATTTTCCCAGTTTGGTGGAAATGAGATGGCAAAAAACGGAAGCAGTGCGGAGGAGATCCTGAAAAAATATTTTCCGGAGATGGAGCTGAAAGCTGAGGATTAAAGAAAGTCAGGCATCCGAAGCAACGTCTGATAAAAAAATATTCAAAAAATGAATAGACAGCCATATTCTGGACACTCTATAGATATAGAAATGGTGACCGAAACGGCAGCTTTACTGTTTTTTCTGTTACTGAAAATGAACATATCAGACAGAGGTGGAAAGAATATGAAAAGTAAAATTATGAGAGGTATTATCAACGGAGGTGTTCTGGCAGCAGTGGCGGCACTTGGGATTACTGTTTATCAGCTTGGAACAAAGCCCATCGCAGAAAATCCCCAGGAGGAAAATTCTGTACAGGTAGAAGAGACCGGGCTGGAAGAGGAGCTTTCGGACGGGGAAAACGCAGAGGATGCGGCAGCTGCCGGAGATGGCTGGCAGGATGCAGCACAGGATGAGATCTCTGATGGAGAAACCGGAGATGAAGCAGGTCTGTCAGGAGCTTCAGAAGCCGGAGCAGATGGAGTGACAGGAAGCATCCGTGAGACTGCAGGAAGTGGTACAGCCGAAAATGCAGCGGCAGATGCAGATAATGGAAGTGGTACGGATGATAGGAGCGTGTCTGCGGCGGCAGGTGCAGACAGAAGCCGCACAGATGGCACTGGAAATACAGCAGATAATGCATCGGCAGAGGGAGCAGTGAATAACGGAGCTGGAGCTTCCACAGATACCGCAGAGACCTCAGCTGTCGGAATTGCGGCACAGGCTTTGGATTTTACGGAGGATTCCATTATGGAATGGCCGGTCAGAGGAACGGTTCTTGTGGATTACAATATGGATGAAACCGTATATTATCCGACTTTGGATCAGTATCGTGTAAGCTCTGCCATTGCTTTGCAGGCAGTGGAGGATGCGCCGGTGTATGCGGCGGCTGATGGTCAGGTGCTTTCTGTTGTACAGGATGCCTGCACGGGAACGACTGTGACTATGGAGTTGGGAAATGGTTATCAGGCAGTATACGGGCAGCTGAAGGATCTTACTGTGGCAGAAGGTGACACAGTAAAGGAGGGTGAAGTGATCGGAAATATCAGTGCACCTACCAAATATTATTCTGTAGAAGGCCCGAATCTTTATTTTGCAATGAAAAAGGATGGCGTGCCGGTAGATCCGTTTGAATATCTGGAATGACAGGGAAAACCGAAAAACAGATATGCCGGGGAGATTTTTGGAAACAGAGTATGGAGGATACGGGATGGGAGGTATATGCATCCCGTATCCTCTGCGTTGTGAAGCGTATTAGTGAGAACGGAGTGAGCAGTAATAAAAATTTCCATTTACATAGGAAAAGAATCTTTTTTACAGGAAAGAAACCGTGTATAATCTATATTATAAATATGCATACAAGGACAGATATAACAGGACAAAAGAAGAGGTACATAAGTTATGAACATTAATGAAATAGCCAGGCTTGCCGGAGTTTCCAGAGCTACGGTATCCAGATATTTGAATAATGGATATGTCAGCAGTGAAAAAAAGGAAGTCATCCGCAGGGTAATCCAGGAGACAGGATATCAGCCATCCTCCCAGGCACAGACACTGCGGACCAAAAAAACCAGTCTCATCGGTGTCATCCTTCCAAAGATCAATTCAGATACCATAAGCCGTGAGGTGACAGGGATCAGTGATATTCTTACACGGAGAGGATATCAGCTTATTCTGGCCAATACCAATAATGATGTGGAAGAAGAGCTGAAATACCTTTCTCTGTTTAAAGAACGTCAGGTGGACGGAGTGGTTTTTATTGCTACCATGTTTACCAGAAAGCATAAACAGATGCTGAAGGATTATAAGGTACCGATCGTGATCCTGGGACAGCATCTGGACGGATATCCATGTATTTATCAGGATGATCATAAAGCAGCTTTTCAGGTCACGGAGAAGCTGGCGGAGAAGGGGAAAAAGTTTGCCTATATCGGCGTTACAGATAAGGACGAGGCAGTTGGTGCCTGCAGGAAAAAGGGTTTTATGGATGCTATCCATAAAGCTAAGCTGGAGGTCGTGCCGGAGAGGATGAAGATCGGAAGCTTTACCATGGATTCCGGGTATGAGATGGCGAAGGAGCTTTTTGAGGAGGAGCCTTCCATAGATTCTCTTGTGTGTGCTACGGATACTATGGCGGTGGGAGCCATGACTTATTTGAAGGAGATCGGGCTTCGCATTCCCGAGGATGTTCAGATTGCAGGGATCGGGGATGGAGTTCCGGGTAAGATCGTGGAACCGAAGCTGACAACGGTACATTTTTATTATAAGACCAGCGGAATGGAGGCAGCAGCCATGCTGGCTGATCTTATTGAGAACGATACCGGGATCAGCAAGGAAATAAAAATGGGATGTGAGCTTGTGGAACGGGAATCTCACAGGTAACAGAGAATATCCTCGCAGACAGAGGAAGAAATTATAAGTTATTGTGGAACAGGAGCAGATCTTTTGGGAGAAAAAGACCTGCTTCTTTTTGCGTGGTGCTGTGTTATGGCTGAGCAAACACAGAAAAATGCCAGATTTTTTCTGCGATGTCCTGACTGGTTTGTCTGTCTTGCATCTGTTCTTATGGAATATGTACAATTTTGACCGAAGAAATTTGTGAGATGTTGCGGATTTACAAATAATAATGCAGTAGTTATAATACAAGTAAGATATGAGAACGATTCCACATAAGAGCGCAAGCAACAACATAAAACAAACCATTGAAAAGTGCTAAAATCATCAAAAAACTTAAAAAAATGGAAAGATTACCGTTCCTTGTATGAATAGATATATGAAATCAATCTCATAAATAAATGAAAAACAATGGATCAGAGATAATAAATCCCGGGAAGCTGAAGAAAGAACAGACAGATCTGATCCGAAGAAAGGGAAAGCAGAAAGAGATGACTGTCCGGGAACAGTAGCAGAAAAGGAGGAAGGACATGGATTACAGAAAGACAGCACAGGAAATCTATGATCATGTAGGAAAGAAAGAAAACATCATTTCCGCGGCGCACTGTGCAACAAGGCTTCGTCTGGTCATTGCGGATAATGACAAGGCGGATAAGGAATATGTAGAGAACATCGACGGTGTGAAGGGCGTGTTTTTCGCACAGGGACAGATGCAGATCATCCTGGGAACAGGAGTTGTAAACAAGGTTTATGATGAATTTATCCAGATCGCCGGAATATCAGAGAGTAGTAAGGATGAGCTTAAGAAGGTGGCAGCATCCAAGGCTAATCCAATACAGAGACTGATCAAGACACTGGGAGATATTTTTGTCCCGATCATCCCAGCTATCGTAGCCAGCGGATTTTTGATGGGAATCATGGAAGCCCTGAACTTCATGGTAAACAACGGCTTCCTGAATATTAACACCAATGGTTCCATTTATGTATTTGCACAGCTTTTCAGTAACACAGCGTATACATTTCTGCCGATCCTTATCGCTTACAGTGGTGCGAAGGTATTCGGTGCCAACCCTTATCTGGGTGCGGTTATCGGTATGATCATGATCCATCCAAATCTGCAGAATGCCTGGACTGTTGCAACAGAGGGTGTGCAGGCAACGCAGAAGGTATGGTTTGGACTTTACTCTATTGACATGGTGGGATATCAGGGACATGTGATCCCGGTTATCATTGCAGTATGGGTACTGGCACAGATCGAGAAAAGACTTCATAAGATCGTACCTGCAATGTTCGATCTTTTTGTAACACCACTTGTCAGTGTTTTTGTAACCGGTTATCTTACACTTTCCATTATCGGACCGATCTTCGTAGCTGTTGAGAACGGACTTCTGGATGGGATCCAGTGGCTGATCGCACTGCCATTTGGAATCGGAAGCTTTATCATGGGTGCCTTTTATGCACCGACTGTTGTTGCCGGTGTTCATCACATGTACACTATCATTGACCTTGGACAGCTGGCCAAATTCGGCGTTACCTACTGGCTGCCACTTGCATCTGCAGCTAACATTGCACAGGGTGGTGCAGCTCTTGCTGTAGGCCTGAAATCCAGAAATCAGAAGATCAAATCCATGGCTGTTCCTTCTGCCTTAAGCGCATGCATGGGAATCACAGAGCCGGCAATCTTCGGTGTAAACCTCCGCTTCGGAAAGCCGTTTATCATGGGCTGCCTGGGTGGTGCATGCGGAGCACTTTTTGCCTCCATTAGCAGTCTTGGTGCCACAGGAACAGGTGTTACCGGTATCTTCGGAATCCTGCTGTGCCTGAATAATCCGGTTTCTTATATACTCATGTTTGTCATCGCATTTGGTGTGGCTTTTGTGCTTACCTGGATGTTCGGATATAAGGATGAGGTACAGGAAACAGTTGAAAAAAATATTGAAGCAGAGAAAAAATCAGATGCTCCGGCAGAAATTGCCCAGGAGAAAACTTCAGAGACAGGTGCACAGACCCTCTACAGCCCGCTTGAGGGAACTGCAATCCCGCTTTCAGAAGTAAAGGATGCAACCTTTGCATCTGAAGTCCTTGGAAGGGGCATGGCAGTGATTCCGTCCAAAGGTGAGGTAAAAGCACCTTGCGACGCAACAGTTTCTACAATTTTTGACACAAAGCATGCCATCGGGCTTGCGACAGAAAGTGGTCTGGAGCTGCTGATCCATATCGGCGTTGACACCGTTGAACTTGGCGGTAAATTCTACACCGCTCATGTAAAGGACGGTGACGTGGTCAAAAAAGGCCAGACACTGATCACCTTTGATATGGATGCTATTAAGGCAGCCGGCTATGATGTGACCACACCGCTGATCGTAACCAATACCGATGATTATGAAGAAGTAAAAATGCTTGCAGAAGGAACAGTAAATAATGGTTCTGAAGTACTGGAGGTAAAATAAAATGAGTTCTCTGACCAAGGTACTTGCAGAGGAAGTGCGAAAAATCGAGGAAACGGCAGCAGTTGCCAGGACGATGCAGACAGACCGTCTGACCCATCATCTGATGCCGCCTGTGGGATGGCTCAATGACCCGAACGGATTATGCTGGTACAAGGGAAGATATCATGTGTTTTTCCAGTATTCTCCGTTTGAGGCCAACGGTGGACTGAAATTCTGGGGGCATTACTCCAGTGAAGATATGATCAGCTGGAGATATGAAGGGGTTCCGCTTCTGCCGGACAGCATTTATGACTGTCATGGTGTTTACTCAGGCTCTGCCATTGCGGAGAAAGATAAGCTTCATCTTTTCTACACAGGAAACATCAAGATGGATGGAGATTATGATTATATCAATAACGGAAGGCAGTCCAGCACTCTTCATGTGGAGAGTGCGGACGGCCTTCATTTCGGAACAAAGGAGGTTGCAGTTTCCTGCGAGGATTATCCGGAGAATTACACCTGCCACATCCGTGACCCGAAGGTCTGGAAGGAGGGGGAAGAGTACCGGATGATCCTTGGCGGCCGTCAGAAAAGCGACCAGGGCGCCGTACTTTTTTACAGATCCGAAGATCTGAAGAACTGGAAATTTGACAGTGAGCTTACTACAGAAAAGGCATTCGGATACATGTGGGAGTGCCCGGATTTTTTCACTCTTGAGGGACAGGAGGTGCTTTCTGTATCTCCCCAGGGACTGACCAGAGAAGAGTTCCGTTTTCAGAACATCTATCAGTCCGGATACTTTATCCTGAAGGATGGAAAGCCGGAGGAAAAAGCTTTCCGGGAATGGGACCACGGCTTTGATTTCTATGCACCCCAGACATTCCAGGATGGAAAGGGCAGACGGATCCTGATCGGCTGGATGGGAATGCCGGATGCAGATAAGGAGTATGTGAATCCTACAGCAGAGAGCGAAGGCTGGCAGCATTGCCTGACTGTTCCAAGGGAAGTTACGTATAAAAACGGAATGCTTTATCAGTATCCGGTGAAAGAACTGAACGGGCTGAGAAAGACTGGCGTTTCTGTCAGCGGTTCCAGTGCGGAGATTCCGGTGAATGGACCGTTTGATCTGGATGTTCAGGTAAAAGGTGAGCAGGGTAAAGTGAGCCTTGGGGAAAATCTCTTCCTGGAATATCAGGACGGAGATGTGATCTTAACTCTCTCCGAGAAGGCCGGTGCCGGACGTAAAGTACGTAAGGCGCATGTTCCGTCCGGTGTGATCGAAAGCATCAGAGTTCTTGCGGATACTACAGCTGTGGAAATCTATGTGAATGGCGGAGAGGTTGTTTTCTCTTCCAGATATTATCCGGAAACGCAGGAACAGACTGTGAAGGTGGAGGCTGTGGAGTGTGATGGGAAGATTTATGTGCTGAAGAATTATGTGATGGAGTAGGCTGGGCTTATTGATCGGGAAATACAGCAAGATCAGAATACGAATACCTATAGAGCAGCTATGCAGTGAATTCCATATTCACAGAAATAAGAAATGACCGTATAATAAAGCAGGTGGGAAAATCCGCAGCCGGAATCCCGACCTGCTTTTATTTTTTTGATGTAAGTGAAATACATGAATTGTGCCGGCTGCTTGAGGATAGAAGGACGGCTGCTGAAGAAATGCTGGTGGCTGTCTTTACATAGAAAGAATGCGGCCGACTGGATGTTTGTTTTACAGGAGAGGAAATATCACGGAAGACAGATTACACTGTCCAGAAAAGTGTTCAGATATTTGTTTTACAGGAAGGCAAAT
>ERZ837487.3931-NODE-3931-length-12504-cov-2.602458_pt1 | contig 12504 bp, 9 predicted proteins | sample MGYA00519911_ERZ837487 | MGnify/ENA primary metagenome ERZ837487 (study PRJEB31850, sample SAMEA3708818) | human gut metagenome | biome: human gut; feature: human-associated habitat; material: faeces | place: China | collected 2014 ...
AGATGATGCGCCTCGCGCAGCGTGGTGATCTTGCGCCCGAGCTTGTTGTCCTCAGCCATAACGTGCCTCCTTGAAATTCGATATCGTACTATTTTACTTGAGGACGGAAAAGGGAAATAAAGAAGCCGATGAGATGTCCCATCGGCTTCGGTGAGCGTAACGCCAGGCACGCTCTTCGGCAACGCCCTTAGAGAAGAGGCCTCCTTTAGCGCTTCTCGGCGAGCAGTCGGTTGAGCGCGTTCAAGTAGGCCTTCGCCGAGCTGACGATGATGTCGCCATCGGCCCCTCGGCCCACGTACACCTCGCCGCCGGCGGCCTTCACGCGCACGGTCACCTCGCCGAGCGCGTCGATGCCGCGGGTCACGGCGTTCACGGCGAACTCGGACAGGTCGTTGTCGACCTGCACGATCTGATCGATGGCCTTGTACACCGCATCGATCGGGCCGGCGCCCCAATCGCACACCGTCCGCACGTCGCCCTCGGGCCCGCGCAGGGTCACCGTGGCCGTGGGCTTCAAGGGGAAGCCGCAGCTGACCTGCACGCCCTCCAGCGTGTAGATGGCGCACTCCTCGCGGTCGCGCTCGTTCACGAGCGCTTCCAGATCCTCGTCGTAGACTTCCTTCTTCTTGTCGGCCACATCGAGGAAGGCGTTGTAGAGGCGGTCGAGCTCCTCGCCCTCGTACTCGTAGCCGAGCTCCTCCAGGCGGTGCTTCAAGGCCGCATGTCCGCTGCGGGCCGTCAGCACGATCTGGCTTTGGCCCACGCCCACCTCGGCCGGATCGATGATCTCATAGGTGTCGCGCTTCTTCAGCACGCCGTCCTGGTGGATGCCCGAGGAATGGGCGAAGGCGTTGGCGCCCACGATGGCCTTGTTGGCCTGCACGTTCATGCCGGTGATGGAGCTGACCAAGCGGCTCGCCTTGATGAACTCGCGGGTGTTGATGTCGGTGTGCGCATCGAGTTCCTCGCCGTGCATGCGCATGGCCATGACCACTTCCTCCATGGCCGTGTTGCCCGCGCGCTCGCCGAGGCCGTTGATGGTGCACTCGATCTGCGTGGCCCCGTTGCGCACGCCGGCCAGCGACAGCGCCGTGGCCATGCCCAAGTCGTTGTGGCAGTGCACCGACAGCGTGACGTTCTCGATGCCGTCGACGTTGTCCATCAGGTACTTGATGCGGCGGCCGAACTCGTCGGGCATCGAGTAGCCGGTCGTGTCGGGGATGTTGACGACGGTGGCGCCGTTGTCGATGGCGCACTGGATGACGCGCACGAGGAAGTCGTAGTCGGAGCGGCCGGCGTCCTCGGCGTAGAACTGCACGTCTTCCACGTACTTCTTGGCGTAGCTGACCGCATGCACCGCTCGTTCGATGCACTCGTCCTCGGTGATGCGCAGCTTGTCGCGCATGTGCGAGGGCGACACGCCGATGCCGGTGTGGATGCGGGGACGCTTCGCGAACTTCAGCGCATCGGCCGCCGAGTCGATGTCCTTGTCCACGGCGCGGGTGAGCGCGCACACCACGGCCGCGTCGCCGGCCAGCTCGGAGATGCGGCGCACCGACTCGAAGTCGCCGGGACTTGAGATGGGAAAGCCGGCCTCGATGACATCGACGTTCAGGCGAAGGAGCTGGCGGGCGATGACGAGCTTCTCCTCCGTGTTCATAGAGGCGCCCGGCGATTGCTCGCCGTCGCGCAGCGTGGTATCGAAGATGTCGATCTTGCGTGTCATGCCGTCCTTCTTTCTTCTTTTCTTCTTCCGACAGTTCGCGCCCGAGACGCGGACATAGTTGACCGAAAGCATCATAGCAAAAACCAGCGGCGCCCCCGTTAAGAGGCGCCGCTGGACACGGTTAAATCTTTCTATAGCCCGACATCGGAGCCGTCGATGGCCGCTACAGGGTGATCTTCCACAGGTTGCGCAGATCGATGGCCCCGCGCAGGCGGTCGAGCACCGCTTCGGACACGTCCCCCTCGACATTCATGTACACGAGCGCGCAGGACTCCTCCGGCTTGGTGCCGATCTGCATCGTGGTGATGTTGGCCGCGGCGTCGCCCAGAATGGTGCCGATAACGCCGATGCGGCCGGGCGCGTCCACATACTCGAACACAAGCGACGTGGTCGCCGGCGCGATATCGATCTTGTAGCCCATGAGCGAGATGATGCGGGGCGTGTGCTCCGTGCCGAACAGCGTCGCCGCCACCTCCACCTCGTCGGCCACGATGCGCACCGAGGAGGCGTACTCGCCGGCATCGCGCACCGAGGCCGTCGTGACGGAAATGCCGTGCTGGGAGGCCACCGACTCGGCGTTGGCCGCCGAGAAGGCCCCGAGGCGCCGGTAGGACAGGCCGCCGTCGAGCACCGCCGCGAGCAGCGGCGCCGGGTCGGCATCGGCCAGGCCGCCGGCCAGCTCCACCTTCAGGCTCTTCGGCGTGTGACCGAGAATCTGGCTGGCCATCGATCCCATCATCTTGCAGGCGTGCACGTAGGGCCCGATGGCATCGAAGACCTCCGGCGGCAGCGGCGAGAGGTTCACCGCCGTGGCCACCATGCCGCCCTCCAGGCCCGCTTCCACGTACTCGGCGATCTGGGTGGAGGCGCGCCGCTGGGCCTCGTGGGTCATGGGCGACAGATGCGGCGTCAGAATGGCGTTCTCGAACTCGTGCAAGGGCGAGTCGGTGCAGGGCTCGGCCTCGAAGGAGTCCACAGCCACGGCTGCGATCTTGCCGGCGGCCACGAAATCGGCCAGGGCGTCCATGTTGAAAATGCCGCCGCGGGCCGCGTTCACGAGCACGACGCCGTCCTTCATGGCGGCGAACTCGTCGGCGCCGAACATGCCGAGCGTGCTCACCGTGCGGGGCAGGTGCACCGTGATGAAGTCGGCCTGGGCGAGCACCGGCGCCATGTCGTCGTAAAGCGTGACGCCCAGATGCAGGGCGCGCTCCGGCGAGCAGTAGGGGTCGTGCCCGATGAGGTTCATGCCGAAGGCCGCGGCCCGCTCGGCCACAAGGCCGCCGACGCGTCCCAAACCGAAGATGGCGAGCGTCTTGCCGAACAGCTCGCTGCCCATGAAATCGGCGCGCCGCCACTGGCCCTCGTGCATGGACGCACTTGCCTCGGGAATGTGGCGCGCGGCGGCAAGCAGGAGCGCCATGGTGTGCTCGGCGGCCGAGATGACGTTCGAGTTCGGCGCGTTGCACACGATGACGCCGCGCTCGGAGGCGGCCTCGATATCGATGTTGTCCACCGTCACGCCCGCGCGCCCGATGATCTTCAGGTTCTCCGCGGCATCGAGCAGCGAAGAGTCGACCACCGTGTTCGGATGCACAATGAGCGCGTCGTAGGGGGCGATGGCAGAGGCGAGCTCCTCGGCCGTGGGATCGATGAGCATGTCAACTTCATAGCCGTGCTCGGTGAGCGAATCGATGCCTTCCTGCACCAAGTCCTCGGTAACCAGGATCTTCTTCGTCATGAGCGCCACCTTCCGCATTCGTCGCCCTCGCAGGGCTTCCGCTTTATCACGGGGAGGCTGGCGCCTCCCCCTTTTGTTTGGTCGTTAACCGTTGTTCTTCTCGAACTCGGCCATGAAGGCGACGAGCGCCTCGACGCCGGCCTTGGGCATGGCATTGTAGATGCTCGCGCGCATGCCGCCCACCGAGCGATGGCCCTTGATGGACTCGATGCCGTGGGACTTCGCCTCGGCCACGAACAGCGCATCCAGCTCGTCGGAGCCCGTGACGAAGGGCACGTTCATGAGCGAGCGATCCTCCTTGCGGGCGGTGCCGCGGAACAGCTTGCTCTGATCGAGGTAATCGTAGAGGATCGCGGCCTTCTCCTTGTTGCGCTCGGCCATAACGGACAGGCCGCCCATCTCCTTCAGCCACTTGAACACAAGCCCGCAGATGTAAATGCCGTAGGCCGGCGGGGTGTTCGACAACGACTTCGCCTTCGCCTGGGTGGTGTAGCGCATGATGGTGGGCGTGAAGGGCAGCACATCCTCGCGCACCAAGTCGTCGCGCACGATGACGATGGTCACGCCGGCGGGGCCTATGTTCTTCTGCACGCCGCCATAGATGAGACCGAACTTCGACACGTCCATGGGCTCGGAGAGGAACATCGAGCTCACATCAGTGACCAGCGGAATGTCACCGGTCTCGGGCAGCGCGTGGTACGTGGTGCCGTAGATGGTCTCGTTCTGGCAGATGTACACGTAGTCGGCCTCAGGGTCGAACTCGAGGCCGGCCACGTCGGGCACGTAGGAGAAGTTCTCGTCCTCGGAAGAGGCCACGCAGCGCGCCTCGCCGTAGAGCTTCGCCTCTTTCCAGGCCTTCTTCGACCAGGAGCCGGACACGATGTAGTCGGCCTTCTTGTTCTGCATGAGGTTCATCGGGATGGCCGCGAACTGCTGGGTGGCACCACCCTGCAGGAAGAGCACCTGGTAGTTGTCGGGAATCTGCAGAAGCTCGCGCAGGTCGGCCTCGGCCGTCTCGATGATGCTCGCGAAGGGCTTGGAGCGATGGCTCATCTCCATGACGGACATGCCAGTGCCATCGTAGTCGAGCATCTCGGCGGCCGCCTGGCGCAGCACCTCCTCGGGAAGCACAGCGGGACCGGCGGAAAAGTTGTAGACCCTAGCCATGAGGCGATTCTCCTTCGTCGCACGCCCGAAGCCCCTGCGGCGGCGCCGATGCGCCCCGTCCTGCGTCGTGCCCCGAGCAGCCGTCAGTTACCCGGCCATTGTAACCCCATATGCGAGCCGCGCCCTCAACATAAGAGCCGAGCGGTTCGGAGGCGGAGAATCCACGCCCTTGCAAAGATTTTCCCGTAATTGGTCACAAAATCGAGTTCTGGGTTTTGCTTTTCAGTGGAATATACGTTTTTCGTTTATTTTAACGGTCACTCAACTAGTTTCGAGCCCGATTTCGGGCGGATGGTGAAGCAATTATCATGACCTGGAACCCAAAACTCGATTTTGTGACCAAAAAACGAAAAGTCTTTGTCCTGAGGAAAGGAAGCCTCATGTACTTCGATAACATGGTTCTCTACTACAAGCCCACCTGCCCCTTCTGCCACAAGGTGCTCGACTTTATGGAGCAGGAGGATATCGCCATGCCCATGCGCGACACCCTCGAGCCGGGCGTGAAAGACGACCTCATCCGCATCGCTGGCAAGGGCCAGGTGCCGTGCCTTATCGTGGACGGCGTGCCGATGTTCGAGTCCGACGACATCATCCGCTTCCTCGGCGATCTCATCTTGGAGCGCGAAGAGGACTAGGCGGCTGCAACAGACGAAGCACAGGACGCGCCAGGGCTCGATCCGACGCGTCCTGTTTTATGGAAGACTTCCTCAAAGATAGTGTGCCATTGACGCCTCGTCAGCGCTACACTGTTCTCACGCGAAAACGCGCAAGCGAGGACAAGGAGTCTCTATGACCAAGTTCACCAACGTCATCGTCCGCAAGCCGGGCAAGTCTCTGTGCAACGGCATCACGAGCGCCCCGGAGCTGGGCCAGCCCATCTACGAGCGCGCCGTGGAGGAGCACGACGATTACATCGCCGCCCTGAAGCAATGCGGCGTGGAAGTGACCGAGCTGCCGGCGCTGGAGGAGTACCCGGACTCGTGCTTCGTGGAGGACCCCGCGGTCATCACGCGCTGCGGCGCCATCATCACCAACCCCGGCGCCGATTCCCGCAACGGCGAGAAGGACGAGATCGAGCCGACCATCCGCCAGTTCTTCGACGACGAGCACGTCAAGCACATCGTCGCGCCGGGCACGCTGGACGGCGGCGACGTCATGATGGTGGGCGACCACTTCTACGTGGGTCGTTCCGCCCGCACCAACGAGGAGGGCATCCGCCAGTTCATCGAGATCCTCGAGGGCTGGGGGCTCGAGGGCTCCGAGGTCCCGCTGGAGGAGGTGCTGCACCTGAAGACCGGCGTGAACTACCTGGAGGACGGCAATATGCTCGTTTCCGGCGAGTTTATCGAGAAGCCGGATTTCGCCCAGTACAACAAGGTAATCGTGCCCGAGGACGAGGCCTACGGGGCCAACTGCATCTGGGTCAACGACACGGTCATCGTGCCCGAGGGCTACCCCACCGTGCTGAAAGCGGTGCAGGACCTCGGCTACAAGACGCTTGTGGTGGACACTTCCGAGTACCGCAAGGTGGACGGCGGCCTGTCCTGCCTGTCGCTGCGCTTCTAAGCCTGCGATACATCGAATGTCAGAAGAGGCCCGCGATCACTCGCGGGCCTTTTTGTGTGCCAGCTCAACCTCCTCCCCGTTCTTCGGGGAGGACGACAGTTTCTCTCCGACAACGAGGCCGCGCGCTACTCCACCGTGCCGTAGACCTGGCCCCAGGCATGACCGGCGATGGCGCTGTTCAGCTGGGTGCACAGGCGCTGGCGCGTGTAGTCGCCGGGCGGCAGCAGCGTGACGATGCGCAGCAGTTCCTCGGGAAGGTCGGCCGCCTCGGCGGCCACCACCACGTCCAGCCGGCGCACCTTGGCCCCTACGGCCTCCGCGATGGTGGGGTCCAGGTCGCCATACTGCGCGAACAGGGCATTCACGATATCCTGCAGCGCCCCGTAGTACTCGCTGCGCTCTCGGTTGGTTCCAGTATGTTCACGGCTCATAACGTCGCCTCCTTCTGCTTGTCGATTATAAGCGCTTCCAGGGCGGACAGGTCGGTTTTCTCGAAGTGGTACGGAACGATTTGCGGATCGCGCGAGTTGTCGGCAGCCGCGTGCTCGATGCGCAGGAAGTGGGCGTCCACCGACTCGTAGCCGGCGCGCATGAGCGCGTAGGCGTAGCAGCTCGCCTGAAGGCGGTGCTTCTCATTGAGCTGCTTGGGCGTCTCGTCGGCGCGGCCGCCGGTCTTGTAGTCGATGAGGAAGGCGGCCCCGTCCCCGTTGTCGGCGAGGCCATCGATCTCGCCTTCAAGGAAGAAGCCCTCTATCGCCACAGTGAAGGGCACTTCGGCGCGACGATTCTCGAAAGCGGCGAAGAGAGCGGCCTCGTCGCTGCCGAGCCAGCGAACGAGCGCCGCGCGCAAGCGCGCCTGCTGTTCCTCCGACAGGCCCTCCTTCTGAATCTGCGCCCGGATGGCTTCCTCGCTGGGAGCGAAGAGCGATCCCCGCTCGCTCCGCTCGATGGCCTGCTGCGCCAGACGATGGAACGCCGTGCCCAGGGCCGTGGCGGATTCCTGCGCCCCAAGGACGCACACAGGGGACCCGTCAGATTCACGCGACCCTGAAGCATCGTCAACGAACGAAGATTCGCTCTCATCACTCCCATTCGAAGTCTCCGAACCGAGTCCGCTGCGGCCCTCATGCAACAGAACGACGCCCTCGTCAGCCTCAACGGCCGGCTCGTCGCTATGGGGATGCGCGCCCGAAAGCGACGTGTAGGAGTACAGCCCCTCCCGCACGAAATTGTGCGGCGCGAGCGCCGGGTCTTCGCCATGCGCTCGCCGGGCAACCGCGAAGACGGCAGGGGCATCCTCGCTAAGGGGCGCAGCCGCGCCAAGCTCCTCGTCGAGCCGCTCCTCCCCTGTGGGCGCCGAGGCCGCAAGAGGCTCCTCGCCCGTCTCTTCCCCAACCTCGGCGAGAACCCGCTCGCTCGCCACCCGGGCAGGCGCGCGGCCGCCGAAATCCATCATTGCGACGCTCGCGCCGTCGTCCATGGCCCAGCCAAGGGCGTCGAAGACGTCGCCGGTCACCCAGGTGCTCTCGTAACCGTCCTCTATCTTCGCGCTCACCCTCATAGCCAGAAGAAGAGATCGGCTCGCGCGCGTGAGGGCCACGTACATGAGGCGCCGCGCGCTCCTGGGCGGCGGAATATGCGGCCAGCGCCGCGCCGAATTGAGCTGCGGAAAGAGCTTCGAAGGCGCGCTCGGCCTCGGCGGAACCGTCCAGGGAAACGTCAAGATCCTCTGCCTCCTGAGCCCGCGCCCATCCTTTCAATTTGGAGGCGGTCTTGTCCCAAGGGCCATGGGGCATCCACGTTGCAGCCACGTAGGTCGTCTCGCCGATGTTCTCGACGAAGAAAGAGGGTGCGCGACTTCCGGGATAGCCGTCCTTCAGTTCGGCCACGGCCACATGGGGAAACTCCAGCCCCTTGGAGGTATGAACCGTCATGATGCGCACGAAATCGGCATCGAGACACGCCAGCGCACCCGGCGCCTCCTTAGCCAGGGAAAGGTAGTCGGCGAATTGGCGGCCCACATCGGCGATACCGCAGCTCTCCCGCGCGAGCTCCCCAACGACCACGCACGCTTTGTTGAAGTTGCCCGCGCGCGCCATGCCGTCGGCCCCCTCAAGCTGAAGCCGATCCGCCAGTCCGCTGTCCACGAAAAGGCGCCGCAGCGCCAACGCCGGCTCTTCGCGAACCGCGCGGCGCACGAAATCGCGCAGGCAGCGGCGCGCCAGCGCCAAAGCGGCGCGATCGTTCTCCCCGAGGGGAAACCCATCATCTTCCTCTCGTCCGAAGAAGCCGCGAGAGATAGGCTGACGGGGGCGAGCACGGCCATCGTCACCTTCGCCTTCGCCGTCGCTTTCCGACGCCCAGGCGTCCGTTGTGGCGAGCGCGAGAAGAGCATCGTCGGAAAGCGCGAACAGATCGGAGGCGAGCGCCTGGTAAAGTGCCTCGGAGTCGTCGCGGTTCACTGCCACGCGCAGCAGCGTAGCCACAAGTTGGGCCTCTGCGCTCTGGCCAAACCCCGATCCGCCCGTCACAATGCTCTCGAAGCCCGCATCGCGCAGCGCCTCCTGGTAGACGGAGGCGCGGGTCATAGCTCCCAGCAACAGGGCCATCTCCCCGGGGCGCGCGCCGGCCTCCCTCAGCTGCGCAAAGCGCTCGGCCACCTCGCGGGCGCACCGGGCCGACAGCTCCTCGGAAGACACGGTGGCGCGACTGCCGTCGTTCTGGAAGACGCTCACGGCGATACGTGCCGGGCCGTCCCCCTCGAACACCGGATCGGCGGCCGTGTTCACCGCGCCGGCGGCCTCCAGATGCAAGAACTCGTCGCCGAAGACCTGGGGCTGGCCGAAGACGGCATCCACCAACGACAAGACGTCGCCGTGGCTGCGGAAGTTGTGGGGCAGCTGGGGGAACTCCGCCTCGGGCGAGAGGGATCGCAGCCGGTCGCGGTACTCGAAGAACACGTTCACATCGGCGCCGCGGAACCGGTAGATGCTCTGCTGCGCGTCGCCCACCGTGCACACGTTGGCGAAGCCCGGCTGCGCCAGGGCGGCGATAACGGCGACCTGCAGCTTGTCGGTATCCTGGAACTCGTCGACCATGATGACCTTGAACCGCTCGCGGTAGCGCTCGGACAGCTCCGGGTGGGCGGAAAACGCGTCCAAGCACCGGCGCAGCAAATCGCCCTGATCGAGTCGGTCGTTCCCCTTCGCTCGGGCGTAGGCGTCCTCCAGAAGACGCGCGAGCGACACGGCGGCAACGCTCACCCGCGCCCCCAAGGCCGCTTGCGCCTCGGAGAACACGCTCGCGTAGGCACCTCGCCAGGCAGCGAACGCATCGGCGTCCGGCTTTTTGGCGCGGTACTTGTCCGAAGAAGGGGGAAACGCCAGAAGCGCCTCGAGAAAAGGCCCCGCCTCGAACCGCGCATCCAAGAATCCCTCGCCCGTATCGGCAGCGAGCCACTGCTCGGCCCGGTCGATGCCGGTCTCTAGATCGGAGGCGAACGTCTCGTCGGTGGCATTCGTCTTTCCCCAGACCTTCACCACCTCCTGAATCTCCATGGCAGCCTCCAGAGCCTGTCGCACAAGGCGCGCAGGCGTGGCGGTCGGTACGGACAGGCGCAGGCCCTCGAACCCCTCGGGCATCGCCCGTACCCGGGCCACCACCTCCTGGGAATACTCCAAGAGCCTCTTGTCGAAGGGCCCCTGCCCCCTCAGTCCGAACTCGTCGATGACCGCGCGAAGAAGCGGATCGGCCCCCGCTTCGAGATGGGCGAGCACCTGCTCGGTGGCTTCGGCCCGAAGGTAGCTCGCCTCCGCCTCGTCGATCACCTCGAACTTCGGATCGATGCCTACCTCGAAGGCGTTCTCGCGCAGGATGCGCGCGGCCATAGAGCCGATGGTGCACACCCAGGCATCATCCACCTTCAGCGATTCCTCCGCAAGCCCCTCCTCGCGCAGAAGAGCGCGGATGCGGTCGCGCAGCTCCGCGGCGGCCTTCACGGTGAAGGTAATGGCGAGCACCTCGTCGATGGATTGCAGACCGCCGGGCGCCTCCTCGCAGGCGAGCAGCCCGTAGGCGATGCGCCTCGTCAGGGTGAAGGTCTTTCCCGAGCCGGCGCCGGCGGCGACCATGAGGGGGCGGTCGAAGGTGGTGATGGTAAGGCGCTGGCCCTCTTTGCAGGTATCGAGATTCACGCGAGCCTCCCGGGGCAATCGTAGGCGGGACAGAATTCACAAGCTTTCGGCGCGGACGGGCTCACGGGGATGGCCCCCTCGGAAAGCGCCGCCAACCGATCGGCCACCAAGGCCTCGATGGCATCCAGATAGGCGGAGAAGTTCATGGCCACCGCCGAGCTTCTGGAAGACAGGCCCGCAGGGTCGAAGGCCGCACCGTCGTAGGCCCCCGCCAACAGCTCCTTGGGGCTCTGCGCCCGGTAGCCCAAGTACAGCGCCCCGGCGCAGGCGAGGCCGAGGTCGGTGCGCAAAAGCGCCTGGGCGTAGATGAGCCCCTGCACGTGATGCGGCACGGACGGCTCGTCGCCCTCCTTCAGGCCGGATGCGTAGTCCTTGGACGATCCCTTGTAGTCGATCACCACGAAGCGTCCCCGCTCTGCGTCGGCATCGACGCGGTCGACGCGCCCCCGCAGCCGGACGCCGGCAAAATCCACGCCGTCGGCGACCTCGATGGGATGCTCGCAGAAGACCACTTCGTAGCCCGGGGGCATCTGGGCCTGCAGGCGCAAGCTGTGAACCAGTTGGCGCTTGAGCTGCGCCACCCGCTGCCGCTCCTCGCGCGTCGTCGCCGCAAGGCGAGAGCCCCCTCGGCGCTCGGGCTGCTCGCGGACAAGCTCGTCCACGAGCGCCTCGAACCGGGGCACCATGGCCTCGATGTTCTCCGCGTCCACGCGTCGCACGCCCTCCTCGGCGAGCCTGTCGTAGAAGCGGGCAAAGGCCTCATGGGCGAAATTACCCAGCTCCCGCGGCCCGAACCTCTCGTCGGGAGCCTCGGGTCGGATGCACGACTGCACGAACCACCGATAGGGGCAGTGGAGGTACTGCTCGATCGCCGAGGGAGAGAGCACGGGCAGACCCTCGGGCGTGCGCGGAAGGTAGCGAAGAAGAGGAAGCGACCGCAGGCTGCCCCGCGACGGGCGGAGAAGCTCCTCGCATCCCGTCACCGGGGCGAAGGCGGCGCCAAGCGCTTGCGGCAAGTCGCCTTCGCCGGCGCATCGGGCGCCGGCGGCCAAGGGCTCGGGGAGTCCGAAGCGCGCAGGGTCAGGACGGCCCCAACGCAAGGCCAGCTCCTCATCGCCGGCCGCTAAGGCCCGGTCGGCGCCGGCCCGGGCCTGGGCGCTCGCGAACTCTTCCAGCAGAAAGGAGGGGAACAGCTCGCTTTCCCGCTCGTCGCGCCGGCTCACGCCCAGGACAAATCGCCGACGGGCGGCGCGCTGCGCCGCCGCGAACCGCGAGCGCTGGCGCCAGAGCGCCGAAGGCTCTCGGGGAAGTCCGAGCGTCTCGGCGAGGCCGTCCAAAGCCGATAGGCTCTCGGAGATGCCGAAGGTGCGCGCGCTGACGTCCGCCAGGATCACCACATCCCAGCTTTTCGGCACGAGCGAGTCCAGTACGGCCGCACCGGCGATTTCGCAGAGGGGGCCGTCCGTCCCGGAGGAGCCCTCGACGCTCAGCGTGGCATCGGCAAGCAGCGGCGTCAGCGCGCAGGTCGACACGCCCAGCCCCTCCGCCAGGGCAAGCAGACCGCAGAGCTTGTCGAAGGCGGCGCGCTCGACGGCACGCTCCAGCGCGTCCGACGAGGCGGCACCGACGGCGCTGGAAAGGGCGTCGAGAATACGAGGAGGAACGCTTTCGCCGCAAGCCACGGCGCGCACGGCGAGGGCCAGAGCGGAAAACGAGTCGCTCTCCCCCGCGAGGATCTCGGCGGCATCGGTGGCAGTCAGTAAGCGGTCTTTGCGCAGACGCCCGTTGAGATCCCGCGCCTTTCGCTCGGCGATGCCCGAAAAGGGGTTGTAGGCGAAATCAGTGGCCGCCTCGAGCCAGTGGGGGCTCCCCTCCTCCAGCCGCCGCGCGCATTCCCAAGCGCGCCCGAAGGCGGTGGCCCTCCAGGGCGCGGTGCCCCGAAGCGCCACCGCCCAACCGCTGGCGCACAAAGGCGCTCCCAACACGCCGAACAGCTCTGCAGGGTCGGCGGCCACCACCAGAACGCTTCTTGCGCCCGCACGACCGGCGCGCCCTATCTCGTCGAGCAGAAGCCCGGGCATCGCCGCCGCTCCTGCGGCGATCAGCACGCC
>ERZ837487.3932-NODE-3932-length-12498-cov-2.837901_pt1 | contig 12498 bp, 10 predicted proteins | sample MGYA00519911_ERZ837487 | MGnify/ENA primary metagenome ERZ837487 (study PRJEB31850, sample SAMEA3708818) | human gut metagenome | biome: human gut; feature: human-associated habitat; material: faeces | place: China | collected 2014 ...
CCTGCACACGTACTTCGCCGGGCGCACCGTCACAAAATCCGCGCCCTCTGCCCCGCCCCGGCCGCAAAAAAAGCTGCCGTGGTGGCGGCGGCTGTGGATCTGGCTGTGGAATAACTGACGAAAAAACCGGAATTTGGCCTTGACAAGCGCGCAAAAGCGCGTATAATGTGCTTTACAATTTAACAGCCTTATCAAGAGTGGCGGAGGGACCGGCCCTGTGAAGCCCGACAACCTGCAGAGACCTGCAAGGTGCCAAATCCGGCGGTGCAAATCGAGAGATGAGGATCTTCGCCTTTTCCAAGCGCTCCGTCGGCTGTCGGGGCGCTTGTTTCTTTGCCCCGGCACAACAGAAAGCGAGGAATTTACCCAATGGCTCATCATCTTTTTACATCCGAATCCGTCACGGAGGGACATCCCGACAAGATCTGTGACCAGGTGTCCGACGCGATCCTTGACGCCATTCTGGCGCAGGACCCGAACGGCCGCGTCGCCTGCGAGTGCACGGTCACGACCGGCGTCGTGAACGTCATGGGCGAGATCACGACCGACTGCTACGTGGACATCCCGAAGGTCGTGCGCCAGACCGTGCGCGAGATCGGCTACGACCGCGCGAAGTACGGCTTTGACTGTGACACCTGCGGCGTTATCACGAACATCGACGAGCAGAGCGGCGATATCGCGATGGGCGTCGACAACTCCTTTGAAAATAAGGAAAGCGGCGCGAGTGAGCTCGACAACGGCGCGGGCGACCAGGGCATGATGTTCGGCTTCGCCTGCGACGAGACGCCGGAGCTCATGCCGCTGCCCATCTCGCTCGCCCACAAGCTGGCCAAGCGCCTGACCGCCGTGCGCAAGCAGGGGCTGGTGGACTATCTGCGGCCCGACGGCAAGACGCAGGTCACGGTCGAGTACGACGAGCAGAACCGCCCCGTGCGTGTGCACACCGTCGTGCTCAGCACGCAGCACGCGCCGGAAGTGGACATGGCCCAGCTGCGCGCGGACATGATCGAGCTCGTCATCCGTCCGACCATCCCGGCCGAACTGCTCGATGACGACACCCGCTACCTCATCAACCCCACCGGCCGCTTCGTCGTCGGCGGCCCGCAGGCAGACTCCGGCTTGACCGGCCGCAAGATCATCGTCGATACCTACGGCGGCAGCGCCCCGCACGGCGGCGGCGCGTTCTCCGGCAAGGACCCGACGAAGGTCGACCGCAGCGCCGCCTACGCCGCGCGCTACGTGGCCAAGAACATCGTGGCGGCAGGGCTTGCCCGCCGCTGCCTCGTGCAGCTTGCATATGCCATCGGCGTGGCCGAGCCCGTGAGCGTGCTCGTCGATACGCAGGGCACCGGCGCCGTGCCGGACGCACAGATCGCCGCTGCCGTGCAGCAGGTGTTCGACCTGCGGCCAACGGCCATCATCCGTGACCTCGACCTGCGCCGCCCGATCTACCGGCAGCTTGCCGCCTACGGCCACATGGGCCGTGAGGAGCTCGGCGTCCGCTGGGAGGACACCGACCGCACCGACGCCCTGCGCGCCGCCGTCGCCGGGACGAACGTGTGATTCAAACCTCATGAAAAACCTCCGCAGCTTCGGCTGCGGAGGTTTTTTCATATTCATTCGTGAACCGGCGAGGCGGTTCTCTATGGAGCATATGCTCAATAGTACGAGTGCCCCCAGGTGGCGTTTTCGTAATTTGCGAGGAAGTCGGCGTTCGCGCGCTCGGTCGGCGAGAGCGAATTGTTATCGAACGACGCGCCGGGCACCGTGCCGTGATACCAGCTCTGCGCCTCGAAATAGGCCGCGATCTGCGGCGTCTGGAAGATGCGGCCGTGGCGCGCAAAAATCTCGTTGCGGGCAAGGCAGCACTGCTCCCACGTGAGGTCGGCTACGTCTGCCTGCGTGAGCCGGCGTGCAGCGCTCTCCGGCAGGATGTAGCTGCCGGCGGAAGGCGTCGGCGTGGGGCTCGGCGTCGGGGTGGGCGTGGGTGTCGGCGTCGGGGCAGCGGACGGCTCCGCCGTCGCCGTCACGGCCGGGGTCACGGCCGCGGCCGGATCCTTCGGCTTGGGCTTGACATTGAGCGCGATGAGCAGCACGATCAGCGCCACGCCGAGGGCGGCAAAGATCGCGATGAGCAGCGCCTTGCTGCGCGGCGCGTCCTGAGCCTCCGGCGCGGGCTCGTAAGGCGTGTCGTCCTCCCAGCCGGGTACCGGCCCATGAATCGTCCGGCGGCTCGGCTTCATCGTCCCAATCGTCAGCGGGGGCGTCCTGCCAGCCGGAGGCGGCATCCTCCCCGTGCCGGTCATCCGGCGGTGCGGAGTCGTCCTGCCAGCCGTCTGATGGGATATTTTCGTCCTGTAATTCTTCCGGCGGCGCCTGCTCGGCCCCGCAGTAGGGGCACCAGCGCGCATCGTCCGGGATGTCTCGTCCGCAGTAGGCACACTGCATTGGCTTCACCTGCCCTTTCACACACACAAATCGTTTTCCTCAAGATACCATATTTCCGGCCATACCGCAAGGATAAAAAATGTCCCCCGGTGTTCGCCGGGGGACAAAAGAAACGCTGTTAACCCGCGATGCGCTTGGCGCCCACGTAGTTTTTCAGGTAGTAGCTCGAGCTCAGGTCGCTGATGACGACGCAGCCTGCGCCGGAGCTGCTGTGGATGAACTGGCCGCTGCCGATGTAGATACCGACGTGGCCGATGCTGGAGCTGTTGCTCGCAAAGAACACCAGGTCGCCGAGCTGGAGGTTGGCCTTCTCGACATAGGTGCCGTTGTTGTTGTAGATGCTGCTGGCCACACGGCTCATGGAATAGCCGCAGAGCTTGTACACGTAGTTGACAAAACCGGAGCAGTCGAAGCCCGAGGGGCTCATGCCGCCGTAGACATACGGCGCGCCCATGTACTGCTTGGCCGTGGCGACGATGGTCTCGCCGATGGAGCCGCTGGGCGTGCTGCCGCCGCCGGTATTGCCGCCGTCCGACTTCGTGGTGGTGACATAGGTGCTGTTGACATAGCCCTTGACACCGTTGATCGTGACGGCCGTCCAGTTGCCGCTCGTGCCGGTGATGGTCAGCGGCGTACCGTTGTTGTACGTGCCGAGGATGGAATAGTTCGTGCCGGCGCCGGAACGCAGACGCACGTCGTTGCCCTTGATGTAGCCGGTCTGGCTCGCAGAGCCGCCGCCGTTGTCGGGCTTCGTCGTGGTCATATAGTCCTTGCAGACATAGCCGTCCTTGCCGCTGTAGCTGACCTTGTACCAGTTGCCGCTCTCGCCGGTGATGGTCATCTCGGTGCCGGTGTTGTACACGCCGAGGATGGAGCTGGTCGTGCTCGCACCCGAGCGCATGCGCACGCCGGTGCCCTTGATGTAGCCGGCCTTGCTGTCGGCTCCGCCGCCGGAGACGTAGTCCGAACGGATGTAGCCGCTCACGCCGCCGATGGTGACCTTCGACCAGCCGTTTTCCGTGCCGGTCACGGTCAGGGGCGTGCCGTTCTGGTAGGTACCGAGGATGGAGTAGTTCGTGCTCGGGCCGGAGCGCATGCGCACATCGCTGCCCTTGACCGAACCGTTGGAGCTGCCCGTGCTGCCGCCGTTGGACGTGACGCCCGAGAGCGAGACATAGTCCGAGTGGACATAGCCGGCGGTGCCGTTGTAGCTGACCTTGTACCAGGCACCGCTGACGCCGGTGACCGTCATGGTCGTGCCGGAGTTGTAGGTGCCGAGGATGGAGCTGCTCGTGCTCGCGCCGGAGCGCATGCGCACGTAGCTGCCGTCGATCGTGCCGGTGCCGAAGCTGGCATCCATGTCATTGGCGCGTTTGAGGTAATCGGAAGATATGTAGCCGACGGTGCCGTTATAGACCACCGTGGCCCAGCCGCCGCTCGACTGCGAGGACACCACAACGTGGGTGCCCGCCGGGAGCGTGGAGATAATGCCGTAATTCGTTCCGGCGCCCGTTCGGAAGTTGACGGCCGTCGTCGTCGTTGCGCCGCCGGCACTCGCCGCGGAAGCCGAAACGGCCAGCGTGAGCGCGAAGAGCGCGGAAACAACGGCTGTTTTCAGAAATCGTTTCGCCATAGAATCATCCTTTGCTTAGTTATTTGCGAGCGCGCGGTCCAGCCACACAGCCGCCACGTCCATGGCGTTGTACAGGCCGTCCTTTTCTGTCTTTTTAACCACACGGTCGCGGGATTTCAGATCCGGGTCGGTGAGCTGGAGCTGCACGGAGACCCGCGTCGCCACGTCGAGGTCCTTGACCTTTTGCGTGTCGAGGATCTGCATCATAATGATGTACTTGTCGGCCATGCTGCCGTAATAGAGCAGGTTGTCTTTCCGGCGCAGCGGATGGCCTTTGTAGCACAGTTCGGTCGATTTTGCTGCCAATGAGATACACCTCCGATACCACTGTCTTCAAATTGTAACACATTTCAATCTTTTTGTCAACACCGCATGCCCCGCGCTGTCGTTTCGGCGCGGGGACACGCGATGGGGCAGGCATTTGCGCGCGGCTCAGCCGGCGTCCGCATCGTCGCCGGTGCCCTGCGACTGGCCGGAGAAATTGCCGAAAATGCCGGTCGGCGCGCCGATGGTCGGCGTCGGGAAGCTCTTGGTCGGCAGGTCCTTATGGATCGGGTCCATGACGAGCTTCCAGATCTGGGCGGCGGGGTTGCCGGAGAAGTTCATATACTCGGGCATATCGTAGCCGGTCCAGACGGCGGCCACGTAGTACGGCGTGAAGCCGACGAACCAGCGGTCGCAGTTGTTCGTGGTCGTACCGGTCTTGCCGCCGACGGGCATGCCGGTCAGGCGGGCCTCGCCGCCGGTGCCGCTGTTGACGGCGTTGCAGAGCATATCGGCCATGTTCCAGGCGGTGTTGGCCTTGAAGGCCACGATCGTGCGCGCGGGATTTTCGAGCACGACCTCGCCGCTGGAATCCTTGACATAAGAATACGTGCGGCCGTAGGTGAACACGCCGTCATTGACGAAGGCGGAGTACGCCTGCGTCATCTCGCGGACGGTGATGCCGTGGGTGAGCTGGCCGAGGGCGAGCGGCGCGTAGTCGCAGTCGGACTCGGCAAGGCTCGTGACACCGAGCTTGTCCTTGAGGAACTCATACGACGCGCGCGGCGTGAGCTTGTCGAGGATCTGCGCCGACACGGTGTTGAGCGAGCGCTGCAGCGCCTCGCGGATGGTGACGACGCCGTAGTTGCCGCCGCCGGAGTTTTTCGGATACCAGCTCGTGCCGGTCAGCTTGATGTCCGGCGCGTCATTGACCTGCGTGTACTGCGTGATGAGGCCGAGCTCCATGGCCGGGCCGTAGGTCGCGATCGGCTTGAGCGACGATCCGGGCGGGCGCTTGGACTGCGTGGCCCGGTTCGTGCCGAAGTTGATGGTCTTTTTGCCGGTGCCGCCGGACAGGCCCTTGATCTCGCCGGTGTAGGGATCCATGACGGCGATGGCGGACTCGAACTGCTGGCCGGAGGCCGACGGGCGCTGCGGCATGTTGTCGAGGTCGGTATAGACGTCATCGATCGCCTGCTGGATGCTGGGATCGTAGCAGGAATAGACCTGATAGCCGCCGGAATAGAGCAGCGTGCGCGCCGTGTCGCGGCTGACGCCCTTCTGCTCGACGAGGTCGTTGAGCACGTCGTTGATGACGGCCTCGGCGTAGTAGCTGTAGATGGTCTGGGTGGCATCGTCGGACTCGCTGCGCACGAACACGAGCTCCTGCGCCACAGCCTCGTCGTACTGCTCCTTCGAGATGTAGCCCTGCTCGTACATCTGCTTGAGGATGGTCTCCTGCCGGGTCTTGTTGTTCTCGCGGCTGATGAAGGGGTCGTACTTCGAGGGGTTGTTCGTGATGCCGATGATGCTCGCGCACTCGGCGAGCGTGAGATCCTTCGGTTCCTTGCCGAAATAGGTCTCGGCGGCAGTGTAGACGCCGTTGCACCCCTCGCCGAAGTAGACGATGTTCAGGTACCACTCCATGATCTCTTCCTTATCATAGGACTTCTCGAATTCGAGCGCCTGGAAGATCTCGAGCAGCTTGCGCTGCACGGTGATGTCGTCCTGCTTGGTGAGGTTTTTAATGAGCTGCTGCGTGATGGTCGAGCCGCCGAAGTCGTTTTTCATCGACAGGAACATGTTGATGAACGCGCCCGTCGTGCGGTACCAGTCGACGCCCTTGTGCTTGTAAAAGCGCTTGTCCTCAATGGCGACGGCCGCGTGCTCCATGTCCTTGGGGATGTCGGCATAATCGACCCAGACGCGGTTTTCCGTGCTCGAGAGGTTCGTGAGGTTCTGCCAGTTGCCGTCTGCGTCCTCATACAGGATCGAGCTCGAGAGCGAGACCGTAAAGTCCGAGAGCTGCACGTCGAGGTCCGTGGACAGGCAGTTTTTCACATAGTACGCGAAGATGCACAAAAACAGCAGCCCCGTGACGAGCACGATCAGCAGGATCGTGCCGAGCACGCGCAGCACAGCGCCCGCGACGCTCACGGTCGCATCCGCGGCCTGGGCCGCGCGCGGGGCGGATGATGATGGTTTCGGTCGTTTTGCCATAGGCAGTGACGCACCTCCCTGATAATACACGTTAGCGGGTCAAAAACCCGGTCGATATTCAGCGCATAAAAACGGTTAAATGATATTATAGCACACGCTGTCAACCGGGGATAGTGTTTCGCGCGTTTTTGTCCGGCGGGTATGAAATGCGCGCACATTGGACAAACTTTCCGGTGAAAGGAGCGAGGCATATGAAACGAACGCTGGCACTGACGGTCGTGACGGCGCTGTGCGCCGTGTCGCCGTTCGTCGCGGGGGCGGCGATGTCCTCCCTGCAGCGGCCGGGCGCGGACGCACCGGCCACGTCCTACGACGGCGCGCAGGCGGAATATATCCTGCGGGATTACGAGGGCTATGTGAGCGTGTTCGCCTCCGATGCCGACCGCAAACCCCTGCAGGTGACCGGCATCGAGGTCGCCGGACTGCGCCGCGCCGACCAGGAGCTGCTGCGCGGCGGCATCACCGTCGGCAGTCAGGAGCAACTTTTGCTGCTGCTGGAGGATCTGGGGTCGTAAAAGGACTTGATTTTACACGCCGGATGGGGTACACTGAAACCAGAACACGATCACGACTGGAGGACACCCCGATGAGTGAAGCATTCGGCAGCGATTATCTGACGATCGAGGACGAGGAAGGCAACGAGTTCGAGCTGGAAATTCTCAATGAGTTTGAGCTCGACGGTCAGGACTATCTCGCGGCGCTCCCCGCCGACATGGACGAGGACGACCCCGATTTCGGCATCATCCTGCTCAAGATCATGGAGGAAAATGGTGAGGAGCTCTTCGGCTCCATCGATGATGACGACGAGCTGGACAAGGTGTACAATTACTATATGCAGGAGATCTTCGCCGACGAGGACGAGGATTCTGACGACGGCGCGGAGGAATAAGTTCCCGCGTGGCGCATAGCATGGGAATAAGTCCTGCTGTGTGCGTGGAGCACGATCGGGTGCTCGGAGCCCATTTAAACCCACATCTCTGATAAGGGATGCCAGAACTTCCGCTGCGGATTGCAGGCCTCCCGGCCGGCTGAAAGATGCCGGTTGGACGTTGGAAGCAGAGAAACAGCAGAGAGGCGACCCACCTGCCTTCTTGTGCAGGTTGTAACTGGGCTCACACGGCATTGGCGGGCTGGCCGGCAGCGAAAGCTGCCGGCTTTTTTCTTGCCTCTGACAAGAAAAAGCCGGATTGCATCCGAGGCGGGCCTTGCGACCGTCCCGCGCCTCAAGCCTTCTCCTTGAGGAGAAGGTGCCAAGCGCAGCGAGGCGGATGAGGTGGAAAGGTCACGTCCATCTCCAGCGGCCCCCGGCATCGCACCGCACATCACCCCGCACCGCGTCTTGACATATTCCCCAAATGTGGTATTCTGTTTTTATTCATTTTGCCCGGTGTTGCGGAAAGAGACGCGCGGCATGAAATACGCATTCGGCAACGCCGATCTCCCCGCCGTCACTGCACCGGCGGGGCACTCGCGCATCGACCGGCCGAAAGTCAAGCGCAATGCCCGGCCCGACGCCGGGCTCGACCCCCTGCTCGCCTGAGCGGGACACATTCTATTGGAAAAACCAGGTGATGCCATGAAAGCGCTTTCCCAGCCGCTGTTCGCCTCCCTGCATGGGTACGACCGGGCGCAGCTCGGGCCGGATCTGTTCTCCGGCGCGCTCATCGCGCTGCTGTCCATCCCGATCTCGATGGGCTATGCCCAGCTGGCCGGCCTGCCGCCGGTCTATGGCCTGTACGGGTCGCTGGTGCCGATTTTGCTGTTTGCGATGCTCAGCACAACGCGGGAGTTCATCTTCGGCGTCGACGCTGCGCCGGCCGCCATGATCGGCGCGGTGCTCGCGTCGCTCGGCGTCACGCCCGGTGGCGCGGAGGCCATGCGCATCGTGCCGGTGCTGACGCTGTACGTCGCGCTGTGGCTGGCCGTGTTCGCGCTCGTGCGTGCGGATAAGGCCGTTGATTACATCTCCGAGCCCGTCATGGGCGGGTTCATCAGCGGCGTCTGCTGCGAGATCATCCTCATGCAGGTACCGAAGCTGCTCGGCTCCGGCACCGGCACGGGCGAGCTCTTCGAGCTGCTGGGGCACATCTTTGACGCAGCAGCGGTCATCAACTGGCCGACCGCCGCGCTCGGCTTCGGAACGCTTGCAGTTTTGCTCATCGCGCCGCGCAAGTGGCCGAAGGTGCCATGGGTGCTCGTGATGATGGTGCTCGGCGGGCTGCTCGGCGCGTTTGCGCCGCTGACTGACTGGGGCGTGGCGCTGCTGGCCGCCGTGCCGCGCGGTCTGCCGAAGGTCGCGCTGCCGGATCTGACTGCGCTGCCGTTCACGCAGGCGCTCGTGGCAACGCTGCCGGTCGCGGCCGTCATTCTGGCCGAGACACTGCTGGCCTCGGCCGGCACGGCGCAGAAAAACGGCTACCGTCTCAACGGCCGCCGCGAGATCGCGACGTATGCCGTCTGCAACGTCACCGCCGGGCTCGTCGGCTGCTGCGTCGTGTCGGGCAGCGTGTCGCGCACGGCCGTCAACGAGCGCAACGGCGGCAAAACGCAGCTCGTGTCCGTCACGGCGAGCGTGACCATGCTCGTCGTGCTGCTCGTCGCCACGCCGCTCATCCGCTTCCTGCCCGTGCCGGTGCTGACGGCCATCGTCGTCAACGCGCTCATCGGGGCGACGGAGTTCGGCATCGCGCGGCGGCTCTGGCGCGTCAACCGCGTGGAGCTCGGCATCTTTGCCGGGGCATTTCTGGGCGTGCTGCTGCTCGGCGCGATCAAGGGCGTGCTCGTGGGCATGGTGCTGTCGTTCATCGACGTGCTCATGCGCGCGGCCGCGCCCCAGCGCACCTTCCTCGGTACGCTGCCGGGCAAGGCCGGGTTCTTCCCGATCGACCGCGTCAGCGGCGTGCAGGCGCTGCCGCACATCGTGCTCTACCGCTTCAGCGGCAGTCTGTTCTTTGCCAACATCCGCCGCTTTCAGGAGGACATCGAGGGCGCGGTGCAGCCCGACACGCAGGCCGTCATCGTCGACGGCAGCGCCATCGTGAGCGTGGACATCACGGCGTGCGACCGGCTCGTCGTGCTCAACCGCAAGCTGCGCGCGCAGGGCGTGCGCTTTTACCTGACCGAGCACATCGGCGAGGTCAACGACCAGCTGCGGCACTTTGAGGCCGGGGAGCTGATCGAATCCGGCGCCGTGCGCCGCACGATCCAGGGCGCGCTGCGCGATGCCGGCGCAGCCGTCGACATCGGCGGGTCGCAGCAGCGCATCCCCGACAACATGGATGACATCCGCCAGCTCCAGGAGCTCGAGTGGCTCTACGGAGCGGACGCTGAGGTGCAGATCGAGCGCAACGTGCAGCTGCTGCTCGCGCGCATGCGCGCGACGGACGACGTCGCGGAGCGCCGCACCATGCTCGAGCACTTCCTCAACGAAGACTTTCACTTCGGCAGCATCGACACCGACGAGGTGCTGCTGCACCTGGAGGGCCACACGGACGAGCTGGCCGCGCTGCTCGGCAACTCCGAGGACGACGTATTCACCGACCTCGAGGTCGAGCGTGACAGCCTTATCGACCGCGTCGAGCAGGACTATCCCGAGCTCGTCGAGCACGTGCGCGAGCGGCGCGACCACCTCGACCACGACTTCCGCGCAAACCACCCGTCGAGCGCGGCCCGCATCGAGGCCCGCCGCGCGCAGCTGCACGCACGCATCGAGCGCGAGCGCGCCGAGCGAAACGAGCGCCGCGCCCAGCATCAAGCGGAGCTGCTCGAGCGGCATGCCGAGCACACGGCCGCGCGTCAGGAGCGGCACGAGCAGCACGCCACCGAGCAGCAGCTGCGCCATGAGCAGCAGCTCGAGGCGCGCCTGCGCCGCCAGGCGGAGGAGCAGGTCGCGCGCGAGCAGCGCCAGGCAGCGGAGCTGGCCCGCAAGGCACAGCACGCGGCCGAGAAGGCCCGGCGCCACGCCGAGCATGCAGCCGAGCGCGCGCAGCGCCATGCCGACCACCTGGCCGAAAAGGCGCAGCGCCACGCCGACCACGCCGCGGAGCGCGCACAACGTCACGACGACCGCCATGACAGCAGGGACTGACCGCAGGCACAAACGCAAAACAGGATAGAAAACCGGAAGGGGCAGCCACCCCTTCCGGTTTTGTTGTATGTACAGGTCTCCGCCCCACCGTGCACCTGTAGTTCTCTCCCTGCAGAAGCAGTCGGAGCGTGCGATGCCTTCTCCTCACCGAGAAGGTGGCAAGCTCTGCTTGCCGGATGAGGTGGAAAGGTCATGGCCGCCTCCAGCGGTACCGGTGATGCGCCGCCCCCGGTCTCGGCCCCGCCGCGCTGGCAAAAAACATCGGCGTCACGGAGTTGTCTCCGTGACGCCGCTGCGTCGGTGCGCGCACTTAACGCTTGCGCTTATTCTTCTGATACAGGGCCCACAGGCCGTTGAGCAGCAGGTTCTTATCGTACGTGATCTCGCGCCGGCAGTACGGGATGATGCAGCCGCCGAGGCCGCCGGTCGCAATGACGGCGGCGGGCTCGCCGAGCTCGGCCTCCATGCGCTCGATCATGCCGTCGAGCATGGCCGCCGTACCGAAAACGCTGCCGGAGCGCATGGCCTCGACCGTGTCGGTGCTGATGCACTTTTTCGGCGCGTCGAGCGAGATGTGCGGCAGCTGCGACGTGCCGCTTGCGAGCGCCTCGAGTGAGATGCCCACGCCGGGAATGATGGCCCCGCCGAGCACGCGCGCCTCACGGTCGATGACGGTCATGGTCGTGGCCGTGCCCATGTCGATGATGATCAGCGGCGGGGCATGGATGGCCAGCGCGGCGGCCGCGCCGACGACGAGGTCGCTGCCCATGGTGGCGGGATTGTCGAGCGCGATGTTCAGCCCCGTTTTCATGCCGGGGCCGACGACGAGCGGGCGGATGCCCGTGATCATGCGCACGGCGGCGATGAGCGCGCCGTTGATCGGCGGCACGACGGACGACAAAATCGCGCCGTCGATGTTCTCCGGCGCGATGCCGGAAAACTCGATCACCTGCCGCAGCGAGATGGCGTACTCGTGCGCGGTCTTGTCGCGGTCGGTCTCCAGACGGGCAATGTTGCGGATGCCGGACTCGTCGAGAAAACCGATCACAATATTCGTATTGCCAACGTCCAGAGCCAGCAGCATATCAGTCCACCGGGCCTTTCTTGCCGGCCGCGATCAGCCGGGTGATGGTCGGGCTCAGGACGAGGTTCACGCCCAGCTCGAGCAGGAAGTTCACGCCCACGAGGGTCGTGACGATATAGGTCGCGACAGCCGTGCCGCCGGCCCACGCCTGCAGCTGCGGCTGATAAAACAGCACCATGGCGAGCACGAACAGCCCGGTGTTGACGACCGGGGCGGCCGCGGCCGCGACGATGACGCCCGCGAGCGGGTGCTTTTTGCCGATGGCGCGATAGAGCAGACCGGCCACATAACCTGCCGCCGTGCCCTTGATGAGGCAGACGAGCACGGTCATGACCGGGCGCGCGGAAAACATGATGTAACCGCCCTGATCGGCGCCGGTGACGACGGCGATCGTGACGACGACGCCAAACACGAAGCCGAGCCACGCGCCGGCGCTGACGCCGTAAACGGCTGCGCCGACCACGATCGGGATCAGCACGAGCGACACGGCGAACGGGCCGACCTTGATGAAGCTGCCGAGCAGCTGCAGCACGACGACGATGGCGGTGAAGAGTGCAAGCCCAGCCAGACGCCGGGTCTTACCATTGCTGTTGTTCATTTTTTATACCTCCTAAGCTGCTGTTCCCGCTCCGGGCGGGATATAGCGCAGGAGTATCTTACCCAATTCGACGCAAAAAATCAAGAGCGGACGCGCAAACTTTGCACGTCCGCCCATGACAATTTTTGATGATGCAATTACTTCAGTGCATCCACGGTCGCCAG
>ERZ837487.3943-NODE-3943-length-12463-cov-3.905625_pt1 | contig 12463 bp, 10 predicted proteins | sample MGYA00519911_ERZ837487 | MGnify/ENA primary metagenome ERZ837487 (study PRJEB31850, sample SAMEA3708818) | human gut metagenome | biome: human gut; feature: human-associated habitat; material: faeces | place: China | collected 2014 ...
AAGCACAGAGTGCCAATAAGGCTAAGACTTCCTTTTTAAATAACATGTCTCATGACATCAGGACACCTATGAATGTTATTCTGGGCTATGCACAGCTTATGGAGGAGGAACTGAAAGAGAAGGAGCTACCGGAAACGAAGGAGCATCTGGAAAAACTGCAGCAGTCCGGAAAGCTCCTTCTGTCCATCATAAATAATGTACTTGATATGGCCAGGATCGAGAGCGGAAAAATGGAGCTTGATGAGAGCTATGGCCGGATTGAAGATTTCCGTCAGTCTGTGTTTGCCGTTTTTGACGCTGAAGCAAAGAAAAAGAAGATTGCATTTCAGTACACGATGAAGGTTGAGCATGAGCATGTGCTAACGGATGTTACCAAGGTAAAAGAGATATTTGTCAATATCCTGAGCAATGCCATGAAATATACTCCCTCCGGCGGTTCGGTTATGGTAAGCCTGGAGGAGCTGCCATGTGATGAGCCTGGATACATGATTGTGAGAACCAGGATAAGCGATACGGGAATCGGTATGAGTCAGGATTATCTGACAAGGATTTTTGAAGCCTTTACCCGTGAACAGAACACCACAAAGAGCAAAATCGCAGGAACCGGACTTGGAATGTCCATTGTAAAGAAATATGTGGATCTGCTTGGCGGAACGATACAGGTCGAGAGTGAGCTCGGAAAGGGCAGTACCTTTACCGTTACATTGAAACACAAAATAGCAGATGAAAGCTATTATGGGAAAGGGCAGATTGAAAATCCGGAAACAGGCACGGAAATCCTGAAAGGCAGGAATATCCTGATAGCAGAGGACAATGATCTGAATGCGGAGATTGCAGCGGCCATCCTGGAGCGTGCCGGTCTGAAAACAGAGCGTGTGGAGAATGGTGTTCAGTGTGTAAACCTGATAACAAAAATGCCGGCGGGCACCTATGATATGATCCTCATGGATATCCAGATGCCTGAAATGGACGGCTATGAAGCAGCACGGGTAATCCGGCAGCTGCCGGATCGGGATAAGGCATGTATCCCGATCATTGCAATGACGGCAAATGCATTTGAGGAAGATAGGAAAGATGCCATGGCAGCCGGAATGAACGGTCATATGGCAAAGCCGATTCAGGTGGATCAGCTGCTGTCGATGTTGGCGGAAATGATTTAGGTGGATCATTCCTTTTCTGTTTTTGCTGCTGCTTCCGTATCAAAAGAACGTTATCGCTTGGGCTGATAGCGCATGTCAGAGACATTGTAGATGGTGATGAAGGCCAGCGGGTCTTCCCGGCTGATGTAGTTCATCAGCTTCTGGTATTCGCTTTTGTCAACAATGGTGATGATTTCATTGTGTTTTTCCATATTATACGCGCCGATGGCCTCATAGATCGTGGCGCCGCTGTGCAGATCTTCCACAATAAAGCGGCGAAGCGCCTCTTCCTTTTTTGTGATGATGCAGACGCGTCGTTTTACATTATGGCTGAAGATGAAGTAATCCAGGATGATACCGTTAAAGTACGTGCCGAGAATGCTTAAAACGACCGTTTTTTTGTCGTAGACCAGGGCAGCGGAAAGAGCAACGCACATGCCGGAAAGTGACATGGCCCGGCCCAGATCCATGTGCAGGTATTTGTTCATGATCTTGGCAACGATATCCAGGCCGCCGGAAGAGGCATTGCGGTTAAACAGGATGCTTAAGCCGATGCTGACCACCAGAATATAGCAGAGCACATCCAGCTCCTGGCTGTCGGTCAGGGATCCGATATCCGGAAAGGTCTTTTCAAACAGGCCGAGAAACAGCGGCAGCATGACGCTGGTATATACGGTCTTTGCTCCGAATTCTCTGCCGCAGGTAAAAAATCCGATGATGAGGAGCACTACATTCAGGATCATGGTGATAGCGGAAAGCGGAAGAGGGATAAAGTTGGAAAGCACAATGCCGAGACCGGAAATGCTGCTGACAGAGGCATGGCTTGGCAGCAGGAAAAAATAGACGGCAGCGGCAATGATGGCAACTGCGGCGGTGAGGATGACGGTCTCTCGGATCAGGGAAGACCAGGAATGTTGTCTGTTCATAAGGAACCTCCGGAACGTTTCGAAATTTTCCTGCTCATTTTATCACAGGATGGGGCTGCTATCAATAGTCGGAATATCTTAATTAGACAGTTTGTACAAAAAAATATGACGAATTTTGTCAAGTTTATGCACACTTTTTGATTCGGGTATGATATTATAATGGACGTAAACCCCCCAATACATTATATAGTTTTTGCAACAAAACGAAATACCTTCTCCTGAAATGACCGGTTCCCCAACCGGTCATTTCGCATATATAGAAATATGGAACAGAAAGCGGCAGGGAATAACATGGAAGTATATGTATCTGTGATGCGGGTGGACGCAGCACTTACAGTAAAAGAAGAAACGGATCTAAAAGGACGTCTTTCCGCAGCAAGACAGGAAAAAATAGACAGGCTCCGCTATGCTGCGGACCGGCGGCTGTCCCTGGGGGCAGGGCTTCTTCTGGACCAGGGGCTGAAACGGTTTGGACTCCGGGAACGGACAGAAGCGTTCGCAACGGTGGAAAATGGAAAACCGTGTCTTTTGCATCACCCGGAAATCCAGTTCAATCTTTCCCATTCCGGTTCTATGGTCATGGCTGCATTTTCTTCCTGCCCGGTCGGCTGTGATGTGGAAAAAAAGCAGAAGGCACGCATGGACGTGGCAAAACGGTTCTTTGCGCCGGCTGAGCAGAGAACCCTTCTTGCGGCACGAACAGAGGAAGAACGGGATATCCTGTTCAGCCGTCTGTGGACCTTAAAGGAGAGCTATCTGAAAGTGGGAGGCCAGGGCATGGCTATGGCGCTTGGCAGCTTTGCGATCACACTTGGCGGGCAGCCGGTCCTGGATGGAACGAAAGAAAGCCAGTATTGTTTTCGGGAGTTTTCTCTACCGGGCTACTGCGCCTCCGTATGCGTGCAGCGCAGGGAAGCAGGGAAGGGGGAGACGTTTTTTTTCTCTTTTCAAAACCTGGAAGATATGGTATGATACCGATAGAGTTTAAAAAGGAGACGTATGACCATATGGACATGAAACGAGTGTTTTTGAAGTTAAGCGGTGAAGCACTTGCCGGACCGAAAAAAACCGGTTTTGACGAAGATACAGTCAAAGAGGTTGCTAGACAGGTGAAGATTTCCGTTGATGCAGGTGTACAGGTCGGCATCGTCATCGGAGGAGGCAACTTCTGGAGAGGACGCACCAGTGACGCGATCGAGCGTACCAAGGCCGACCAGATCGGTATGCTGGCTACCATCATGAACTGCATTTACGTTTCGGAGATTTTCCGCAACGCAGGCATGAAGACCGAGATCTTGACCCCGTTTGTATGCGGCGCGGTAACGGAGCTTTTCTCTAAAGATAAGGCCAACCGCTATTTTGAGGAAGGCAAGGTAGTCTTCTTTGCAGGCGGCACCGGACATCCGTATTTTTCTACCGATACCGGCATTACCCTGCGTGCGGTCGAGATGGACGCAGACTGTATCCTGCTTGCAAAATCCATCGACGGTGTCTACGACAGCGACCCGGCCAAGAATCCGGATGCAAAGCGTTACGATACCATCAGCATTCAGGAGGTCATCGACAGGAAACTTGCGGTAGTAGACCTGACGGCATCCATCATGTGCCTGGAGCACAAGATGCCAATGGCAGTATTTGATTTAAACGAAAAAGACAGCATTGCAAACGCAATGCAGGGAAAAATAAACGGCACGATCGTGACCGTTGACTAACAGGAGGAAACTATGCAGGAACACTTAAAGTTATACGAGGACAAAATGGAGAAATCCCTGGACGTGCTGCTTGACGAGTACGCATCCATCCGCGCAGGCCGTGCCAACCCGCATGTACTGGACCGCTTACGCATTGACTATTACGGAACCCCGACCCCGATCCAGCAGGTCGGCAACGTAACTGTTCCGGAAGCACGCATGATCGTGATCCAGCCGTGGGAGAAGAGCCTGTTAAAAGAGATTGAGAAAGCAATCCTGGTTTCCGATCTGGGCATCAACCCGACCAACGACGGCAACGTGATCCGCCTGGTATTCCCGGAGCTGACCGAGGAACGCCGTAAAGATCTTGCCAAGGATGTTAAGAAAAAAGGTGAGGGCGCTAAGGTTGCGATCCGCAACATCCGCCGCGATGCGATGGACAGCATCAAGAAAATGGAAAAAGCAGGAGACATCTCTGAGGACGATTTAAAGCAGGGTGAAGAGAAAATCCAGAAAATCACCGACAAGATGATCGAAAAAGTGGACAAGGCCATTGAGACAAAGACCAAGGAGATCATGACTGTCTAGTCCCTGGGATTGAATGAGTGTAAGGAGGGGAAGAGCGATCTTCCCCCTTTTCATTGTTTTACAGGAAACCGCGTCCCGTGAAACTTCTTTGCTATGCACATCGAACAGGCACCGGAGGCGCGCCTGACGATTCTGGAGATATGGAGGAATAGAAATGTCTGAACAATTAGATGGAATGGTCATCCCGAAGCATGTGGCCATGATTCTGGACGGCAACGGCCGCTGGGCAAAAAAACGCGGCCTGCCGCGTTCCATGGGCCATAGGGAGGGCTGCGTAACGGTAGAGAAGACCGTTGAAATTGCTGCCCGCCTGGGAATTGAATACTTAACCGTATATGGTTTTTCTACCGAGAACTGGAAGCGTTCCGCAGAAGAGGTGGGTGCGCTGATGCAGCTGTTCCGCTTCTATATGGTCCGTCTGCTGAAGGTGGCTTCCGCAAACAATGTCCGCGTGAAAATGATCGGAGACCGCACCCGCTTTGACCAGGATATCATTGACGGTATTAACCGTCTGGAATCTGAGACAAAAGACAATACCGGCCTGACCTTTGTCATTGCCGTAAACTACGGCGGCCGGGACGAGATTACCCGCGCCATGAAAAAACTGGCTGCGGACTGTGCGGCCGGAAAGCAGGATCCGGAGGAGATTACCGAGCAGGTTGTGGCCTCCTATCTTGATACTGCCGGTATGCCGGATCCGGATCTTCTGATCCGTACCAGCGGCGAGATCCGCCTGTCCAACTATCTCTTGTGGCAGCTTGCCTACACAGAAATTTATGTGACCGACTGCCTGTGGCCGGATTTTGATCAGGAAGAGCTGGAGAAGGCGATCATGGCCTACAACCGGCGTGACCGCCGCTATGGCGGAGTGAAGCAGGCATAAAAGGAGGGGACCGGATGTTTACAAAACGGCTGGTAAGCGGTATTATTCTCGTTATTCTTGCTATTATAATAGTGGGAAAGGGCGGAGCCCTGCTGTATGGTGTTACAGCGCTGATCTCCCTGATCGGCCTGTTTGAGCTGTACCGGGTGCTGAAAATCGAAAAAAACGCGATGGGTGTGGTGGGATATCTCACGGCGCTTTCCTATTATGGGCTGGTCTGGTTTGACGGCCATCACTATGTAACCCTGATGGCGATTGCGGCTCTCATGGTTATGATGGCAATCTATGTCTTTACCTTTCCGAAGTACCGGACAGAAGAGGTGGCAGAGTCCTTTTTTGGCGTGTTTTATGTGGCGGTGATGCTGTCCTATCTGTATCAGGTCCGCGCCATGGGCGACGGAAGGTATCTGGTATGGCTGATCTTCTTAAGCTCCTGGGGCTGCGACACCAGTGCCTACTGTGTTGGCATGCTGCTCGGGAAGCATAAGCTTGCGCCCGTATTAAGTCCGAAGAAATCCGTGGAAGGTGCTGTGGGAGGCGTAGCCGGTGCGGCGCTTCTGGGCTTTTTATTTGCAACGGTATTTGGCGGAAAGATGACGGAGCTTATGTATCCGCGTCTGGCCTGCACCCTGGCCTGTGCCATTGCGGCTGTCATCTCCCAGATCGGCGACCTGGCGGCATCCGCGATCAAGCGCAACCACGACATCAAGGATTACGGCAACCTGATCCCGGGACACGGAGGAATCCTGGACCGTTTCGACAGCATGCTGTTTACGGCTCCGGCAATCTTTTTTGCCCTGCTGTTTCTGCCGTAGTATAAACAAGGAGAGTACAAATGAAACGTATTGCGATTTTAGGTTCTACCGGCTCCATCGGCACGCAGACCCTGGAGGTTGTAGAAAATAATCAGGATATTCAGGTAACAGCCCTGGCAGCCGGAAGCAATATCAGACTGCTGGAAGAGCAGATCCGCAAATTCCATCCGGCCCTGGCCTGTGTCTGGGATGAAAAGAAGGCTGCGGAGCTGAGAACAAACATCGCGGATCTTTCCGTAAAGGTAGTGAGCGGCATGGACGGCCTGTTAGAGGTGGCTGTACAGCCGGAGGCAGAGATCCTGGTCACTGCCATTGTCGGCATGATCGGCATCCGTCCGACCATCGCGGCTATGAAGGCTGGAAAGAACATTGCATTGGCAAACAAGGAGACTCTGGTCACTGCCGGACACATCATCATGCCACTGGCAAAAGAGGTGGGTGTGAAGATCCTTCCGGTGGACAGTGAGCACAGTGCTATTTTCCAGAGCTTAAACGGTGAGGATAAAAGAACCATCGACAAGATCCTGTTAACGGCCTCCGGCGGTCCGTTCCGCGGCTGGACAAAAGAGCAGCTGGCCGGTGTGCGGCCGGAGGATGCGTTAAAGCATCCGAACTGGACAATGGGACGCAAGATCACCATCGATTCCTCCACCATGGTCAACAAGGGACTGGAGGTCATGGAAGCCCGCTGGCTCTTCGGTGTGGAGATGGATCAGATACAGGTTGTGGTACAGCCGCAGAGCGTGATCCATTCCATGGTGCAGTTTGCGGACGGCGCAGTCATTGCGCAGCTTGGCACTCCGGATATGAAGCTGCCGATCCAGTATGCGCTTTATTACCCGGAACGAAGATTTTTGCCGGGAGAGCGTCTGGATTTCGCGAAACTGGGAAGCATTACCTTTGAAGACCCGGATATGGAAGTATTCCGCGGCTTAAAGCTGGCTTACCGGGCCGGAAAGCGCGGAGGCTCCCTGCCGACAGTCTACAACGCGGCCAATGAGTACGCGGTAGGAAAGTTCTTAAACCGTGAGATTTCCTATCTGACCATCATCGATATGATCGAGGGTGCCATGGAGCATCACAAGGTTGTAGAAAACCCGAATGTAGACGAAATCCTTGCAGCTGAGCGGGGAACCTATGAATATATAGAAAGCAGGTGGTAGTGTGCTGAATATTCTTGCAGCAGTGCTGCTGTTTGGATTTATTGTACTGGTGCACGAATTCGGTCATTTTCTGCTGGCGAAATGCAGCGGAATCGGAGTTGTGGAATTTTCTGTGGGCATGGGTCCGCGCATTTTCAGCGTGGAAAAGGGTGAGACCCGCTACTCCATCAAGGCACTGCCTTTTGGCGGTTCCTGTATGATGGTGGGGAAAACCCGGATCCGAAGGCCTTTAACAATAAGCCGGTGTTATCCCGCATTGCGGTCATTGCGGCAGGACCTGTATTCAACTTTATCCTGGCATTTCTGTTTGCCATGCTCATTGTGGCGCAGATCGGCCACGACGCGCCGGTACTGACCGGTGTCATGGAGAAAAGCCCGGCCGAGGAGGCAGGACTTCAGGCAGGAGACTGCATCACAAAAATCAACGGACGCCATATCACGGCATACCGGGATATCATGCTGTATACCTTTTCCCATCCGGGACAGGAGATGAAGGTGCAGTTTACGAGACCGGCGAAAGAGGGTACGGCAGAAAGCGATGGCGCGACCAGCGGATTTGTTACGCTGACCCCGCGCTTCAGTGAGGAATACCAGTCCTATATGATGGGCGTGCAGTTTGGCGGATACCAGAAGATTCATGGAATTGGGCAGCTGATTCATTATAGTGCCTATGAGGTGAAATACTGTGTCACTTCTACCATCGACAGCCTGGGCATGCTGTTCCGGCGCCAGATTCGTGCGGATGAGGCTGTGACCGGCCCGGTCGGCATCGTCAATATGGTTGGCGAGACCGTCCAGGAAAGCCGCCAGATCAGTGCCCGCGCGGTTGTGCTTACGCTGGCCAACTGGGTACTTCTCTTAAGCTCCAGCCTTGGCATCATGAATCTGCTGCCGATTCCGGCACTGGACGGCGGACGCCTGGTATTTCTGCTCATCGAGCTGGTGCGGGGAAAGCCGGTGGACCCGGAAAAAGAGGGCATGGTGCATATGGCCGGCATGGCGGTGCTGATGGCACTGATGGTACTGGTATTATTTAACGACATCCGCAATCTGATGTAAAACAGGAGCGGACTGGAAGGCTGCGGAATGTGTCGGTGACACGTTTCAGGCGGCAATATTGCTGATAAAAGAAGGGAAGAGCATATGGAACGGAGAATGACAAAGGAAATCCGGATCGGAAACCGCAAGATCGGCGGGGGAAACCCGATTCTCATTCAGTCGATGTGCAACACGAAAACCGAGGATGCGGCAGCAACTGTGGCCCAGATCTTAAAGCTGGAGCAGGCGGGCTGTGACATCATCCGGGTGGCGGTGCCGACCATGGAAGCGGCAGAAAGCCTGAAGGCGATCAAACGCCAGATCCACATTCCGCTGGTGGCAGATATTCATTTTGATTACCGACTGGCTATCGCGGCCATGGAATGCGGCGCAGACAAAATCCGCATTAACCCGGGCAACATTGGAAGCGCAGAGCGGGTGCAGGCTGTGGTGGACAAAGCAAAGAAATATGGTGTGCCGATCCGTGTTGGTGTCAACAGCGGCTCCCTGGAAAAGCCGCTCATTGAGAAGTACGGCGGCGTGACCGCAGAGGGCATTGTGGAGAGCGCACTGGAAAAGGTAAGCATGATCGAGCAGATGGGCTATGACAACCTGGTAATCAGCATCAAATCCTCTGACGTTCTCATGTGTGTGAAAGCCCATGAGCTTATCAGCAAAAAGACCGATTATCCGCTTCATGTGGGTATTACCGAGTCCGGAACCTTAACCTCCGGCAATATCAAATCGGCTGTAGGTCTGGGCATCATTCTGCATGAGGGCATCGGTGATACGATCCGGGTATCCTTGACCGGTGACCCGGTAGAGGAGATCAAGTCCGCAAAGCTGATCTTAAAGACTCTGGGGCTCAGAAGGGGCGGTGTGGAAGTGGTTTCCTGCCCGACCTGCGGAAGAACGAAGATCGATCTCATCGGCCTGGCAAACCAGGTCGAAAATATGGTAACAGAATTTGACCAGCTGGATGTGAAGGTAGCTGTGATGGGCTGTGTGGTCAACGGACCGGGTGAGGCAAAAGAAGCAGATCTTGGCATCGCGGGCGGCTGCGGAGAAGGCCTTCTGATCCGGAAGGGCGAGGTTATCCGCAAACTGCCGGAGGATGAGCTCCTTTCAGCCCTTCACGCAGAGCTTGTGGCACTTGCGAAGGAACAGGGGAAGTTGTAATACATGAAAGCATTTTTGGAAGTATTTCCGGGATTACATATGACAGACCAGATGCAGGAGCTTTTAACCCTGGTAAGCGTGGACCGTGTGTCCATGACCAGGGATAGAAGCTCTCTTCGTGTTTATATCATAAGTCCCCGTCTGATAGATAAACGCAACATCTGGTCGCTGGAAAAGGGAATCAGAGAGCAGCTATTTCCGGGAAAGCAGATCCAGATCCATATTTTTGAGAAATATACGCTGTCTGAGCAGTATACACCGGAAAAACTGCTGACTGCCTACCGGGACAGCTTACAGGCAGAATTAAAGGAATACAGCATTGTAGAGTATTCCATTTTCCGAAAAGGAACATGCACCTTTCCGAAGCCGGATCTTCTGCATATGACGGTGGAGGATACCATGGTGAACCGGGACAAGGCCGGGGAGTTAAAACGCGTGCTGGAGAAGGTTTTCCATGAGCGCTGCGGACTGCCGGTGGAGGTGGAGTATGAATATGTACCTCCGGTCCGTGCCAAAGCGTCCATTCAGAGAGAATTACAGGCACAGCAGGAAGCAGAGCGCATGACGGCGAGGGTGGCGGCAGTGCTGGGACTGAGCGAGGCCACCGGAACGGATGGTGCCTTCTCGGATGCCGGAGATGGAACTGGCTCGCAAAGCGGCGCTGATTTTGGCAATAAGCAAAATGACGTTCATGGCGGTGGTGCCGGGGCAGCTGCTTTGGCAGGCGGCCAGAAGAAGGGAAGTGGAAAGTCTGGCGGTGCCGAAAAAGCCGGTACTGCTGCGAAAACAGGCGGAAATGCTCAGAGTGGATTTACCGGCGGCGAGGCCAAACCTGGGCAGCTGCGTTCCGGAGGCAAAAAGGAGTTTAAGAAGAATGACTGGAGCTCCGGCGGCTACCGTAAGAAATCCGACAATCCGGATGTGCTGTTCGGACGTGACTTTGAGGATGACTTTACCACCATTGAAAAAATTGAAGGTGAGATGGGTGAGGTAACGGTACGCGGTAAAATTCTGGATAAAGACAGCCGGGAACTGCGCAGTGGAAAGACCATCATCATCTTCCATATTACTGATTTTACTGATACGATCACGGTCAAGGTCTTTGCGAATGAAGACACACTGGAGGACTTAAATGCTGCTATTAAGCCTGGAACCTTCATCCGGCTCTGCGGTATGACTACCATTGACCGGTTTGACGGTGAACTGACTATCGGTTCGGTGCGCGGCATCAAAAAGGCGGAGGATTTCACCAGCAAGCGTATGGATCACAGCCCGGTAAAGCGCGTGGAGCTCCACTGTCACACCAAGATGAGTGATATGGATGGAGTGTCTGATGTGGCAAGCATCATCAAGAAGGCTAAGGAATGGGGCATGGAGGCTCTGGCTGTCACGGATCATGGCTGTGTGCAGGCCTTCACGGAGGCAAGCCATGCTCTGGATAAGAATGATCCGTTCAAGATGCTCTATGGCGTGGAGGGATACCTGGTGGATGACATGAAGGATCTGGTAGAGAACCCGAAGGGCCAGACCTTCGCGGATTCCTTTGTGGTCTTTGATATTGAGACCACCGGTTTCAGTCCGGAAAAGAACAAGATCATTGAGATCGGTGCGGTCAAGGTGGAGAAGGGGGTCATTACTGACAAATTCAGTACCTTTGTCAACCCCGATGTACCGATTCCCTTTGAGATTGAGCAGCTGACGGGCATCAACGACAACATGGTGCTTCCGGCACCGAAGATTGACGTGATCCTGCCGCAGTTTCTTGAATTCTGTGAGGGCTGCAGCCTGGTGGCCCACAACGCCTCCTTTGACGTAAGCTTTATTTCTCAGAATGCGGCGCTTTTATGGCTTCCCTTTGATCCAACGGTTCTGGATACGGTGGCACTGGCAAGACATCTGCTTCCGAACCTAAACCGTTTTAAGCTGGATACGGTGGCAAAGGCTCTGAATATTTCGCTGGAGAACCATCACCGGGCGGTGGATGACGCGGGCTGTACGGCAGAGATTTTTGTAAAATTCATTGAGATGTTAAAGGAGCGCGGCGTGGAAGATCTGGCGCAGCTCAACAGCATGAGTACGCTGAGCGCGGACATGATCAAAAAGCTGCCGACGAACCATATCATCATCATTGCAAAGAATGAGGTGGGGCGCATCAACCTGTACCGTCTGGTATCCTGGTCCCACATCAATTATTTTGCAAAGCGCCCGCGCATCCCGAAGAGCGTGTTAAACCAGTACCGGGAGGGATTGCTGATTGGTTCGGCCTGTGAGGCGGGGGAACTGTACCAGGCGCTGCTTCGGGGCCTGCCGGAGGCAGATATCATCAAGATTGCGAATTTCTATGATTTCCTGGAGATTCAGCCGCTGGGGAATAACGCATTCATGCTGCGGGATGAAAAGAGTCCGGTGAAAACGGAAGAAGATCTGAAGGATTTAAACCGCCGCATCGTGAAGCTGGGTGAGACACTGAATAAACCAGTCTGCGGAACCTGCGATGTACATTTTTTAAATCCGGAGGATGAGGTATACCGTCGTATCCTGATGGCTGGTCAGGGCTTCTCCGACGCGGACCAGCAGGCACCGCTGTACCTGCGTACCACGGAAGAAATGCTAAAAGAGTTTGACTATCTTGGCCCGGACAAGGCAGAGGAGGTTGTTATCACCAACACCCGCATGATCGCGGATATGTGCGAGAAAATCTCGCCGGTACGTCCGGATAAGTGTCCGCCGGTCATTGAAAATTCCGATGAGACTCTGCGTAAGATCTGTTACGATCAGGCCCATGAGATGTACGGTGAGGACCTGCCTGGAATCGTTTCTGCGCGTCTGGAGAAGGAGTTAAACTCCATTATTTCCAACGGATTCGCCGTAATGTATATCATTGCCCAGAAGCTGGTCTGGAAGTCCAATGAGGACGGTTACCTGGTAGGCTCCCGAGGTTCGGTAGGTTCCTCCTTCGTGGCCAATATGGCGGGTATTACGGAGGTAAACTCCTTAAGCCCGCATTATCTGTGCCCGAAATGCCACTACTCGGATTTTGA
>ERZ837487.3948-NODE-3948-length-12436-cov-20.877070_pt1 | contig 12436 bp, 6 predicted proteins | sample MGYA00519911_ERZ837487 | MGnify/ENA primary metagenome ERZ837487 (study PRJEB31850, sample SAMEA3708818) | human gut metagenome | biome: human gut; feature: human-associated habitat; material: faeces | place: China | collected 2014 ...
GCAGCCGCCGGAGCGGTGCTTAAGCCGTCAGGCGGGAATTGTGCGGTGTTGCCTATGATTACAGCGGCATATAGTCAAAATCAATGCGGCCAAGGGCAACGTTGGCACCGGCCACCTGCACTTTGACGGGGTCGCCCAGCATCCAGCGTTTTCCGGTCAGCGGGTCCAGAATGCTGACGCCCTCCACCACAGTGGCTTCGCCCTTGCAGAGCTGTGCGGCAGGCACAAAGCCCTCTACGGTGTTTTCCAGCGCCACAAAAATGCCGCGCGGTGTTACACCTGCCACGGTGCCGGTGTAGACTTCACCCAGGTGGTTGTGCATATACTCGGCCTTGTACAGGTCCTCCACATCGCGCTCAATGCGCACGGCGGAAACTTCCTGGCGGCTGGACTGCTCGCTGGCGTGGGTGGCAAAACCGGTATAATCCTTGATGAGCTCCTGCTCCGGCTTGCCCACCAGCATATCCGTCAGGATGCGATGGATGGCAAGGTCCGGGTAACGGCGAATGGGGCTGGTAAAGTGGGCATAGTCTGCCAGCACCAGGCCGTAATGGCCTTTCGGCTCCGGAGAGTAGCGAGCTTTCTGCATGCTGCGCAGGATACCGGTGTGGACCGGGATCTGGATGGGCTGGCCGCGGGTTTCGTCCAGAATGGCAGAAAGCTCCAGCTGGGTGGGCACTTCCCCGGCAAAGTGGACGTTCAGGCCGCAGGCTTTCAGGGTGTTGCTCAGCTTTTCCATGCGCTCGGCATCGGGGGCTTCATGGATACGGTACACAAACGGCACATGATGGGTGCGGCCCGCATTGGCAGCGCACTGGTTGGCCAGCAGCATGAACTCTTCGATCATGCACTCTGACACACCGCGGGTGCGCTTGACGATATCCACGCAGCGGCCTTCCTCGTCCATGACCAACTTGGCTTCGTCGGATTCGATTTCCATCGCGCCGCGTGCTTTGCGCAGAGCCAGGCGCTTTTCGTACAGCTCGGTCATCGCGGGCAGCTGAGCCATAACGTCTTTATATTTCGTCACCAGAGCCGGGTCATTGGAGCCGTCCAACAGAGCGTTAATTTCTTTATAAACGCCCTTGACACGGCTGCGGATGACACTCTTGACGAACTGATAGCTATGGATATTGCCGCTTTCATCCAGCTGCATCAGGCAGGAGAACGCCAGGCGCTCCTCCCCTTCATTGAGGCTGCAGATGCCGTTGGAAAGCTGGGTGGGCAGCATGGGGATGACTTTATCCGCGTAATAGATGGAAGTTGCGCGCTCATAAGCTTCCTTATCCAGCGCAGTGTCCGGGCGGACATAGTGGCTGACATCCGCAATATGAACGCCCAGCTCATAGCCGCCGTTCTGGGTCTTCATCAGGCTGATGGCGTCGTCGATATCCTTGGTCTCAGCAGAGTCGATGGTAAAGATCGGCAGACCGCGCAGGTCGGCGCGGTGGGCAGCTTCGGCGGGGTCGATGAGAGCGTTATCATATGCGTGAGCTTCGGCCAATACCTCCTCCGGGAATTCCTGGCGGACATCACGGCCATACAGCACAGCCTTGGCGCACTCTGCTGCGCGGTCGGAAGTGCCGAAGCGCTCGGCAACAGCGCAGCGGTGGTCCATATGGCGCTGGCCGCGATTGGTCAGGATAGCACCGACCTTATCCCCCAGCTGTGCGCCGTTGACGCCTTTTTTATCCAGCACAATGCGCACATCACGGCAGCCGTCCGGCTCCACGGCAAGGCGACCGTCCTCAGTCAGCACAATGGTACCGGCAAAGGTGTTGTGCGGGGTGGTCACCTCCACCACTTCACCCTCGGCGCTGCCCTCCACACGGGGATGGTCGAACAGTTTGATGATGATTTTATCCTGCGGCATAGCACCATGCAGGGCGCGGCCGGGAATAAAGATATCGCCGGTGCCGTCATCGCGGGACGCAAAGCCGAAGCGGGCCGCCAGCTTGACCAGTGTGCAGGGAATGCCAGCGGGGGCATCGGTATTTTCCATCACGGCAAAGCCCGGAACATAGGTACCGTTGCGGGCGGACAGCATACCGGTAGCTACCATGCCGGTTACGGTGTTGCGCAGGCGGGAATTATCCACCTGCAAAGCATTCTGCAGTTCACGCAGGGTCTGGGGGCGGTGCTTGCACGCCGCAAGAATATTTTTCTGTAATGGTGTCATGTTTTCTCCTTTGGGTTGGGCACAGGCAGCGGCCCATGCCTTTGTTTTTACTCCTCGTTTACGTCACCCTGCCACCCGGCAGGGTCCTTCCATAGCAGGCGTGGCCTTTGGTTTCGCGGCAGCACCTGCACCATTGTGACCTTTTTATTTTTCCCATAAAAAACGACCCGCGGTATTGGGCGGGTCGTTGACGGTTCCTGAATAAGGGAAAGCGGAACGCCAACAAAATTGGCCAGACCGTTCTCCTTTCATTCAATTACAAGCGGGCACTCAGCACACCAACCAGCAGCGTAGCTACAAAGAAAACAGCGCCGCAGATTTTGGTCACTTTGGCCAGCTTGGCATCCAGGCCACGCTCGCGGCCGGCAGCCATAAAGCTGCTATCACCCATAATGGCAGCAGACAGGCCCTGCCCTTTCTGGGTCTGGGACAAAGTGAACACAACGATCAGAACCGAAACAATGATCAGCACAACGCCGAACGCGATTTCATAAGCGGTCATGGATTAACAGCAACTCCTTTTCAGGCCACAGCCAAAACGGATGTTTCGGCCTGCCCTAACTCTCATACAGGTTATAATATAACATACCAAAAAGCAAAATGCAAGAACTTTACCCTGCCTTGTGCAGAAAAAGATTGCATTGCCTTTTTTTGCTCCTTACAGACTCATCTGCTCGGTCGTGTCCTCCTGGCGGAGCAGCGCGCCGGCTGCAGGCAGGGTGCGCACGCGGTAGCGGTGCGGGTCTTTCAGTTCCAGCCCCGCCGCCAGGCGCACTTTGGCGATTCGGGCGTTCTTTTTCAGCGTTACCATGTTGATACCAGCGGTATCGCGGGTAGCCTTTTCGGGAATCAGCGCACTGCCGACCAAGATCAAGCGTGGGCCACCGGTGCCGCCGCTGGTGAAGACGGCCAGCTCGGTTTCTTCCTCAATGTGCAGCATTGCGGCAAGTTCTTCCTTATCGCTATAGGCTTTCAGCAGCTTGCGGCGGTTCTGCTTGGTCATATAGCTGGCCAGCGGGATCTTTGCACACTTGCCGTTCTGGTAGAAGAACAGCATGTAACCACGGTAATCGACTGTGACCGTCATGAACAGCGGCACTTCGCCCTCTTCCATTTCCAGCTTGGAAGCGACATAATCACCCAGCACGCTGGCCTTGGTATCGGCAAATTCCGATGCGCGGGATTTGTACACCTGGGCATGGTTGGTAAAGAAGAGCAGCTCGGCGCTGTTGGTGGTCTCTTTGGTATAAACCACCTCGTCGCCGTCTTTCAGCTTCTGCTCGCCAGACATGCGCAGGCTCTGCGGGGTAATTTTTTTGAAGTAGCCTTCCCGCGTAAAGAACACCGTGACCGGGTAATCCGGGATCTCGTTCTGCTCATCGGCAGCAGAATCATCCGGCAGGTCGTACAGAATTTCCGTTTTGCGGGGGCTGCCATACTTTTTGGCAACATCGCCCAGCTCGGTCATAATGATCTTGCGGATGCGGGCGGGGCGTTTGAGAACATCTTCCAAGTCTGCGATCGCCTTTTCCAGTTCCTCAATTTCCTCGGTACGTTTGAGGATATACTCACGGTTGAGGTGGCGCAGCTTGATTTCCGCCACATACTCAGCCTGCACTTCGTCAATGCCAAAACCGATCATCAAGTTGGGCACAACCTCGGATTCTTCCGCAGTGTTGCGCACAATTTCAATTGCCTTATCAATATCCAGCAGGATAGCTTCCAGGCCGCGCAGCAGGTGCAGACGCTTTTGCTTGCCCTGCAGATCATAGTAGGTGCGGCGGCGCACGCATTCGGAACGGAATGCGATCCACTCCAACAAAATCTGGCGCACGCCCAACACGCGGGGCTGGCCGCCGATCAGCACATTGAAGTTGCAGGCAAAACTGTCCTCCAGCGGGGTTGCCTTGAACAGACGCGCCATCAGCTTGTCCGGGTCCTGGCCGCGCTTGAGGTCGATGGTCAGCTTCAAGCCGTTCAGGTCGGTTTCATCACGCATATCGCTGATCTCACGGATCTTGCCCAGTTTGACCAGCTCGGTGATCTTATCCATGATGGCTTCCACCGTTGTGGTCGGCGGAATGCGGGTGATGTCAATGCAGTTGTTCTCTTTATCGTAAGCCCACTGGGCGCGCACGCGGATGCTGCCGCGGCCTTTTTCCAGCACATTCTGCATCTCGGCGGCATCATACAGGATGGAACCGCCGCCGACAAAATCCGGCGCGGGCATCAGCTGGGCCAGGTCCGCCTGGTCGTCTTTCATCAGGGCGATGGTTGCATTGCAGAGCTCCACGAGGTTGAAGGAACAGATGTTGGACGCCATACCGACCGCAATGCCCAGTGTGTTGTTGGCCAGAATGGTCGGGAAGGTGACCGGCAGCATCGTCGGTTCGGTGGTGGTGCCGTCATAGTTGGGCACAAAATCCACGGTATCCTTGTCGATATCGCGGAACAGCTCTTCACACACGGGTTCCAGCTTTGCCTCGGTGTAACGAGCGGCAGCGTAAGCCATATCGCGGCTGTACGCCTTGCCAAAGTTACCCTTGGAGTCCACAAAGGGCACCAGCAGGCTTTCGTTGGAACGGCCCATACGCACCATGGTGTCGTAAATGGCGGCATCGCCGTGGGGGTTCAGGTGCATGGTGCTGCCCACGATGTTGGCGCTTTTGGTGCGGGCGCCTTTCAGCAGGCCCATGCCGTACATGGTATACAGCAGTTTGCGGTGGGCGGGCTTGAAGCCGTCAATTTCCGGCAGCGCGCGGGAAACAATAACGCTCATGGCGTAAGGCATGTAGTTTGTTTCCAGCGTATCGGTAATGGGGCTTTCGATGACCTCACCGGCAGAGAGGATCTCGACGTTATCGCCCAGCTGCGGGCGGGCAGGGGCGGCTTTCTTTCTGGTTGCTTTTTTTGCCATTTTGCTCTCTCCTCCCCTGATTAAGATACATCCAGATCGTCCAGATATTCAGCGCCGTGCTCCGCAATGTGCTCCTTACGGCCCTGCAGATTATCGCCCAGGAGCAGGTCAAACACCTCCGCCGTGCGCTGAACATCGGTGGGCAGAACTTTAATTAAGCGGCGGCTTTCGGGGCTCATGGTGGTCAGCCACATCATTTCGGGGTCGTTTTCGCCCAGACCTTTGGATCGCTGGATCGTAAACTTCTGGCCGTCGATCCGCTTCATGATATCGGCCTTTTCCGGCTCGGTATAGGCAAAGTAGGTCTTATTTTTGGTGTTGATCTCATACAGCGGGGATTCCGCGATATACACATACCCCTGATTGATGAGGGTGGGGGTCAGGCGGTAGAGCATCGTCAGCACCAAGGTGCGGATCTGATAACCGTCCACATCAGCATCGGTACAGATGACGATCTTGTTAAAGCGCAGGTTGTCCAGATTAAAGGTAGCCAGGTCCTTATTGTGGCTGCCGCCCAGCTCCACGCCGCAGCCCATCACGCGGATCAAGTCTGTGATAATGTCAGACTTGAAAATGCGGGCGTAATCGGCCTTCAGGCAGTTCAGGATCTTGCCGCGAATGGGCATGATAGCCTGGAACTCCGAATCGCGGCTCTGTTTGACCGCGCCCATAGCGGAATCGCCCTCCACGATGTACAGTTCGCGGCGGGTGGCATCCTTGGTGCGGCAGTCCACAAATTTCTGCACGCGGTTGGCCAGGTCCATCTGCTGGGTCATTGTTTTTTTGATGGACACACGCGCTTTTTCGGCGTGCTCGCGGCTTTGCTTATTGATTAGCACCTGCTTGCAGGCTTTTTCGGCTTCGTCCGGGTGCTCCACAAAGTAGACTTCCAGCTGGTGCTTGAGGAACTCCGTCATGGCCTGGGCCACAAACTTGTTGGTGATGGCCTTTTTGGTCTGGTTCTCATAGCTGGTGCGGGTGGAGAAGCTGGAGGAAACCAGAATCAGGCAGTCCTGCACATCGTTGAAGGTGATGGAGCTTTCGTTTTTCTTGTACAGACCCTTATTTTTCAGCCAGTTGTTGATCTGGTTGACAAAGGCCAGGCGGACAGCGCGGTCCGGGCTGCCGCCGTGCTCCAGCCACGAGGAGTTGTGATAGTATTCCAGCGTTTGCACCGCGTTGGAAAAGCAGAACGCCACGTTCATTTTGACCTGATATTCCGGCTGATCATCACGGTCGCGGCCGATTGCGGAACCGGAGCAGAAATGCACCGGGGTCAGGGTTCCCTCACCGGCGATCTCATTGGCATAGTCCTGAATGCCATGCTCATAGAAATATTCGATTTTTTCGGCACGCTCGCCCGTGCGGTCGTTGAACACGAGAGTCACACCGTCATTGACAACTGCCTGGCGGCGCAGCATATCCTTGAAGGTATCCGCCGGAACATTGATGTCGGTAAACACATCGGTGTCCGGTTTCCAGCGGATGACGGAGCCGGTGCGGCGGCCGGTGAACGGCTCTTTTTTCAGCCCGCCGACATTCTCACCTTTTTTGAAATCCAGGTGATAGTGCATGCCATCGCGGTAAATATCCGCAGTCATCCATTCGCTGGAATACTGAGTGGCGCAAAGGCCAAGGCCGTTCAGGCCAAGGGAGAAGTCATAGTTACCGCTACCCTCGCCATATTTGCCTCCCGCGTACAGTTCGCAGAACACAAGATCCCAGTTCCAGCGTTCTTCAGCTTTATTGTAATCGACGGGGATACCGCGGCCAAAGTCCTCTACTTCCACAGAGTGATCCGGGTAAAGGGTAACGTTGATTTTGTTGCCGTGGCCGTCACGCGCTTCGTCGATGGAGTTGGATACGATCTCAAAAATGGAATGGGCACAGCCTTCCACACCGTCAGAGCCAAAGATAACGGCCGGGCGCTTGCGCACACGGTCTGCACCTTTTAAGCTCTTGATGCTTTCGTTGCCGTATTCTTCCTTCTTTTTTGCCATTCGGCAGTTCCCTCCCGTTTTGGATGCAGGGAATCACGCTGCTGCGTACCCCTGTGCGCGCAGAATTTTGCTTTTTCAGGCGCGTAAAGATAATTAAACCACAGGTTGACAGGAATTGTCAAATCCAATTTTGCGTTTTTGCTGCACAAAGTTCCCTGTTGTGGTTATTTTTTGTCTGCTTTTTTGCGTTTGCGCGGCGGCTGGGCGGAGGCTTTTTCCTCTGCGGGCGCCGGGCGTCCCGGCTCTTCCGGCACGGGGGCCGGAGCTGTGCCCTGCAGTTTCCAGGCGCGCTCCAGCACGGGTTTCAGGTACTGGCCGGTGAAGGAGTTCGGGTTCTGGGCCACCTGTTCCGGCGTACCGGTTGCCACAATGGTACCGCCGCCGCTGCCGCCCTCCGGCCCCAGGTCGATGATATAGTCGGCACGCTTGATCACATCCAGGTTATGCTCGATCACAATCACGGTGTTGCCCGCATCGGCCAGCTTATCCAGCACCTTGACCAGACGGTGCACATCGGCAATGTGCAGGCCGGTGGTAGGCTCGTCCAGAATATAGACGGTTTTGCCGGTATCGCGGCGGGCAAGCTCGTTGGCCAGCTTGACACGCTGGGCTTCGCCGCCGGAAAGTGTGGTGGCCGACTGGCCCAGTTGCACATAGCCAAGGCCGACTTCCTGCAGGGTTTGCAGTTTGCGCGCAATTTTGGGCTGGTTGGCAAAGAAATTGCAGGCTTCCTCCACCGTCATATCCAGCACATCGGAGATGTTTTTGTCTTTATATTTTACTTCCAGCGTTTCGCGGTTATAGCGCTTGCCCTTGCAGACATCGCAGGGGACGTAAATATCCGGCAGAAAGTGCATTTCGATCTGCACAATGCCGCCACCCTCGCAGGCTTCGCAGCGGCCGCCCTTGACATTGAAGCTGAACCGGCCGGGGCCGTAACCGCGCTGTTTGGCATCCTGGGTGTTGGAGAAGAGGGTGCGGATATCACCGAACACACCGGTGTAGGTGGCCGGGTTGGAGCGCGGGGTGCGGCCAATGGGCGACTGGTCAATGCCGATGACCTTATCGATCCATTCCATACCCTGAACTTCGTCACACTGGCCGGGGCGGCTGCGGGCGCCGTTGAGCGCTGCGGCCAGCGACTTATACAAAATTTCATTGACCAGCGTGGACTTGCCGGAACCGGAAACACCGGTCACGCAGATCATTTTGCCAAGGGGAAAATCCACGGTAATGTTTTGCAGGTTGTTTTCCCGCGCTTTGACCACCGTGAGCATTTTACCGTTACCGGAGCGGTGGGCGGTGGGAACTTCCACAAATTTGCGGCCGGAAAGGTACTCGCCGGTCACACTGCGCGGGGCATTGCAGATGTCCTCCACACTGCCGGCGGCCACGATCTCGCCGCCATGCACACCGGCACCGGGGCCGACATCCACAATATAGTCCGCCTGGCGCATGGTGTCCTCGTCGTGCTCTACTACAATCAGGGTGTTGCCCAGGTCGCGCAGGCGCTTCATGGTGGCAATCAGCTTATCGTTATCGCGCTGGTGCAGGCCGATACTGGGTTCATCCAGCACATACAGCACGCCGGTCAGTGCGCTGCCGATCTGGGTCGCCAGGCGGATGCGCTGGCTTTCGCCGCCGGAAAGGGACGATGCGCCGCGAGACAGGGTCAAGTACCCCAGACCCACGCTCTTCAAAAAGCCCAGACGCTCTTTGACCTCTTTGAAGATGGAGGCAGCGATGACTTCATCCCGCTCGGACACTTTTGCTGTCTGAATAAATTCCAGCTCCTCGTTCACGCTCATATCGCAGAACTGGGCAATGTTGATGCCGCCCACCGTGACGGCGAGGCTGGTGGGCTTCAGGCGTTGGCCGTGGCAGGTGGGGCACTCCTCACTGGACATGACAAGGGCGATTTCCTCCTTGACCCACTCGCTGCCTGTTTCACGGAAGCGGCGCTCCAGGTTGGGGATAATGCCCTCAAACGTGTTCGTATAGGTGCCGGAGCCAAACATATTCTCGCGCTGCATCTCGATTTTTTCAGTTCCGGTGCCATACAGGATGGCGTGCACGGCTTCTTTGCTCATCTCCTTGATGGGGGTATCCAGCGTAAAGCCATAGCGCTTGCCCAGCGCTTTGTAATACATTTCAGAGATGGATCCCTCCGCATAATACCAGCCGCTGGCCTTGATGGCACTTTCGCGGATGGACTTGCGCGGATCCGGAATCACGCGGGCCGGGTCCACCTTCATAAAGGTGCCCAGGCCGGTGCAGGTTTCACAGGCGCCAAAGGGATTGTTAAAGCTGAACATGCGGGGGGAAAGTTCGTCAATGGAAACACCGTGCTCCGGGCAGGCATAGTTCTGGCTGAACTCCATCGGTTCGCCGCCGATAACATCAATGATGACAAGGCCGCCGGTCAGGGCAACGGCAGTCTCAATAGAATCGGCCAGGCGGCCGCGCACCGTATCATTGATGGACAGGCGGTCCACGACGATTTCAACGGTATGCTTGATATTCTTTTCCAGCTTGATCTCTTCGTCCAGATCATACATGTTGCCGTCAATGCGCACGCGGGCGTAACCGCCGCGGCGGGCAGCGTCCAGCTCCTTGGCCTGGGTGCCTTTGCGGCCCCGCACAACAGGGGCCAGCACCTGGAAGCGGGTGCGTTCCGGCAGTTTAAGCACCTCGTCTACCATCTCGTCCACCGTTTGCTGGCTGATGACGCGTCCGCAGACCGGGCAGTGCGGAACGCCGATGCGGGCATACATCAAACGGAGATAATCATAAATTTCCGTCACGGTGCCCACGGTGGAACGCGGGTTGTGGCTGGTGGTTTTCTGGTCAATGGAAACCGCCGGGGAAAGGCCGGTGATTTCGTCCACATCGGGCTTTTCCATCTGGCCCAGGAACATGCGGGCATAGCTGGAAAGGCTTTCCATATAGCGGCGCTGGCCGTCCGCAAAGATGGTATCAAAGGCCAGGCTGGACTTGCCGGAGCCGGAAAGGCCCGTCATAACAATCAGCTTGTTGCGCGGCAGAACCAGGTTGACGTTTTTCAGGTTATGCTCCCGCGCGCCCTTGATCGTAATGCGGTTGTTGGCATCAATTTGAATGTTGCTCACTTTTTATAGCTCCTTCTCCCCTTGCCCGTTTTGCGCTGTTTTTCAGCGGCGCGGCGGGTGCTGGTATCGGCGGTAGGGTCCTCCCCGCGCTGCAGCTTTTCAATCTCATCACGCAGGAATGCGGCGTGCTCAAACTGCAGCAGGCGGGCGGCTTCTTTCATCTCGCGGGTCAGGCGGGTAATGGTCTGTTCGCGTTCAGCGCGGCTCATACGGTGCTGGCGCATCTTTTTGTTTTCTTCGCTCATGCTGATTTCCAGCCCGTCGCCGATGGCTTTCACGATAGTTTTTGGTGTAATGCCGTGTTCTTTGTTGTAGGCATCCTGGATGGCACGGCGGCGCTCGGTTTCCATGATGGCGCGCTCCATGCTGGGGGTTACTTCATCGGCGTACATCAGCACCACGCCGTTTGCGTTGCGGGCCGCGCGGCCAATGGTCTGAATCAGGCTGGTTTCGCTGCGCAGGAAGCCCTCTTTGTCGGCATCCAGAATGGCGATCAGCGAAACTTCCGGCAGGTCCAGGCCCTCGCGCAGAAGGTTGATGCCGACAATCACATCAATGGCACCGGTGCGCAGGTCCTTGATGATCTCCATGCGCTCAAAGGTATCCACCTCGTGGTGCATATACTTGGTGTGCACGCCGTGTTCTTCCAGGTAGTCGGTCAGGTCCTCGGCCATTTTGACAGTCAGGGTGGTAACTAGGGCACGCTCGCCGCGGTCGATGCGCTGCAAAATTTCGCCCAGCAGATTCTCGATCTGGCCTTCCACTGGGCGCACCATGATGACGGGGTCCAGCAGACCGGTGGGGCGGATGACCTGCTCGGCCACGCGGCTGGAATGTTCCCGTTCATAGGGGCCAGGGGTAGCGCTGACAAAGATCGTCTGGCCGACCTTGGATTCAAATTCCTCAAATTTGAGCGGGCGGTTGTCAAACGCCGAGGGCAGGCGGAAGCCATATTCCACCAGCGTTTTTTTGCGGCTGTAGTCCCCGCCGAACATGCCGCGGACCTGCGGCAGCATCACATGGCTTTCATCCACCATCAGGATAAAATCTTTGGGGAAGTAGTCCAGCAGCGTGGTGGGGGTGGAGCCGGGGGCACGGCCGGACAGCACGGCAGAGTAGTTCTCGATGCCCTTGCACATGCCAACTTCCTGTAGCATCTCCATATCGTACTGGGTGCGCTGCTGGATGCGCTGGGCTTCCAGCAGTTTGCCCTCTGCAGTAAAGGCCTGCACCTGCTGTTCCATCTCGGTCTGGATCTTGGCGAGACCTTCTTTCATTTTTTCAGGGCCGACGATATAGTGGCTGGCGGGGAAAATGGCCACATGGCGCACAATATTTTTGCGCTCGCCGGTCAGGGGATCAAACTCGGAAATGCGGTCGATTTCATCGCCGAAGAATTCGACGCGGATGGCGTATTCATCATTATAAGCAAGGTGGATATCCACAATATCGCCGTGAACGCGGAACTTATTGCGGATAAAGTTCATATCGTTGCGTTCATATTGCAGCTTGACCAGGCGGCGGCAGAGCTCGTCCCGCTCCATCTGCATACCGGGGCGCAGGCTGATGACCATGCTGCGGTAATCGATAGGGTCGCCCAAGGAATAAATGCAGGAAACCGACGCCACAATGATAACATTGCGCCGCTCCGACAGTGCCGCCGTGGCCGAATGGCGCAGGCGGTCGATCTCATCATTGATGGCGCTGTCTTTTTCAATATAGGTATCGGTGGAGGGGATGTAGGCTTCCGGCTGGTAATAGTCGTAATAGCTCACAAAATATTCCACCGCATCATCGGGGAAAAATCCGCGCATCTCGGTGCAGATCTGACTGGCCAGGGTTTTATTTGGTTCCAGAATCAGTGTGGGGCGGTTGCACTGTGCAATGATATTGGCCATCGTAAAGGTTTTGCCGGAGCCGGTAACGCCCAGCAAAGTTTGACCTTTATCCCCTGCTTTCAGGCCCTGCACCAGCGCTTCAATAGCCTGGGGCTGGTCGCCAGTCGGTTTGAACGGTGCTTTGAGGTGGAACACCTCGGTTTGATTTTCCTGTTGCTCCGGCATAGCGGACCTCCCCTGCTGTTGGTCGTTTATTTACAACTTTAGTTCGTCTTGTACAACTTACTGTTGTCTTATTATAGTATAGATCTTTTTAATTGTAAAGGCAATACCGCATAATTCTAAGTGCCGATACGGCGAGCGAGGTGCGGCAG
>ERZ837487.3951-NODE-3951-length-12430-cov-7.345293_pt1 | contig 12430 bp, 8 predicted proteins | sample MGYA00519911_ERZ837487 | MGnify/ENA primary metagenome ERZ837487 (study PRJEB31850, sample SAMEA3708818) | human gut metagenome | biome: human gut; feature: human-associated habitat; material: faeces | place: China | collected 2014 ...
ATACCCCCATATAGGACTTTTATATTTCATTGTCCTATATGAGGGTAGCATATCATTGATAGCCTTGGCGGTTCTTAATTTTTCAGAGTATTCACTTTTAAGCGTTTACGTTTTATTTTTTTGCAATATAATTTAACTTCCGGAAAGCTGAAAATCAGATTACCGGAAGTTAGTATAAAAGTATAATAGTTCATAAAATAAAAATATTTATTCTGTATTATTATATGTGCTTTTTATTTTATTTTCATTCACAAAAATCCAAATTCCAAATAACAACAAAAATAATCCAATGATAACAGAAGAAACCATACCCACTAAACTTTTGCTAGTTGTTTCATACAACTCAATTGTTAGAGAACTAATACCAGAATACAAGTTATTTACCAAATGAATCATAATGGGAGCTTTTATATCTTTACTCTTAATATAGACAAGTCCACACAAAATCCCTAAACAAAATGCATTCATAAATTGAACTAGATTCATATGACTAATACCAAATAAAATAGAAATCAAAAGAACGCATACTTCTGGTTTTCTCTTTTTTAAACATATGTTTAATAGTTTTCCTCTATAGAACAACTCCTCTAATATAGGTCCTATAATACATATATATAGAAAAATGAATGGATTTCTAAAGCTATACTGAACTTGTAAATATTCTTCCAACCCCATATTCTTAAATGTACTGATGGCAATATTAGGAAACAGCAAAAATATAACTCTATGAAAAAGACAAATGCCAATTCCCATTAAAATATAAGACAAATATTTTTTCACTGTCGTTTTCGTTTTGATTACCGTTTTGATTTTCAAAAAAAATATAAAAATCAAATAAATAATTGCAGTAATTAAGTATGTAAGAATACTTCTTTCAATATATGAGGCTGATTTTAGAATTATATTTATAACAGAAATAGAAAAAAACAATATGATTTCAAATAATAACCATATTAATATAACCATATATAACAACTCCTTTTTAATCTCCACAAATTCTTGATGCCACAATCTTAAATTAATTACTATCTACTACTTTGTTATTTTTCCATAATATAATTCTCTGTAATCCAAATTACTTTTTATTAACTCATCATGAAAACCACTGGCAACTATCTCTCCATGTTTTATAACTAAAATTCTTTTATTTAAATATGGGATATTTTCCATACGATGAGTTATTATAACTGCAATTTTATCTTTTATAATACTTTCCATATAATCTAAAATTTCTTTTTCAGAAACTGCATCCAATGCAGCATTAGGCTCATCTAAAATGTAAAAATCTGACTTTTTTATTAATACTTTACACAATCCTATTTTCAGCCATTCTCCGCCTGAAATCTGCTGACCGTCTTTGAACCATACACCTAATTGCTGATCTAATCCGTCTGAGTTAGAAAATGGGCTTTTTGTTCTCTTTAGTGCTTCTAAAATATCGCTATCCTTAATATTAAATAAATCACCTAATGCAATATTGTCCCTAACAGTCATTTCATATTTGTTATAATCCTGAAATAATATAGACATATTTTTTTGTAATGACGATTTTTTTATTTTTTTCAAATTTATTCCATTTACAAATATTTTCCCTTCGTAGTCATCATAAAGACCTGCCAAAATTTTGATAAGAGTTGATTTTCCCGAACCATTTCGTCCTACCAAAATAACATTATCTTTTATTTCCAAATTCAAATTATAAAGTGCGTAGTTTCCTCTTCCATTGTATTTATAAGAAAGATTTTTAAGTTCAATTTTTTCAATTTTTTCAATTTCAATCCCTTCATCTTCAGGAATTTCAATCTCCATAAGGTCAAAATATAATTTTAAATACAATGTTTTCTTATAAACAAATTCAAATTGTGATAATATTCCTGATACATTTCCCATAATTTGACCAATACAACGAATATATGTAATTGTATCTCCAATAAGAATACGTCCATTGATAGTGTCGTTTATAATGAGAAAAAAAATAATACCAGTACTGATTTGTTCTAATAACTCATTAATCAATTGTACGAATGAAAATTTTTTATAGAACTTTTTATCTTCATTCAAAAAACTCTCTATTATATCTTTAAATTTATTAATAAAATATGTTGCTAAATTAAATACTTTAATTTCCTTATATGCAATATCTTTTGTCAACAAATATTGATAATACCACTTTTTTCGTTCTTTTTCTGTTCTTTTTAATAACATTTCATACCGTTTTCTATTCATTATTATAGAACATATTGAACTAACAATAGAAATCAAAATAATTAAGCCTATAACCCAAGAACGCCATGCCAATAATATTATAGATTGTATTATAATCTGCATCAAAAATTGGAAAACTGATAGAAAGCTAACAAAAAAATCAAAAAATTCTCTCCCTGTTTCACCTTGTGCTCTTTGTATCTTATCATATATCTCGCTATTTTCATAATCTTTTAAATCTAATTCAGATGCTTTCTTCAAGACAGAAGAACTCACATAGGCATATATTTTTGTTGTTAATATTTGTGATAAATATGATTGATATATAGATAAAATTCCAATCAAAGCATTCATTCCCAAATAAATTAATACAAGTCTTACTGTGTTAGCATATGATATTTCCACTTGCTGAAGTGAATTCAACAATTTTTGTAAAACAATAGTCAAAATACCAGGAAAACACCCTTGAATTAATGCTAACAAAAGTAATAAAAAAGTATATGTTTTATCTACATTAAAAAGAATTTCACTTACCTTAATATAATATTTTATTATATCATTTAATTTACTTTTTTTCATTTTGCTCCTTATTATTCAATGTAAAATTTAATATAAGCTCAAAATAAACACTTTTTCTTCCATATGGTGATTTAAAAATTATATTTTAGTAACTTATTTAGCATATCAGATAATATTTTCCACAAGAAATTTTATTAAATCTGTTTCAAGATTAGTCGTGCATGATGTCGAAAACGACAGATATTGTAAAATACAAATTTACTTGCACAATTTTTATCTAACCGAAAACTTCTTTCATGAGGATATCTTGATAAGTATTAATATCTTTTATATTGATTAGATAGCTGTTCTGGAAAATGCGTACAATAATTGCATCTGTCAATATACATGCAATATACATGCATTACAAACAAGCTAATTATACCTATTTTCAGATTTTTACTATAAAAAAGTGGTAGATGATTTCTTTTGCCTTCTGTGAAAATATCCTCGCTTTTATAAATAATGCTACTATCGGCGATATCCTGCTAAATGAGTACGATATTTGATAATTACAAAATTTTTTAATATTTTGTAATGACGTTGTTCTCATTAAAATGTATTTATACAATATACTATCTTTTCGCTCTAAAAAACATCAAAACATTCTATTAAAATTTCATGAAAAAAACAACATCTTATCGAACCAACTTTCTTCTTTCAAATATGCTGCTAATTCTGTGCAAATTCCAGTTGAACCTTCCAATAACGTTAGTTTATCCTCATACTTTTCAGTAAAACCATTATCAGTATACATCCTAGTGAAATCTTTGTATCCATATGGAAATTCAGAATTATACAAACTCAATAATATGTTTACAATTTCTTTTGCTCTTAATAAATATTTCTCGTTTTTATAATTATCATAGCTTTTCCTAAAAATCACACTTGCGCCAGCATATCCATGACAAATAATTGGTGAATCAAGATAATAGTTATCTATAGAGATTTCTGATATTTTAAGTAATTGATTTTTTCCCCACTCAACTAATTTCGAATCTTGTATTGCCTTTCCCGCTGTTATAATGCTAGGCAAAATGCCTAAGCTTCCATAACACCAACTCATTCTTAAATTATCACCTAAATTAGTCTTATTTAAATAATCATTCAACTGCATCATTCCCGGCCAAATGCACACTTCATTGACATATGTTCTTGCTTTCTGATATTCTCCTAGTATTCGTTTAATAGCTTCTTCCTGTCCCTCAATTTCAATTTCCATACAGAGACCCTTACTCAAAATATATAAAGGGCCTGCAATTCCATGTGACAAACTATAATTTACACATCCTGATTTAAATAGTTCCCTATACTCTTTAGTTGGTAAATCTTTCCCTTTTATGTACCATCCAGGAAGTAAAACATTATCAGAGGATCTATATTCACTCAAAACAATAAAATATTCCATAACATCTTTTATGCTTTTTTTTGCTTCCTCATCATCTAAGGCAAATAAGTAAGTAGCTATACCGGATAAACCACTAATAATATCAAAATATGATGAACGATTCCATTCCAAATTATTCTTATAGATTATACTTTGTTTAGAAGTTTCTTCAATTATTAATTTGTTCAAATTTTTTTGGAATTTTTTAAAATATCCAGTCATTTGTACAATTGGCTGAATAAATACAGCAATATTAGTCAATCCCCCAAACAAACTAACATCAACATACTTTTGATTTTCTATATTACCTTTTAAATCATTCAATAACTCATATATTTTTGTAATACATTTTTCTTTATCCTTAGCTAAAATAAAAATCTCACAATAAAATCCTAACACTGCAAGCTTATCACTAAAAGTCAACTGTTTTGTTTGTAATTCTGATAACTTATTTAAAAAATCTTCTAAGATAATTATAATTTTATCAATTTGATTTTTTGTCAATTTATAGTTATTTATACACGATTTATAATCAATAAATTTGGTATTTTGCATTACGTCTCTCTCTTTCCTTCTTAATAAATTACTTTAAGATACAGTTTTTCTATTTATTCTTATTAAAGTGTTTCTTTTGTTCTGCTTGCTCAAACAAAGTATGGCGTATATATGCTTTTATTCTTTTTTCCCATATATTGTCACCCATATAGCGATTACAGAACATATGAATTAAACTTCCCATTAAATCACCATTTTTTAATAAATACTCATTTCCTTCAGACTGCATTTCTTCGATATATCGTTGCAGCATCTGGTTTCTTTTATTCAAATATAGTATCCACTCATCCTCCATGTACTCGATTTGTTCTGCAAACGTCATTGCTTTCCATATACTATTTTTCTTATCTTTATAATCTTTTCTAAAATCTTTTCTATTTATAATACCTGATAACCACTTTTCTAATTTTTCTTTATTATTTGTAAATTTATTCATTAAGCTAAAAACTGAAACAATTCCTATAAATTCATCATCATATTGTAATGTATTGCTCTGTTTAAACTTAATTAAATTATTAACATATTCACTATCGTAGAAGAAAAAAGTTTCTGCAAAATTCATGGATTTAAATCCACCATATCTTTCAATTTCTCTTTCATATGTATCATATTGTACTTTAGATATCTTACCGGTTGTCTTTAATTCACTTCCCCAATAATAAAGTAATTGAAAAACATTCCCTAATACTGCCTGATTTTTCACTCTTATTCGTAAACGTATATGTGGCATAGGATCCCAATATCTAATGAAAAAATACTTATCTAAAAGATCATCTTTTTTTAAAGTTTCCAAAAATTCCATTAAATTTTCCCCAAGCACATCATTAAGTCTTTCTTCACAATAATACAATTTGAGATAAATCCAATTGTCTTGTCCTGGAACAAGCACTCTTTCTTCAACTATTTTATTATCTATATAGATTTTTTCAAAATTATCATAGGAAACTTTTTCCGGATATAAAGAGAAAACAAATTCATTTGCATAATGATTTCCTTTAGAATCCTTTATCCAAAACTTGTTCTCTATGTCTATAGCTTCCATTAACAAAACTGCCTCTCTAGATTTTTTTATAATTTGATATAGAAGAGTTATTTGGATATCATCATCTAAATCAAGTAACAATCGATTGTCTCCTTGAGCGATATATACATATCGAACAATCTGCCATTCCTTACGCACTCTTGTAAATTTTTCTTCCCAACTTTCTGTTTTTGATTTTTGTAAAAATATCTTTTTTTCTAACACCCATGTAGCGGGCGCAAGGATTGTTTTTCCCAATATAATTCTCGGTGTATATGCTAAGCCAAATGATTGAAACAATCCTAAGATACTTCCAATTCTCGCATGTTCTAAATTAGATATATCTCTCAATAATCGAAACGCATCGCTTCCTATAATAGGATTTAGCATATTATTCGAAATTATCTTTATTTTTTTATTTAATGAAAAAGAATATGCAAATAATTTATTTGAAATTCTATCTACCCCTATTCCAATATCCGATATTTTTATTTCTTGTTTATCCTTTGAGCCATTAGTATTAAAAGATATTTGGTACTCATAACTGTTTGTATTCATTGTTACATTATCCAATCTCCCATTTCTAGAAAATTCACACAATGATGCAATAATATAATCTTCGCTCAGTGTTTTCTGCTCTTTATTTGCGAATTCCTTTACAATGCATTCCTCAATCATGTCTGAGAATCTTCCCCATGATCTTCCTGCAATATCACAAATACTAGCACCAGTAAATAAAATTTGAAAATTATTTTTGTCAATATCAGATTTTTCTTTTGCAAGAACTTCAACAAATATATCAACAGAGGGTAACTCTGTTAAAGGAGTAATATTTAACTCTGAGAGTATATCATCTAAATCTTTTTCAATGATTTCTACTTCATTTTTTCCATTTATGAGTGCATATTGAATTTTAGTCCAAATATATTCTTTTATCCTTTTGCACAATGTTGTTTCATAACCAACTTCCTTATTTCGATAGCATTTTGCTCCTGTATAACCTGCAGGTATTCCTATTCCTATATCATTATCAAGTACTTCCATTACTGGAACAACTCTATGATAACCATATTTTTCAATAAAATCATTTTTATATTTTGACAAAAAATCTGTTTCGGCTGCTTCTGAAATTTTTGAAAAGCAATTAAGTACTTTTTCACATTCTTTTTTTACATTATATGATAACTGATTTTTTTTACATAATATCATTAAATCTGTTTGTAAATAATCATTTGCTTTTCTTAACGTTTCCATATATTTGACAATTGTCTTATACTTATCTTTTCCTTTTCCTATAGAAATAGAATTATACTCCTTTATCAGACGTTCAACATTCTCTAATATGCATATGATATCTTGATCGACTTGTCTTTGTTTTAAAACATGAATTAAATATGGCAATGGATCAGTATTTACTAACGGTGGTCTTAATTCTGTTATCAAAAAATTATTTTCTATCAATTGCTTAATATAAAAAAGCACTCTATCTGTTGAACAATTTTTCTTTTTTGCTATTATTTTCTCCACTAAATCTTTAACAACAATACTTGTAGAACATTCTTGTTTAATCCATAATAAAATTTCACTTAATCGTATAGACACAGCTGTGTAAAGATTTTGTTCATCTTCCTGTGTTTCTGATGTAATGTAAGGATTATATATCCTATCCCCTTTTATGATACACTGTTCATTGAATTTCACACTTATTTTTACTAATACTTTTTCATTCTTTTCCAGATTCGATATAAATGAACAAAGCCATCCCATATCTACTCTGCATCGTTTCTTATTTTCTATAACATCTTCCCTGATAACATCTGTATTCTTAGCAAATTCTCCCGCTGATATGCCAGATAGTAAACCATATGGTGTAGCTCTAGTTGTTGAACGTATAATATATTTTAATAAAGTACTTTCTATATCTTGATTACGCTTATTCTTATTTAGTTCGGTAATTAAATTATGTGTCGCACTTTCCAAGCCCTCTGCAAGTACCTCATCAATTATTATCTCATCCTTTTTCTTCCCATATGTTTGAAATGTTTCTTCTAGTTTTTCTATAGGGAAAGTTGGACCACGCATAATATAGGAATTCATACATTTATATCTTCTATACATTAGAATTCTCCCTCCATTTTATTATACTCACTTATACTATAAACAATATATAATCTTGTTAAGTATTTTCATTGCCTGTCAAATCGGATATGAAATAACTTATAATTCCATCTACCGCTTTCCAATAAAGTTACCGTATAGCACTTGGTTCTTAAATTTAAAACAGGGTCAAGATTACCTTCTCTTGACCCTGTCCTTATTATCATTTTTAAGTGATAATTTAATATATTTCTCTTCTAAAATACTTTTATATTTTCTTAGAAAAATCACATATTTAACAAATAAAAAATGGTACAATCAACAAGTAGGTTTATACGTTCCTTTTAAAAATCACTTCCTACAAGCCCCTCCACAGTAAGAATTGCATGCAGAACAAGTATTAGCTGAACAAGGTTTCTCCGTATTTGTACATCCAACACAAGTTCCATCACAAGACGCTAGTGTTACAATACTTGTGTCACATAAAGTAGGCATCGTACATGTCGTTGCTGTCCCTGTTGTTAAGCATATTGCAGCTGTTCCTTTCGGTTCAGCTTCCATGTTTCCTTTTATCTTCCTAATGTCCAAATCAAAATCATCATAATTTGCCATAAGATCCCTCCTTTTCTGTTAATCTATACAACTTTTTACTTGTATTTAGTATATATCATTTCTACATTAATTTCAATAATTTTCTCACAATTTATACTTTTAATACAATTATTCAGCCATCAAAATCATTTCGGAAAAATAGACACAATTTATACCTTAGCCTCATTTTACAGTGCCTGACACTATACCGCCCTGTACTAACGACTTCTGTCACACGGTTCAGTGCATCATGCTTGTATGTCGTCACCTTTCCGTTACGGTCTGTCAGTTTTACGAGGTTATCATTTAAGTCGTATTCATAGCTGACCTTTGTACCATCCGGATACACGATTGCCTGCAGATTATCTGCGTCATCATAAACGTAGCTGACATCCTTTTTCGAACCGCTTGTTACTTTGGTGATTCTTCCAAGTGCATCGTATTCGTAGCTGCTCTTACTAACAAGTCTCTGTTTTTGAAACAAAAGAAAGCTACCAGTTTTTTTCCTCTGATAGCTTTCCATTCATTCTTATTCTGTTGGGAACATCGCTGCTTCCAACTTATTCATCTCTGTATCCAAAAGACCATATTTTCCTGAGTTATCTTTTTCCACGGATACGTTTACAGTAACAGCTTTTCCATATCTGTTCTTTTCAAGACTCTTCTGGACACTTTCTGTTAATACAGCTGCAAAGACTTCCGGATCATTTCCATCCAATCCCTGCTTTATTTTTTCATTGCTTACCTCTGTAGAGCTTTGTTGCAATGTCTGAAATACATTGGATGGTTCAACTTGTACACTTACTGTATAACCTCCATCCTCTTCTTTCACATCCTGTACTTTGTACTTTGCCAATTTCTTTACTTCTGCCAGTTTTTTCGCATAATCAGCAATTCCTTTATCCGTAATGTTATCGGAATCATCAAATTGCTGTTGGATACTCTCATTAAAATCCTCTTCGATTTCTTTCTTGGCATCTTTTTCCGAGATTTCTAACAGATTTGCATAATCTTTATAATCTCCATGATAGTATGCATCAAGAGAACTTTGGACGTAGGATTTGGCATCAAAGTCTGGTTGTTTTGAACAAGCTGATATACAAATTATACCCCAAAATCCAACGAGAAAAAATAATATCTTTTTCTTTTTATTCATGTTCAATCACTCTTCCACTGATTTATATAGTTTATCAATCTTTTCTTTAATTTTAGATTGCTTCATTGATTTATCAGAAAAATAGAATAACTCGGTTTCTCCAATTTCATTTTTTTCGATATAACATTGAAGCACCCCCAATGCTGGTAGTGTATAATAATTAACAACATTTGTAGAAAATTCTCGGTCAGCAGGATAATTAACTTTAGGTGTATCAACTATGTTCAACACTTCTTGTACTAATTGACTTATTTCATCAGTTGTTATCTGATTGTTATCATCATAAATTATATCTATCGACATAGTATTTTTATTATATACTAATTTCTGACCATATTTTTCTTCAACCACCTTTTTCGCTTTTTCAAAAAAATCTTCATTTTTTAGGATAGTAGAAAGATATTCATCACGACATCCAAAATGATATGTATTATTATATATTAAATCTCTTACTTTAAATTCTAGCCCATTTTCATCTTCAAAGATTCCCTCATTTTTTTGTTTTTCAAATGATTTAACAACTTTAAATTCATGATCTGGATATGCATTTTGCAAACACATAATAATCCTTTGATCTGTATCTTTTCCTGTTAAAGCATTATCCGCATTAGCTTTTTTCAAGCCACAGCCGCTCAATAAGGATATTAGCATAACCATTATTAATCCTCCTATAATTCTTTTCATTCTATCCTCCTTTTTTATGTCTATTCCATAAAAACTATGGAATAGACGTAAAATTATTTATAAACTACAATCAATTTATTACCTTCATTTCTTACTTTCAACTTGTCATCTTCTACTATTGCTGATCTGATTGTTTCTCTATACTTCGGATCATCAATATACAATACGCTTTCTTGGTGTAAATCCTTTTTGTTATATCCTGCATCTGACCTAATCGCCAAATTCCAGAAATGATTCCCATCTTTCGTATAAGAAGATACATCATTTTCTAGTAATGTTTTTCCTTTATTATCATAAATTCTTTGGCTTGTATGAATTTCATCTTTTCCATCTACTGAAGCATACCAATTACCGCCATCTGTATTTTCATATAAGCCTATTTCACCTCCATAAGCATTTCCAAAGCCATACGTTCCCTTCCAAAATTGCAAACGATAATTTTTATTATTATACTCATACTGAATTACTCGAGTATCTAAATCCATTCCTAAATATGTACCTGCATCATCAAATAAATCTGCAAATCCAGATAATTTTTGAATTGTTTTTCCATCATTAGTATAATAATAATCTTTATCACTGTTATATTCAAATGCCAAATATTTGGAAATAGGATATTTAAACATATTATATAACTCTTGTTCCATTTTGTTATTACTAGTTACCCTATTAATTATATTTTTTCCTACAGTCTTAGACCAATATTCATTAAATTTTTCTCCGCCTCCTTTAAATAAATCTTTCCAAAATTTTGGTAATCCGTCATATTTATTTGCGGTAACTTTTAAAATCGATGGTCCATTATCCTTCCACCAATCCATCGCTCTGTCCGTCGAGGTACACATCTCTCTTTGAATTTTCTTTCGTATTTCATGAGTACGATCTTCTGCGTATGCTTTAAATGATGAATATGTTTTATAACGCTCTATTTCATTATTAACACTCTTAATAAATCTACTTCCTGCGGAAACAACTTTGTGATATGTATTGCTTATTGAAGTTTGTGCTTGTCGATATTTGTTTTGTACTGCATTTTTTGCCTTTTGTATCGCTTTTTTAGGATTCTTTGCTGTATTCTGAACCCAGCCAACAGCTTTTTTAACAGTGTTCACCACCGTCTTAGCAACATTTTTAACTGTATTTACAACATTTTTAACTACTTTTTTTGCAGTATTAGCAATTTTCTTTCCAACACGTTTCACTGCACTTGCAGCCTTTTTCCACCATGAATGTCCTGTCGGATCATCATAGTTTACCGGATTATTGGATGTATATGCATAACGGTTTCTGGTCAGTGGATTTTCTGTCGTTCCAAGGTCACTATCTTCAGTTGTAAAGGTTCCGTTCTCTGCGTTATAGTATCTTGCCCGCAGATACTGAAGTCCTGTTTTTACATTTGTGGACTCCCCATTGTAACCGTAATAATTGACTCCATCTGCGGTTCCTGATGTAAGGTTTCCATACGGATCGTACTGATAACTGTTCGTCAGGTTAGCATTTTCAGTCAGGATTCCGGTTACGCTGTTTCTTCCGTCATATAAATAATAACTGCTTTCTGTGGATTTATCAACGCTTATACGTTCTCCGATTCCACTTTCTCCATAAGTATAAGCCTGACGGACTTTCTCGTCTGCTCCATACTCTGCGAGGACTTCTGTATTCTCACGATTGATATCGTTGATATACTCTGTCAGTGTGTATCCTTTGGCATTGGAACCGCCTTTTACCAGAGAGGCAAGCTGCTCTTTCGGACTGTCTCCATCTTCTGTACGCTGGTTCTCCGGGATCAGGACTTCATCGCCATAGCAGTCTTCCCATTTATAGGTGTTATCCAGTTCGAATACCCGGTTGTTATCTCCATCGTACATGGCTGCCATTAGGACTGTTCCACCCTGTTTTACCACTGCCAGACGATTTTCTGCTGTATATTCATAAGTAACCGGATCAGCACTGTTTGTCTTATCGCATTCCTGAATCAGATTGCCATCTTCATCATAGCTGTAGGTTGTTCCCGGATCGCCCCAGATCTTTGCATTGGTCCGCTTGATGAGCTGGTTGGAATCGTTATACTTGTAATTATATTTTGCTTTGCTGACACCATCTTCAATCTTCTCATAAGAAGTCCGGTTTCCGATCTTGTCATACGTATAATTATGGACTGTCTTTTTACCGCCCT
>ERZ837487.3973-NODE-3973-length-12360-cov-43.396505_pt1 | contig 12360 bp, 8 predicted proteins | sample MGYA00519911_ERZ837487 | MGnify/ENA primary metagenome ERZ837487 (study PRJEB31850, sample SAMEA3708818) | human gut metagenome | biome: human gut; feature: human-associated habitat; material: faeces | place: China | collected 2014 ...
CTGGTATGGGTGAGCTTCACCTTGATATCATCGTTGACAGACTTCTTCGTGAGTTCAAGGTAGAGGCTAACGTTGGTGCACCTCAGGTTGCTTACAGAGAGTGCTTTACTAAGGCAGTTGATGTTGATAGTAAGTATGCTAAGCAGTCAGGTGGACGTGGTCAGTATGGTCACTGTAAAGTACGTTTCTCACCACTTGAAGCTAACGTTGATAAGTTCGATGTTGAGACAAAGAATACAGTATTAATTAATGAACCTCCAGTTCTCTTCTGTGAGTCTTCAGTAGTTGGTGGTGCTATTCCTAAGGAATACATTCCTTCAGTTGCTGATGGTATCAGAGAAGCTGCTAACTCAGGTATCTTAGCTGGATTCCCAGTTCTCGGACTTAGAGCAGATATCTATGATGGATCTTACCATGAAGTCGATTCATCAGAAATGGCATTCCACATTGCTGGTTCTATGGCATTTAAGGATGCTATGGCTAAGGCAGCTCCAGCACTTCTTGAGCCTATTATGAAGGTTGAAGTTACAATGCCAGAAGAATATATGGGTGATGTTATCGGTGATATCAACTCACGTAGAGGACGTATTGAAGGTATGGAAGACATCAGTGGTGGTAAGATGGTTAAGGCTTTCGTTCCACTTTCAGAGATGTTCGGATATGCTACAGACCTTCGTTCTAAGACACAGGGTCGTGGTAACTACTCTATGTTCTTCGATAAGTATGAGCAGGCTCCAAAGTCTGTTCAGGACAAGGTTATCGCTTCAAGAGCTAAATAATTAGTTATTAAGTGATAGATGATAGTTAGAAGTGTCTGGCTGATGTCAGATGACTTAATAATTATCTTGATTATATAATGTACTGCGGAATACGGGTTACTGTATTTCGCAGTGGTATATATCAGGCAGATTTGTGTATATAATAAATATGTAAATTTGCCGTATAATTCAGATAAAAGTATTGGTTTACTATGCTTTTACTCAAAATATAGTTGAAATATTCTTTAAAAGATAATATAATAGATTTCAGCTATGAGAAGTCTGCTTGCAGACAAATATTCTATTTAATTAATTAGGAGGATTTTAAACAATGGCAAAGGCTAAATTTGAAAGAACAAAACCACATTGCAACATTGGTACAATTGGACACGTAGATCACGGTAAGACAACTCTTACAGCTGCTATCACAAAGACTCTTCATGAGAGACTTGGTACAGGTGAAGCTGTTGCATTCGAAAATATCGATAAGGCTCCAGAAGAAAGAGAAAGAGGTATCACAATCTCTACAGCTCACGTTGAGTACGAAACAGAGAAGAGACACTATGCACACGTTGACTGCCCAGGCCATGCTGATTATGTAAAGAACATGATTACTGGTGCTGCTCAGATGGATGCTGCTATCCTCGTTGTTGCTGCTACTGATGGTGTTATGGCTCAGACAAGAGAGCATATCCTTCTTGCTCGTCAGGTTGGTGTTCCTTACATCGTTGTATTCATGAACAAGTGTGATATGGTTGATGATCCAGAACTTCTTGAATTAGTAGATATGGAAATCAGAGAACTCCTTAACGAGTATGGTTTCCCAGGAGATGATACACCAATCATCCAGGGTTCAGCTCTTAAGGCTCTTGAAGATCCAAACAGCGAATGGGGTGATAAGATTCTTGAACTTATGCACACAATCGATGAGTATGTTCCAGATCCACAGAGAGATACAGATAAGCCATTCCTTATGCCTATCGAAGATATCTTCTCTATCACAGGTCGTGGTACAGTTGCTACTGGTAGAGTAGAAAGAGGTGTTCTTAAGGTTAACGAGGAAGTTGAAATCGTTGGTATCCACGAAGACATCCGTAAGGTTGTTGTAACTGGTATCGAAATGTTCAGAAAGCTCCTTGATGAAGCAGAACCAGGTGATAACATTGGTGCTCTTCTTAGAGGTGTTCAGAGAGATGAGATCCAGAGAGGACAGGTTCTTTGTAAGCCAGGTTCAATCACACCACACCACAAGTTTACAGCTCAGGTTTACGTATTAACAAAGGACGAAGGTGGACGTCATACTCCATTCTTCAACAACTACAGACCACAGTTCTACTTCAGAACAACTGATGTTACTGGTGTTTGCGAACTTCCAGCTGGTACAGAAATGTGCATGCCTGGTGATAACGTAGAAATGACAGTTGAACTTATCCATAACGTAGCTATGGAGCAGGGTCTTCGTTTCGCTATCCGTGAGGGTGGTAGAACAGTTGGTTCTGGTGCTGTTGCTACAATCATTGAATAATTGTTATTTAATACAGTAATTTTAAGGGTTTCCGAGATTCCTCGGAAGCCCTTTTTTTGTCCTGAAATAAATGAAAAAATAGCAAAATAAGTTTAATAGCGGTGACTAAACGATGTCATAAAACAAATAATCTTTAAACAAAATTGAAACAAATAATATTCTATTTTGTAAATACTATGTCTTCTTCGGCATAGATCCTAATAAGCGATGATTACTCTATAAATTTAATTTTGTCATTTTTGATACAAGAAAGGATTGCTGTTACAGCATCAGACTCATTTATAAAATCTACAGTTTATCAATATTAGGTCTTATTTATAATATGGTTGGTTGTTAATAGAGTATTTCAACAGGAAATCACACAGGTGCTATTGTCAATTTACGAGGAACAAGTTAGAAAAAATTTATCATAATAAATAAGTGAAAGTAAAATTATTAAATATTTTTTTAATGTTTATAAGACTATATAAATGATATGATGTGAGTGTCAAAAGTAAATTTTGTCACTCACCGTTGTATCAGGATTGCTACATTGCTATGCAATTCATACATACGTCATAATATAACAGACAAAAAAAGAAGCAACTGTAAAACAAGTTGGTAGATAAAATACAAAATAGAATAATAGATTAAAGGGGTAAAAAGGTATGACTGCTAAAGAACTTATGAAACAATGTGAAGCTGAAGAGAAAGAATTGAAATTCAGAGAGTTTTCATCAGAAACAGCACTTGCAATTGGGATGGCACTTATAGAAGAAGCGAAAAAACGTGACAATAAAATATGTATAGATATTGCAATAGCCGGAAGAAGATTGTTTCATTATTCCAGTGATGGTAATGCTGTAAGTAATGATATTATGATTGAGCGTAAGAAAAAGACGGCGATGCATACTGGACATAGTTCATTATGGGCACACTATATGCTTGAGGATTGCGGTATGAATATTAAAGAAAAATGGGCTTTAGAACCATCAGAGTATGCACAGGTAGGGGGCGCGTTTCCAATAAGACTTGAGAATTGCCAGACAGTAATAGGTACAATAACATGCTCTGGTTTTAATCATGAACAGGATCATAGTATTATTATAGATGTTTGTAGAAAACTGAAAAGAGAAAATGTTTTGTAAATTAATTGATATTATTTATTTTCAGGAGGTATGAAGCTTATATGGGTAAGTATCATTTTATAATAATAGGCTCAGGCTGGCGTTCACTTTATTATGTCAGAATAGCAAAAGCAATGCCGGATATATTACGTCTTGATGCGATGTATTGCAGGACACAGGAAAAAGCAGATAAGATGGCAGAAGAATTCAGTATACACACTACAACTTCTATAGAAGAGTGTGTAGGTTATAAACCGGATTTTGCTGTTGTAGCAGTGAATAAAACAAGTATCTGTGATGTTTCAATAGAATGGATGGATAGAGGAATAACTGTTCTTTCTGAGACACCAGCAGCATTGGATATGGATTCGCTTAAAAAGTTATACAGATATCATATGTCTGATGATAAAACAGATAAGAAACAGGTTGTTGCTGAACAATACAGGGAATATCCATATAATAAAGCACGGATTAATCTTGTTAATAGTGGTGTACTTGGCGATATCAGTTGTCTGAATATATCCATTGCACACGAATATCACGGTTTCAGTCTTATAAGAGCATATCTTGGTATAAAACCGGATGAAAACTACACGGTGTCAGGTAAAATATATGAATTTCCGACAACTCAGACACTTACGAGATATGACAAATTTACAGATGGCAGAACAGCTCCTAAAAAAAGATGTGTAGCAGTATTTGAGTTTGAGAGCGGAAAGGTTGCATGGTATGATTTTGACTCTGAGCAGTACCGCTCACCTATCAGAAAGAATATGATAAAGGTGCAGGGTGTCAGAGGGGAACTTATTAACAATGAGCTGTATTATCTTGATGAAAATAATGAAGGACAGTATCAAAAGATTGTGACAGATGTGAATGCAACGCACACCAAAGATACTAATCCTAACTTGTCTATCGTTCGTGAAATAGAGAAAATAATGTGTGGTGAAAATGTATTGTATGAACCGGAATTAGGGATGCGTGGTTTGTCAGAAGATGAAACTGCAATAGCAGGTCTTATGATAGGAACAGCAAAGTATAGCAGAGGTGAGGCAGAATCACCATATAGCATGGAAGATGCATTTGCAGATGCGTATGCGTCAATATTGCTTGATGAAGCAGTAAGGACAAGTAATAAGGTAAGTAGCTGTATTGAAAAGATATGTATAGCTAAAAATAAATAAATATCTTAATAATATATTGTGAATTCAGAAAATATTTGTTAAAGAAGTAGAAAGGAATATTACATATTATGTCAGATAAAATATTAAGAGCAGCTCTTATAGGTGTTGGAAATATGGGAAAGAAATATGTACAGATGATAGTATCAGGTGAGGTATCCAATATAAAACTAACAGCAGTAGTTATACGAAGAGATGAACTTATGGAATGGGGAGAGACGCTTGTAAATACTGATGGTGAACATGTGAGAATATTCAGAAGTGCAGATGATATGTTTAAAGCAGAAGATGTAGATACATTATTTGATGCAGTAATTATAGCAACTCCTCATAAAACACATGCTAAGCTTGCGGTACAGGCATTTTCGCTAGGAAAGGATGTCTTGTGCGATAAGCCGGCAGCATCAGATATAGGAGAAGCACTTACTATGAATGAAGCAGCTAAAAAGAGTGGAAGAATATATGGTATGGTGTTTCATCAGAGATTATATCCTAAGTATATGAAGATTAAGAGTATGATTGATGCAGGTGAGCTGGGAGAACTAAGAAGGGTGAATCTTATTAATTCAAGATATTTAAGAACATCATATTATCATCATTCTGGCGCATGGAGAAGTAGTTTTACAGGTGAAGGCGGCGGCGCACTTATTAACCAGGGACAGCATATACTTGATATGTTCCAGTATCTTTTTGGCATGCCGCAGAGAATGTTTGCACTTATACCTTTTGGCAAATATAATGATTTTGCAGTAGATGATGAAGATACTATTATTATGGATTATGATGATGGCATGACAGCTTCATTTGTACTGACAACGGGAGAAGCGTGTCATGAAGAAAGACTTGAAATAATAGGAACAAAAGCAAAGCTGCTGCTTGAAGATAATACGCTTACTATAATAAGACATCAGGATGTAGAAGAATATATAAAAACTGAAATGGTTAATTCAAGGGAAAATATGCAATATACTAAGGAAACAATTGAGTTCCCAAAGACACCAGAGCCATATATAGAACTGCTTGAAAGATTTGCCAGAGCTTCATTAGAACATGATGATACATATCTTGTAGCGAAAGGCGAGGAAGGGCTTAATTCACTGATGTTGTGCGCAGGAGCTTATTATTCAGCATGTAATGGTATCCAGGTTAAGCTTCCGGTTGGCGCGGAGGATTATAGCAGACTTATGGAAGAACTGATTATGAAGGAAAAGAGCATAAAGAATAATATATAAAAAATAATACAAGAAAAATAATATAATAAAATATAGTATAAAATGCTGCCACATAAAATGGCAGCATTTTAATTGGTAATTAATATTCAGAACCGCACCATCTTCCAGAAGCTCCACAAGGAAGCACAAGTCCGTTAGCGGATACAGGAAGTCCGACTTCATTAGAACTACAGTAGCCGTCAAAATCTTTAAGTTCTGTGCTTAACATATAAGTAAGAACTGCTGGCTGAAGTCCTGTTGTGTAGGAGTTGATAAGGAAGAATAATGGCTTGTCAGAAAGAAGCTTTGCACACAGCTTAACAAGTGGGTGTATAGCTTCTTCTATTTTCCATATCTCGCCCTTAGGACCTCTGCCATATGATGGAGGGTCCATAATAATAGCATCGTAGTGATTGCCACGTCTTATTTCTCTTTCAACAAATTTAACACAGTCATCGACTATCCAGCGGATAGGCTTGTCAATAAGTCCTGATGATGTGGCATTTTCTTTAGCCCACGCAATTATTCCCTTAGAGGCATCAACGTGTGTAACATGAGCACCAGCGGCTGCACAGGCAAGAGTAGCACCACCAGTGTAGGCAAACAAGTTAAGAACCTTTATCTGTCTGTCAGGTTCATTATCTTTAGCTTTCTTTATAATTTCAGAGAACCAGTCCCAGTTGGCTGCCTGCTCAGGGAATATTCCTGTGTGCTTAAAGCTGAATGGCTTTAAGTTAAATGTAAGAGGAACATCAACAGAAGGACTTTCGTATTTTATTGTCCAGCTTTGTGGCAGGTCGAAGAATTCCCATTCGCCGCCTCCCTTAGAGCTTCTGTGATAATGTCCATTCATATGTTTCCATCTGTTGTCGTTCTTAGGAGTGTCCCATATAACCTGTGGGTCTGGGCGGACAAGAATGTAATCGCCCCAGCGTTCAAGCTTTTCTCCACAGGATGTATCTATAACTTCATAATCTTTCCAATTATCTGCAACAAACATATTGTAATTAAGTCCTTTCTTGTTTAAGCATATATATTAAGTATATAACAGATTGTATGGTTGGGGCAATCAAAAAGTACAGCGATTAGGATATAATTAACGTATGGTAGTGTATAATAATCATTTAATACAGTGATTAGGATATAATTAATGTGCGGCGGTATGTAATATGTTAAATGTATAGTTGTGCATATATTGCGTAACTTGAAAAATATACCATTTTACTGTAACATATAACAGACAAAAAATATAAATTGTTATATGGTATTAGTGTTAAAAGTAACTATTGATAATTGCATAATATATATAAGGAAAGGAAAATGCACATTTGAAAAATATATCTTTTAAAACAGCAAAGAATGATATTATAGCAGGAATTATTGTGGCGTTAGTGTCAATACCAATATCTATGGGGTATGCCCAGATAGCAGGGCTTCCAGCGGCATATGGACTGTATGGTTCGCTTATACCAGTGCTTATATATGCTTTTACAACAACATCACCACAGTTCGTATTTGGTGTAGATGCAACGCCGGCGGTGCTTGTAGGTGGTACGTTATCGGCACTTGGCGTTACTTCAGGCTCTGAGGAAGCGATGAAGCTTGTGCCGGTCATTACATTTGTTGTTGCAATATGGCTCTTGATATTCAGTCTTATTAAAGCAGGACGAATAGTTAATTACATATCAACGCCGGTTATGGGAGGTTTTATAAGTGGAATTGGTATTACAATAATACTTATGCAGGTTCCAAAGCTGTTTGGTGGTTCAGCAGGTACAGGAGAACTTATTGAACTGGGTATCCACATATGGGGACAGCTTCAATATTTTAATGTGTTATCGGCAGTTCTTGGATTTGGAACAGTTGTAATTATACTTGTTGCAAAGAAATATATTCCGAGGTTTCCAATGTCGGTTGTGCTTATGGTGCTTGGTGCAATGGCAACAGCATTTATACACATTGACAGATTAGGGGTTAAGCTTCTGCCTCACGTTGATTCGGGATTTCCGAAGCTTATGGTACCAGATTTTACATTATTAAAGACAGATACATCAGATATAATTATACTTGGACTTACCTGTGCACTTGTTATTATGGCACAGACACTGCTTGCCACTAATAACTATGCCAACAGATATGGATATAAGGTTGATAATAACAGAGAGGTGCTTGCTTATTCTTTAGCCAATATAGCTTCTTCGGTATCAGGAAGCTGCCCTCTTAACGGAAGCGTATCAAGAACAGGTATAGCTGACCAGTTTGGCTGTAAATCACAGCTTATGTCAGTTACAGCTTCAATTACAATGCTTGTTGTCGTGCTTTTTGCAACACCTGTGCTTGAATATCTTCCTGTGCCTATTCTTACAGGAATTGTCGTTGCTGCACTTATCGGAATAGTTGAATATAAGCTTGCTGATAAACTTAGAAAAGTCAACAGGGTGGAATTCTTTATATTTCTTGCGGCTATGTTTGGCGTATTATTATTTGGAACTATATATGGCGTTATTATAGGTGTTATTCTTTCATTTATAGCGGTAATAATAAGGGCAGTTGTTCCTCCAAGATCATTTCTTGGCTGTATACCAGGACACGAGGGTTTCTATAATCTTAACCGTAACAAGAACGCTTTGCAGATAGAACACACATTATTATATAGATTCAGTGGTAATCTTTTCTTTGCAAATGTGTCTACATTTTTGCAGGATATAGAAAATGCCATAAATGATGATACAAAGATTATAATAGTTGATGCGAGCGGTATCGGAAGCATAGATATAACAGCAGCAGACAGGCTTGTATCATTTAATAAAATATTAAAGGGTAAAGGAATACATTTTTATATAACTGAGCACGTTGACCATGTAAATGACCAGTTAAGGCAGTTGGGTGCTGGCTGTCTTGTTGAGGAAGGTGTCACAAGAAGAACAATATCGCTTGCTTTAAGAGATGCCGGTGTTGACAGGCCTTATCCGCTTGTTGGCAGTCCTGAGCAGGTTGCTGTACACGAGGATTTTATTGAGGATAACGAAAGGCTTGCAGAGATAGAGTGGGCGTTTGGCAAGGACGCCGCAGAATGGCTTGATAAATATGCCGTACAGGTTACAGATGACATTACAAGCAGTATTGATGTGGGGTCATCTGAGTTTGCGGAAAATGTTCTTGATAAGGCGGAAAGCAAGAATGCCTGGGGTAGAATTGGCTTATTTGATGAAGATGAACTTCTTGAGAGAGTTGAAATGCACTTATCTGAGCTTGCACAGAACAGCAATGCAGAAGAGTTAGAGGAGCATATTGAACAGAGAAGATTAAGGCTTGAGGCTAAGATTGCGAAGTTAAATCCGGATGCGTTAAAGCATTTAAGGGAACATAGAAAAGAAGTGTTACAGAGATTTAAAGAGAACAATCCAGAAGCGTATGCTCATATGATACAGCATAGAAAGGAACATATAAGCAGGCTGGAGAAAGAAAAGCCAGAGCTTGCTGCTAAGATGAAGGAATTCTATAAGCTTGATGATTAAACTGTCATATATCATTATATATAAGGGAAGGTTTTTATTGTGAATATATTAAATGTTGAAAAAGTGAGCAAAGCATTTGGTGAGAAAGTGCTTCTTGACAATGTCACACTTGGGATTAATAAGGGTGACAAGATCGGAATTATAGGAGTTAATGGAACTGGAAAGTCTACACTGCTTAAAATAATTGCCGGCATTGAAGAACCTGATGAGGGTAATATTATAAAAGGAAGAAAAGTTACTGTTACATATCTTGCACAGTCACCAGATTATATTAAAGATGAAAATGTACTTTCATATGTGCTTCGTGGCAAAGATTCATCGAATGAGCCAAAGGCGAAGGAAATACTTAATAAGCTGGGCATAGATGTATATGATGCTCCTATGGACAAGCTATCTGGTGGACAGAAAAAGAGGGTTGCATTGGCGAAAGTGTTAGTTGAACCTACAGAGGTACTTATACTTGATGAGCCGACTAATCATCTGGATAATGATATGGTTGTGTGGCTTGAGCGGTATATCAAGGCATTTAAGGGTGAACTTCTTATGGTAACGCACGACAGGTATTTCCTTGACAATGTAACTAACAAGATAGTTGAGATAGACCACGCAGATCTTTACAGTTATGACTCTAATTATTCAGGATTCCTTGAATTAAAGACTGAAAGAGAACAGATGGAAAGAGCTACAGAGGCTAAAAGACAGAACACATTAAGAAGAGAACTTGAGTGGATAAGGAGAGGCTGTCAGGCACGTTCAACCAAACAGCAGGCAAGAATAGATCGTTTTGAAGATATGAAAGAAGCTTCAAGACAGGCAAGAGCTAAGTTTGACAAAAGCCTTATGGATATGAGCTCTGTAAGCAGACGTCTTGGAAGAAAGACAATAGAACTTAACAATATAACTAAAGCTTATAATGGACACACATACATTAATGATTTTACATACATTTTCTTAAGGGATGACCGAATAGGCATAATTGGAAGCAATGGCTGTGGCAAGTCTACACTTATGAAGATAATAACAGGACAGATACAGCCTGACAGTGGAAGTGTTGAGATAGGCGATACAGTTCATATAGGCTATTTTATGCAGGAGAATGAGCCTCTTGATGAGAATCAGACAGTGCTTGAGTTCGTAAGAAGCATAGGCGAGTATGTGCAGACGGTTGATGGAAAAGCAACAGCAAGCCAGATGTGTGAGAAGTTCCTGTTCCCGCCTAAGCAGCAGTGGACACCAATAAGAAAGCTGTCTGGAGGAGAAAAGAGAAGACTGTATCTTTTAAGTGTGCTTATGAGTGCACCTAATGTACTCATACTTGATGAACCAACCAATGACCTGGATATTGAAACGCTTGAAGTATTAGAGGATTATCTTGATGGGTTTGCAGGGATTGTAATTACTGTTTCTCACGATAGATATTTTCTTGACAGGACGGTTGATAGAATATTTGCATTTGAGGCTGGAGGCCACCTTACACAGTATGAAGGAGGTTATTCAGACTATAAAGAAAAATGTGTTTCTTCTATATATAATGCGTCAGAAAATGGAGTTTCAAAAAGTAATTTATCATTAGGCAGTAATAGTGTAGTGGCAGGTGTAGATGTAACAGCAGGAGGCACGGCAGCAGGAAGAGTATCAGGTGGCGATACGGATAGTGTGCAGAAGGCTGTATCTGGCAGTAAGACACTTACAAGCAAGGAATATAATAAGTCAAGAAGCGAACGTCTTAAGTTTACTTATAAGGAACAGAAAGAGTACGAAACTATTGATGATGATATAGCGGCATTGGAAAATGATATAGAAAGAATAGATGCAGAGATGTCTAAGTGTGCAACTGATTACGGAAAGCTTAATGACTTATCTAAGGAGAAGGCTGAAAAAGAACAACAGCTTGAGGAAAAGATGGACAGATGGGTATATCTTAATGACCTTGCGGAAAGAATTGCAAACCAGTAAAAGGTGTGTGTAAATAAAGCAGAAATGTTTATAAATATTCATTAAATAAAGCATATTGTGGATAAATAACAACTAGAATGGATAATAATTAAACCAGAGAAATATTATATGATTGTACTTAAAAAAATACAATAAAATAATATTTTTCTGGTTGATTTTATAGTAGGGGTAGTGTATATTAATATTTGCTGTGACATTGATAGCGTAGAAGCGTGAGGTTGCTATCCGTAAGGGTAGGTTTTCCGTGGAGCGAATGTCAAGGCCGGTAAGTCCGGCGAAGAATCTGGCGACAAGTCACTGTACCTAATATCATCTGCAAGATGCAGAAATGACACGTTGGTTAATCGGGATATACCAATAGCGGTTTCTCGATACGCGTGGGAGTGTGTACAGTCACCGCTTGTCGTGCTTAAACAATAAAGTGCGAAGGAGGCGACTTTTTTTATGGCAAATCAGGTAATAAGAATTACACTGAAAGCTTATGATCATCAGTTAATCGATCAGTCAGCTAAGAAAATCATCGAAACTGCTAAGAAGACAGGAGCAAATGTGAGTGGTCCAGTACCTCTTCCAACAAAGAAGGAAGTAGTTACAATCCTTAGAGCTGTTCACAAGTATAAGGATTCAAGAGAACAGTTTGAACAGAGAACTCATAAGAGACTCATCGATGTATTATCACCATCTCAGAAGACTGTAGATGCATTATCTAAATTAGAAATGCCAGCTGGTGTATTCATCAACCTTAAGGTAATGAACTAATCATTACACAATTTTTCATTATTATTTAAGAGCAATAATCCTAAGGGTTTAATATAGAAGTAACGATACACGAAAGTGTAGCACAGTGGTGCGGGTTCCACTTATATTAGCTGTTCTAGGATGACAGGATGCGCTTATGACGTATAAAATATTATTACAATATAATATAGAAACTTCCGGACTAAAGTCGGAAGAAAATCCGCTAGGATTTTGCTTCCAGATGATTACGCCGGAAACGGCATAATCATCTTGTCCGCTGTAGATTAAACAGGAGGAATATCAATGAAGAAGGCAATTTTAGCTACAAAAGTCGGAATGACTCAAATCTTCAATGAAGACGGTGTTT
>ERZ837487.3976-NODE-3976-length-12350-cov-2.616836_pt1 | contig 12350 bp, 5 predicted proteins | sample MGYA00519911_ERZ837487 | MGnify/ENA primary metagenome ERZ837487 (study PRJEB31850, sample SAMEA3708818) | human gut metagenome | biome: human gut; feature: human-associated habitat; material: faeces | place: China | collected 2014 ...
GTACTACAGTTTGGAAGTTCAAAGGCTACTTCAAGTTTCTCCTCAACTGCAACATCTAATTCTAATTCTTTATAGGCGTTCCACTCTGATTGAATACGATAGTAGCATGTATTATCCATACCGAACGCATTTACTTGAATACACCCATCCTTGAAGGAGACGACTGACTCTCTATCAAAAGATATTCCAAGCAAATGCATGCTATATAAAAAAGCCGCGCATGTGTAGTTGGCATAAAACACAGACGGAGTCTGGCCAACATCTCCGGTAATGCCCTTAGTCTCCTTATTCTGTTGTTTTTCCCTCTGCACAAGGCACCACATATCATAAAGCGCCTTATACCGTTGATCATTTTTCAGGATATTTGTCAAATGGATACTCTTGCTAATATGCTTATTCCGATCAATAGACTGATAAAATGCTGAACTCTTAATTGTAAGAAGAATCCGGCTTATCTTCATCCATTCATCAAGAATCTCTGCAAACTGGTGGTTTTCCTCATTCAGAAAAGATGCATCCTTTCCCCGAGTCAGCTTAGCAATCAATTCGCCCCGTCGATAATCATTTATGACATTGCCATACCGCTCCCAGTCAATCGCAATAGAGTTTTTTTCCATGCTTTTCTGCAAAGAAAGGATTTCTGCAGTGACATAATCCGAGATATCATCTATTGCCATTTTAAAGAATAGATTTTCATAAATATTGATCTCGTCTTCAATGATATCCGCGCGCAATCTCTTAGGAATGAGCCCTGACAGTGTTCGAGCTTTCCAATGCTCCGTGTGCGATGACAGATGGGACAGCGCATTGGTATTAATCCTTTTCACGAGACTGACATCCTGAACAAGTTCCTCAACTCTAGTACCTTGTTTAGGACTCGAACAGATTGCCCTGACTTTCTGCGATATTGTTGATTGAAGATTATTAATCAAATTCAAATTATCGTATCCGGTTAATGGCTGCACAATACTCAGGAGAGTAATTCGACCACTGTCAAATGCCTGAAAGAAAACATCTTCAAGTGAACAGCCCTCACCAACCACAGAGGACGCTGACTCTGTGAAGTGCATTAAATTTCCGATGGAATGTTCTTCAATCTTCGCGCCAAACGGCTGATAAAGCGTATACTGAACAGATACAACTCGTCCACCCGAAATGCTTCGTATTCGCACAGCGCATTTCTTTTCGTTGTTGAACACTGAGTAAAACTGATGCGTACCTTCAGACAGATTTTCTTCCTCCGAATTATTGACAACAATATGAGCAGTTTCTTCAGGTCCAAGAGTAAGCTCTAGAATGCCGCGAAGAGAGGAAAGTTCTATTTTTTGATTTTTCAACTCAAGATCACGAATGTTTCCGGAACTTATCAAGGAAATTTTCATTAGTTTTCTCCTATGCTAAAATTACGCTGCTTGATTTTTTTAATCTTTTCTCGGCTTTGCATAAAATAGCCTTCGCCGTATAGCTCATCAAGGCATTCAATCAGGGAATCCAGACACTTTAGAAGATATACATCATATTTCTCATCAAGCTTTCTAAGGATTTTATGAGCCAGATAATAGTCGATTGCATCTTCCTTACGGCCTCCACAGGCACAATATATCGGGACAAATTCGTTCATCTGATTTTTGATTCTGTTGCCGAATGTAATATCCATTATCTTCAGATAATCATCAATCGTATCTAGATTCTCCCAATCATCGGTTGTCATCTGTCCTTCATTGTTTGCTTTTGCCTCGGCGAAAAGTTCTTGAAGCGTGGACATATCAAGATAATAAGGAACAACCTTCTTTACTGCAAATTCAGGTTCTCTGGAATCCATATCGATAATCTGAGCTCGATCATAAACCTTATCTGTAATTAATGATGTTGAATCATCATTGTTTGCCGTTCCAACAAACCAGATGTTTTTGGTTACTACTAAGCTAGCAGTACCATTTTCGTAGCTGAGTGCCCGCGGCTGTTTATCCATATCGATTTCCGAATAGCTAGATACGAGCGGAATAAGCCAATCGGCGTTCTGATGCTCTAAAACAGACAGAAAGTCTGCAAAATAATACTCGATACGAGCCAAATTCATCTCATCCAGAACAATAATTACAATTTGATTTTGAGCAGTACCGGTAGAGGCTCGATATACACATTTTGTGAATTCGGTCTCCTTAAAGCGATTGGTAAAGTCATTATCATAACCTAAGAGTTCTCTGTTATCTCTCCATGACGGCTGAACAGACACAAAATCCACATGAATCTGAAGTGCCTCTCCAAACAGAGTCGGAAGGCTTGATTTACCGGTTCCACTTAATCCTTGAAGTATTATTAGTCTTGAAGCCGGATCCGAAGCTGCTAAAGAAGCTAAAAACACACGAATCGTGTCCTCAGAATAATACAGCGGATCCGCCTTGCGCGCGTATGCACCATAATTGCGAACATACTGAACAAGATCCTTCAAGGTACCAGTAAAAGGGTTTCCAGTGAACAAGGCGCCTTCATCAGCAGCGTCAATCTCAAGGAGCCCTTGGAATTTACTTTCCTGCGTACTCTTATATTGCTCACTTATATACTGAAGCTTTTTCTGCAACTGATCATTTAAGGCAGTCAATGCGGTCGCCGTCGCTTTGGCATTTTCTAATTCACGAACAGAAAGCAGTGTCGCATCCAGCTGCTCCTTAGTTTTTTCATAACGACGACGCGTTTCATCGACTTCATCACGACTTCTTCTAAGTTCAATTTCAGCCAACTCCAATTCCGCCACACGAGCCGGTGAGGGAAGATTTGCATACTCATCGATTTGCTGTGTCGCTCTTTCCAACTGATGCTCAAGTTCGTCAATACGTTCTTGGTCACTTTGGCCACTGTGCTCAATAGCACGAGTCTGAAGTCGAGCCAGTTTTGCAGACAGTTCGGTAAGCCGCTCCTGACTGACTCTGTTGACCGCCTCAAGATGTTCAACTAATTGCTGAAGACGCAGAATCTCTGTTTCAGAACAGCTCTCATATCTCTTACGCATTGTTTGGAGATATGCCTGTTCTGCATCTAACTCTGCTTTAAGATCTGCATATTCTGCCCGAGCAGCCCGAAGCTCTGCCATTTTGTTCTCATACTCAGCGGTTAGCTCTGCGTGTCGCTTTTCGACTTGAGTCTCAGCAGAACGAATTCGATTCTGGTACTCATTTTCAGCTTCGACTCTTGAAGAATGTGCCGCAGCCAATGCCTCAGTAGCTTTTCTTTTTTGCGCTGCAACCTCGGAAGTAGCAGCTTTAAGCACAGAAATTCGTTCTGCCTCCCACGCCGCCTGAAGAGAGGCGTACTCGTCAGCGCGAATAACCTGCTCTTGCGCACGAATCTCAGACTCAGTTTCGCGAGCTACTTTTTCACGCTGTTCGTTTAACGCACTTTCCATGTTGAGAACATCTGTCTCTCTTTTTTCTATCGAAGCTTCACGTTGTGTTAATGCATCAGATTCTTCATCAAGCTTCTTTCGCTTTTCCTGGTATTCAGCTTCAAGTTCATTGCGGCGAGTAGTATAGTTTGCCGTTTCTGCAGCTATTTGCTGATCCAACTCCTGAAGTTTTTTCTTAACAGCCTCATCAAGTAGCACAGCTTCTTCTAACTGACGAGCCTGTTCGTCCTCTTTGGCTTTGCGTTCTTCTTCCATCTTTTGAAGAATTGGATTTACACCTTTTTCCGGCATAAATCCTTTGCTGCCCTTGTTCCTACGACTCATTACTGTTCCTCCATCAATCCCGCATACACAATTCTGACAATCGTTTCAAATTGAGCATAATATGTATTAGCCTGCGTTGTGGAAATATTGGCGTTTCCGGAATGGAGAGCACTATTTCCCAACAAAGTCATATCATATACGATATCCAGATAATTACAAAAATCATATGCAAAATCGCACATTCTTCCTGATGGATTTGCAGCGACATATATCAATATCATCGCGATTAGATCCTTAGTATTGGCAGCACGGTCAATATCCGACTTATAGTTAAAGTCATTCTCAAGATTCTTGAATATGCTTGTGCTCTTATACTTTCGGAGTGTTTCTCTATCAAGATTAATTCTGGAAGCCAACTTAGAAAGAAGTGTTTCATACCTACTTTTTCGCCAGTTAAATGTCTTTTTTCTATCGTCAGTTGACACCGGTTTAGGATATTGACTACCCCAGGCCAATATATTGTCAGCTTCTAAAAGGCAGGGATTCGACTTAACTGCGCACTTGAAAAGGACGTCCAATGCAATCCTTAAGTCACCCGCAAAATGCTTTGCTTCATTTTCTCCGTGTAATAGTTTATTTAAGCTCTTGGATAAATCCTCAATAGATTTTTTTAACAGGCCAAAACGATCATGATCATTACAAATCAATGGAAACTCATCAAACAAAGCAATCTCCAGATCATTTTTAAATGCAACTCTCCCTTTTAACTGCTCAATAGTATTATCCCTAAACTGCTGAAGCTTTGTCCTAAAATTTTCATCTTCGCTCAAATGATGCCGTACAATCTTTCTAAACCATTCATTATAGGCACGTCCAAAAGGAGAAAGGATCTCCGCTTCATCCGGATAGTCCGGATCAAAAGCAAAATAGCCCTTTACAAAAATTTTTGTTGGACGGTCATCGTAGATAGCGATACGCGCAATTTCATTTCTTTGCAAAGTAAAATCGACCGATTTTGTTCCATCAGCCTTTGGGGTTTCAATGGTGATTTCATCTTCAGGAACATCTACTTCGAGTTCATCATCAGACTCAAGTTCTTCACTATTCGACACTATTTCCGGTTCTTCAACATTGACCTTGACTATTTCTTCGGATTCTCCAGATTGAAGCTCACGTTTCACCCTTGCCCATTTTCGGATAGCATCATTGATGATTGCTGTTTTAGGCTGTTGAGTAGAGTATTCGCCAAGATTTTCCGTCCCAATGCAAATATAGTCTCCGTCATCTACCAACAAATATTCTGTTGGTAGTCCTCCGATGCTAAAGCATGGAATTACCCGGCGACTAATTAAATCCTCAAAGAGATATACAGATTTCATGGATTCCGATGGATCCGCCTTTAAGGAAATGCCATCATTAACACTAGCTAATAATTTCTTTGCGTTTTCATTCAAAACCAATTTTGAATGTCGTTTGTCCATATATTTTTCAATACATGTATCAATGACATTTTTAACCAGTTCAGAATTCATTCCGATTTGGTCGCACAGTATTGCCCGGATATCTCCTTTGGTTTCAGCAAGACATCGAGAAACTAGCATAAGCACCATTTTTTCTAAAATGTTTATATCGGGGGAAAGAGAATTAGGAATATAACATTTCCATGCGGCTATAGGCCATGCAAACATTTTAATTTTTTCTCTCTGATGTTCGACGCATTCTACGCCCAAATCATACAGTCTTACACTCATAATATCCGTCTTCTCCATCTTTGCATTTTTTCAGCAATTCATTAAGTGCCTCTACGACTGCAACTGTCTGAGCATCTCCAATTGCAATGAGGAGACGTTTAGCACGGCTGAACGCAACACACAAACGATTGTCATCATCTAAGAAGCCTACTTGTCTTTCGCCATTAGAGCGAACTGTTGACAGGATCATCACATCAAATTCCTTCCCCTGGAACGCATCAACTGTACCAATCTCAATACGGAAGGATTCGTCCGGGAATTCATCATCAACAGCTGTCCGTATTAATGCTGCCTGTTTTGCATAGAATGTAGTAACACCAATTTCATAGTCTCGATTTCTTGGGAGTATTTTTTTCAGTTCATCAATAACGGCTTTGACCTCATCAGGGCGACTCTTACTTCGGTCAGGTTTCTCATAGGGGAACTGATCCCCAGCAGGCAAATCAATCCATGCCAGCGGCTTATTGTCATAAAGGCCTAGTGCGTGCAGTTTATCTTCATCTGCACACGCAGTTTTCAGATGTTCTTCCTGATAAAAAGTATTAATCAAGTTGCAAATGGAAGAATGCATACGAAACTGCTCATTTAAGACACACGTTCTTTGTGTTCCAGCAGTTGCATCAGCCTCTCGAACCTTATAAAACAATCTCATAAACAGAGACTCTTTTAGCACTGCAATTGCACTGTTATCCTTTGTCTTCTCGACAACCCTTTCAACAATATCACGTTCTACCAGATGAGGCAGCTGTTTGTGGTCACCGACAAGAATTATTCTTTTTCCCATCGACATAGGTATCAGTAAATCAAGCGGGTTAGATCTTGCTGCCTCATCGATAATGACATAGTCATATACATCATTAAAACCATTCATTGTCGGGTTTATATTTCTATTGGCTGCCTGCTGACAGGTTGCCGCATTGACCTGAGAATATGCGGATATGATTTCTTTAACATTTACAGTGGAACTCAGTTCGTGCTTAAATGTCCAAATTAATTCATACAATTCAGAATCCGGCGTGGTAGCCTGATTTAAGCGTGTACACTCCATTTCAATGTCGCCTATTAACGCAGCTAACTCCAAACTAATTTCATCACTGACAGATGGTGCTCCTAGCTGCTCGCAAAAGCCTGCAAGTGCCTGCAAATCCGCCTTGAATTTTTCAAGGTACATTGACAACTCATCGTTTACAACAGAAATACGTCTGAGCTTTTTCCAGTATTCCGGAATTACAAAATCTATCCCCTCAGCTTCATATTTTAGGTATCGCTCCAATGCAAGAACTGCATCCCGCCCCTCCGTCACAAACGCATTAGGCTCCGTTTGCTGAACTGCTAAAAGTGCCAGCAATGTCTCATTTGCATTTTTTTGTGCAGGTGCGCTAATGCATCGTCCTGCTAAGGCCTGAACCCTAGAAAGGATGCCCGCCGAAAATCCACCTTTAAGTAATTCTTCATGTAGATGCCCCAATCTATCATGAAGGGTCTGAGTATCTGCAACGTCTAATCCATCAAGGATTTGATTTAGCTGTGAAAATGGATCTGTATCTTTTTCAGCATGTGCTGTCAACCAACTATCACATGACTCAATCATTCCATCTATCCACTGATAAATTGGCAAATTGCCGCTTTTATTTCGTAGCTTACTAATCGCTCTGTTTACCGGAACACCACCATAGGTCATATTCTTGATTGCATTATCGACGGCATCATGCTGAGTCGATGTGACAAGAATTTTTGCCTGACCATTTTCCAATTCATTAATACGCTGAACTATTGATCTTATAACTAGTGTTTTTCCGGTTCCTGGGGGACCCTGGATTAACGCGATATCAGGGGTATTTATCGCAACATCAATGGCCTTTTTCTGGCGGTCAAGGAAGTGACGTCCCTTTTTACCCTCAAAAATATACCGTTCAAGACTGCCTGTAATGGCGCTACGATGGGATTCAACAACACCCACTACCTCTCCGGATTGTAACAGAACGTTTAAGCCGGAAAGTTGATTCTTTCCAGATAAGATATTTTCAAGAGCAATCTTACGACGTTTGCTCTGAATGACAGAGCCACTTATGCTCGGAAGAAGATATCCTTGGGCAGGAATCTTGCGAAAATCATCCCGAGCATCCTCTAAAATTCTAAACTCGGCTGTGTGAATACAGGTGGGGTCATATTCAGTACCAGTTATAGCTGCTTTTCGAGGATCATAATCTAACGGAGCCTCTTGATTAAACTCTGCCACAGGAATCGCAACATAATACATATCCGATCTCAAAAAGTCTGGCTCCACATAACAGCCGTCAAGTGAGAAGCAGAGTTGATCTCCGTTTCTTTTATAGCTGCGATATTTTGCATATCCCATGCTCAGCGCATCTTGTTTGATTGCTTCCATTTCAAGGGAGTCATAAATACGCCACAGATTAATTAGTTCCGCATTATCCCTAATAAGCTTGTTATATCGGTCTTTAAACTCAGCAGTAATAGCTGCCTTTTCTGTGATACGGTCTTCAATAGAAATATTACCGGTAATTAAAGAGATAATCCCCTCATTAAAATTGCCTCTGTTGTTCCTGATTTCAACTATATGAAGATATCCCTGCGGAGTTTCAGCAACCAATATCTCAATGTCCTTCCCCAGAAGAAGAAGTTCCGACTTTTTCTTGTTTTCCCCGAGAGCAAATACATAATGGTCAGCAAAGATAATTTGCTTTTTGATCCAGCTTACAGCACCATCAACTTCAATTTTCCGCTTTCTCAATTCGGAATGAATGGCTTGGTCTACCACAATTACAAAGTTCTCAAAATCAATCTGCTGATAGAAGCAAAGGAGTGTAACGACTAAAGTTCGTTTTTCCTTGTTAATTAAATCTAATCTAAGAATACTGCGACCGCTATAGACAGCTAAGTTGTTCTGCACATCCTTTACCGGTTCCACTATTTCCGCAGGCACAGCGGTCTTTTCGAGTTCAAGAATGATGGAATCCCCAAGTACCCTATATCTAAGCTCTTGGTTGACCTTAAATCCCTCCGGAAGTTCCTCTAGCTTAAGTGTAAAACTGAATTCCTTAGCGAATTTTATATCTTTTCCATTCATGATTATTATCCTCGTTTCACGACCAGAAACTTCTGGATGTTAATCCGGCCATATTCTTTACTGTTTTCAACAGCGGATCGCTCCGTAAGAATACTCATATTATTAGGAAGTGAAATTCTTATCTCATCTGTGCCTAGCCTAAACTGGAGTCTGTTATTCTTTGTCTTAACATATGGATCAAGCAGTTGATTATTTACCACAACTTTTGCCTGCTTAAACATGTTATAGACATATATAGTGTCTGTCTTGTGGCTCACATAAATGGCTAAGGACCGTCTTTCATTTTCAACAGGTACGTCTTCACTTAAAAAACTTCTAGGTATGTAATTTATACCGTCTTGCAGGCTCATAGTGGCAATCGCATTTTCTACCAGTGGAAGTGGTAATTCTTGTGATTGAAGGTCCATTGGCATTAGTACTCTTTTGCTCTGGGAAATCGTCTCAATACATGATACATAAACAACAGACCGTGTTCTCTGCATACAAAACGGACAAATATGGCTTAGATCGTCATTATATTCTTTCCCGCAATTGTCTGAATCGCATTTTGTAAGATGATTGATACTCTTCAGGCATGCATCAGCATACTCTTGAAGAGACGGACGGAGGGTATGGTCAAATTTTCCATCCTTAAAAGTCCTCAGAAATAATGCTTTCAATTCAGAAGATAAGAATACTTGATTGTCCTCGTATAAATCAGAATAGTTTTCTCCTTCAGGATCACCTATGTAATCCAGTGATCCAGTAAGAATGAACTCATATTGCTTTTCCCTCGGAAGATTCTCATGTTGTTCGCCCTTAAACGGATGACACAGAGTCAATAGTGAGAAAAGCGTTACAGCGAAAGCATATGTATCCGAATAAGTTGTCTGAACTGTCATTTTGCGGCCAATCATAGGATCAGCGTATTCACCTAGCACAGCATACAATGGTTTTCTAGAATATGTTGAAACATTTTCGGTCACCGCGATTTCTATATTCGTTATAGGGGATTCTGCCTTATATGAATCAACAAAAATCAAATCAGGAGACAAGGTATTTATCAGTATTCCAGCCCTATGCAATTTGATAAGGAGTTTTGCTAATTGATACCCTAATTTCAGGCGATAAGATATTCCGCCTGTCAAATCGAAATACCACCTATAGAGTTTTTCTGTGGAAGGCTTTTGGATCAGGCTCTGAAGTGTTGTTTCTTTTGTGCTTTTTAATACATAGCCATGCTCACCGGCATCACAGTTGATTAATACACCTGTTGGAAACACAAGAGGCTTGAATTCATGCAGTTTATTTGCAGTATCGCTAAGCCATCCTAGGCGTTCTTCAATTTCTGCCGTGGTTTGAATTTTATCAATAAAACGAACATAGTACCCTTCAGCCGTTGTCCAGAGCTGTGTATTCGGAGCATCAGCAATAAGCACACTTAGGATGTGCTTTTGGCGGTTCGAATCATAAAATACCTTTTTTTGATCTGTTGTTGTCCGCATGATAAGCTCCTTATTTCATTTTACCTAAGTTTTTCTAAACGTAACAAAATGCTCTCATGGTTCTACTTATGCTTGCCTCGTTGCGATTATATTTCTGAACAATATGTCTTTAATCACACATTTCACGTGCCGCCTTTAGCATAAGGACTATTGATGTTTCTGACCGCTACTAATGTGGAGCAATTTTACCGTAATTCCCCTGATATTACAAAGCAGCAAATAGTTTCTAGGGGTTATCAGTCAAGAGAACGCCTGCATTTATGTCAGATGTTGCCTGTAAAAATCCTTTTCGATGTCAGATGGGGGAATCAGAATCTCATCTAACCATTGTCCACAAGCACGCGCAATAAACGAGTCCCGCGTTACTGCTTCATCACAGCGCACAAGATAAATCAGGCACCGCTGCGCCTCAAACCATTCAGCATCCCGCACGCAAAAGATGTCCTCATATAACATACCTGGGAATACGCTGTATGCTTGCTCAAAACATTCCATGTCCACAATTTTCGCATCGTCGCTATGCATCAGGAAATTGAACTGACTCTCGGCAGCCTGATGAAAACAAGGAATCCCGCAGATCTCAGTAAGTCCAAAGAACAGACGCTCACCGCCCTCTGTCCTCATCTGAAGTTCTGCAATTACATCACCAGCAACAGGGCCGCAGCACATTCCGCCATCCGTCATGCCAAACCGAATTGCTTCCACAAAAAACGCTTCTTCATTAAGTAACCTCCATTTCAACGCAAACCAAGAAAAGTGGGCCATCAGCATATGAAACCGATAGGCTGCGGGGATAGCTTCTTAACAGGTTCCACTGGTGCTTCAAAGTCATCAGGCAACAACAGCCGAATCTGCTTATCTGTGATCTTATCCTCTGGCAACTGCATCAGGCGTGAAGCCTGACTCATCAATGCCTTTTCAGCCAAAGAGCGGACAAACCGCCCATTTCCGAAGCCTTTCTCATCCATGGAATTTCTCAGCAGACTGCGTACCAAAGTTTCAACGGATGGGCCAAGTTCCCGCTTCTGTTTAGCAATTAAGCTCACAAAAATCTGAAAAAGTTCATCTTCCGAATAATTGGGGAAATCAACATGAAATGAAATACGACTGCGCAGTCCTTCGTTTCGTCTCAGAAATTTTTCCATTTCCTGCGGATAACCTGCAAAGATTACTACCGTATTGTTACGGACATTCTCCATCTGTTGGACAATTGCATTGATGGCTTCGTCACCGAACAGACCTCGCTGATCGTCTAGCAAGGAATAAGCTTCATCAATAAACAGTACGCCGCCTTTTGCCTTCTGAAAAGCCTCTGCTACACACTTCGCTGTGTGCCCAACGTACTGCCCAACAAGGTCACTGCGGCCCGCTTCAAGAAACTCCCCTGTCGGCAACAACCCATACTTCTTGCAAATACGTCCGACCAGTCGGGCAACCGTAGTCTTTGCCGTACCGGGAGCGCCTGTAAATACCATGTGCATTCCGGGTTTTGCAGTGGGAAAGCCACGCTTTTCGTAGAGTTTTTGTGCTCGACTGAAATCAATGGCTTGCCGAATCACATATTTGGCATTCTCTAAGCCGATCAACTGGTTCAATTCATCCATTGGATCTGTTTGATCGGCTTTTTGCTCATTCCCGGCAAGTGCTCGCTGTGCCTGAGCAGTGATTTGGTAAGCCGGGTAGATATCTGTGCAGAGAACCTTCTTTTGCCACTGGGCAAAAGCCCCACGCACATCTTCTCTTGTGAATGAGGACTTATCTACAGGCAACACCTGTGCAGGAACTGCTTTACGGCCAATGGGCTGCTGACGGTTCAGTTCTTGGAGATATGATCCCGCGACCGTTTTGTCTACGGAAACATCAAGCAGGTGAACAAAACTCATACAGTGCATGGCATGCATGAGTGCGAGCATCTCACGCTGCAACTTTTTCGGAGCAGAGATAAGCGTCAAAACACTGTTGCGATACTGCTGCGCCAGCCGAACAACCGTACACAAATTGTCCCGCCAATCCGTATCATACTCTTTCTGAAGCTCAGGAATCTCTTTCAGCTTCAGCAGGATCGTGCTGCCCTGTTGGAGCTGATAGATTTTTTCCATCGTATCATCTTTGAACCGGCAATTATAGATGTCCAACGTGACCAGTTGATTGGAGCGCAGTCGGCCAACCATACGCAATGAGGTCAGAAGAATATCCATCTGATCTTCCGTATCGAAAGATTCCGTAAATGCGTAGTGTACCGGATGGCCAACAAATCCCTTGGGTGCGTTTGGCTGGAAAATGCGATCCAATTCCTCACCCAATAACGGCAGAAGAGATTTCTTGCAGTAACTCTTCAGAGTTCGGATGGACTCTTT
>ERZ837487.3985-NODE-3985-length-12310-cov-4.386536_pt1 | contig 12310 bp, 9 predicted proteins | sample MGYA00519911_ERZ837487 | MGnify/ENA primary metagenome ERZ837487 (study PRJEB31850, sample SAMEA3708818) | human gut metagenome | biome: human gut; feature: human-associated habitat; material: faeces | place: China | collected 2014 ...
CACCGATCGGGCGATAATCCTGCATACCATCTACATAAATATTTCTCCCGGAAGATTTTACGATTCCAAATGCCTTATACATATTATTCTGCCCCCTTTACACGTTTCGCTACAAGCTCGATGTGCTCGCTGTCTGGATCGCCTACAACAGCACCCTTGCCGATACGGATACCATCAGCTACAAGTGAACGCTGAACAACAGCACCCTCTTCTACAACAGCACCCGGCATCAGTACACTGTCAATGATCCTGGCACCGGCACCGATCTTAACACCTGTAAAGAGAACGGAATGCTTAACTTCACCCTGAACTACACAGCCCTGAGTGATATATGCATCTTTGACATCTGCTTCTGCACTGATGTACTGAGGAAGTGCAGTGACATCTTCTGTATAAATTTTCCAGGAAGGATCACCAAGGTCAAGCTCGTTCTTGGAGCTTAACAGATCCATGTTAGCTTCCCAGAGAGAGTCAATAGTTCCGACATCTTTCCAGTAACCTTTGAATTTGTACGCATAAAGAGTCTTGTTATCGTTAAGCATAGTAGGGATGATATCTTTACCAAAGTCATGGTTGGAATCCGGATTCTTGATATCAGCCAGAAGCATCTTGCGGAGAAGTTTCCATGTGAAGATATAGATACCCATGGATGCAAGATTGCTCTTCGGATGTTCCGGTTTCTCTTCAAATTCTACGATACGTCCGCTTTCATCTGTATTCATGATACCGAAACGGCTTGCTTCTTTCATCGGAACTTCGATAACGGCAATTGTTGCATCTGCTCCGTTATCTTTATGTTCCTGCAACATCTTATCATAATTCATTTTGTAGATATGATCTCCGGAAAGTACCAGAAGATATTCCGGTGAGTATGTATCGATAAAGTCGATATTCTGTGAGATTGCGTCAGCAGTACCTCTGTATACATCCAGATTGGCATCTGCTTTCTCACGTGGTGGAAGAACAAAAACACCACTTTCTTTTGCGTCTAATCCCCAGCGTCTGCCTGCAGCAACATAACTGTTTAACAGAATGGATTCATACTGGGTTAATACTCCTACTACATTGATGCCGCTGTTGGCACAGTTACTGAGTGGAAAATCAATGATTCTGTATTTTCCACCATAAGAAACAGCTGGTTTTGCAACTTTATTTGTCAGTTCGTGAAGACGTGAGCCTCTACCGCCGGCCAATATCATCGCTAACATATTATTTTGTTTCATAATATATCCTCCTTATTGCTTATGAATATATTGTATAATTTTTTGCAAATATTTGCCATATGATTTTTGAAAAAAATGGGAAAAATCACAAATTTTTTTGAAAAATACACTTAAATTTGTGGAAAGGATGAAAAAATTGACAGATTATGGTAAAAAAAGCATGACAAGAAATTAACGAAATGAAAAGAGTTGACAATATTGTAGAATATCACATATAATATTTTATAAATATTCAGTGAATGCTATGACAAGGAGGAGTACATAGATTCCCGAAGCAAAGAGAGAAGATGGAAGGTGCAAGTCTTCGTGAAGGATTTATGGAAGTAGCCTTTGAGCTGTGAACCGAAAGGATATAGATAAAGTGTAAGAATATCTGAGTAGACTTCAACGCAGTCCCAGCGTTATCAGGGAGGCAGTATCGGAAAGTGAAACCAGGATAAGGGAAACGTTCCTGTACTGAACAGAGAGCAGAAAGTAATTTCTGAATTTAGGTGGTAACACGGATGTAATATTCGCCCTGAGCTGACAGCTTGGGGTGTTTTTTTATTATATCCGGTATGAAAATGATCAGATTTCAAGGAGGTAGTATATGAAGAAGATCAGTGGCAATAAATTACTGGTAAAAGCACTGAGTGAAGAGCAGGTGGATACAATATTCGGTTATCCGGGAGCCTGTACAATTGACATCAGTGACGAACTTTATAAACAGGATTATACAAAGGTGATCCTTCCAAGGCAGGAAGTGGCATTGGTGCATGAAGCAGATGCTTATGCAAGATCAACGGGAAAAGTAGGTGTATGTCTTGTTACGAGCGGACCTGGAGCAACGAATCTTGTAACAGGACTTGCAACAGCATATTACGACAGTGTACCGCTTGTATGCTTTACAGGTCAGGTATCCAGACACCTGATCGGTAATGATGCATTTCAGGAAGTTGATATCGTAGGAATTACCAGAAGTATCACAAAGTATGGTGTAACAGTAAGAAACAGAGAAGATCTGGGACGTATTATTAAAGAAGCTTTTTATATTGCAAGAACAGGAAGGCCGGGCCCGGTACTGATCGATCTTCCAAAAGATGTGATGGGCGAACTTGGAAATGCCGAATATCCGAAGGAGGTAAATATCCGGGGATATAAACCGAATACACATGTTCATGTAGGACAGTTAAAACGTGCGATCAAGATGCTTTCAAAAGCAAAGAAACCATTATTCCTTGCCGGAGGAGGCGTTAATATCGCACATGCCAATGAAGAATTTACAAAACTGGTTGACATGACGAACGTTCCGGTAGTTACAACTGTTATGGGACGTGGAGCGATTCCGACGACACATCCTTTATATATTGGTAATCTTGGAATGCATGGCGCATATGCGTGTAATATGGCGGTAAATGAGTGTGATCTGTTATTTTCGATAGGAACCAGATTCAATGACAGAATTACCGGAAAGCTTCATTCATTTGCCCCAAATGCACAGATTGTACATATTGATATTGATACAGCTGCAATTTCAAAAAACGTACAGGTAGATGTACCTATCGTGGCAGATGCAAAAGAGGCAGTATCAAAAATGCTGGAATATGTATCTGAGTGTGAGACGAAGAAGTGGCTTGCGACGATCGAAGAGTGGAAAGAGGAACATCCACTGATGATGAAGAAGAAACCAATCATGACACCACAGGATGTGATAGAAACGATCAACCGTATCTTTGATGAGGCAATTATTGTAACAGATGTTGGACAGCATCAGATGTTTACGGCACAGTTTATCGAGATCACGGAAAAGAAAAAACTTCTGATGTCCGGCGGTCTTGGAACTATGGGATATGGTATGCCGGGAGCTATCGGTGCGAAGATTGGTAATCCGGATGTGCCTGTTATTTCGATTTCGGGAGACGGAGGATTTCAGATGAACAGTCAGGAGCTCGCTACAGCGGTGCTTGAAGAACTCCCGATCATCAGTTGTATCTTCAATAATAATAATCTGGGTATGGTACGCCAGTGGCAGAAATTGTTCTATGGAAAGCGTTATTCAATGACCTGTCTTCGTTCCGGAGCAGCCTGCAGGGGAAAATGCGGAGAGGTAGAGTGTCCGACGTATACACCGGATTTCATGAAGCTGGCTGACAGCTATGGCGCAAAAGGAATTCATATTACAAAGAAAGAAGATATCGAACCTGCATTCAGAGAGGCAATGAAGAGTACAAAGACCCCATATATCCTTGAGTTCGACATTGATCCGGAGGATCTGGTGTATCCGATGGTAAAACCAGGTGGAACACTGGAAGACCTGATCATGGATTGTTAAGAATAAGAGACGAAAGGAGATAAAATAATGAATAATAATGGTATGAAAAAGCGCTGGATTTCATTATATGTAGAGAACCAGGTGGGAGTTCTGTCAAAGATTTCCGGTCTGTTTTCCGGAAAATCTTACAATCTGGACAGTCTGACAGTCGGTACGACAGAAGATCCGACTGTATCCAGAATGACGATTGCGACAGTCAGCGATGATGAGACATTTGAACAGATCAAAAAGCAGCTGAACCGTCTGGTTGAAGTGATCAAAGTAATTGATTTTACGGATGTCTTTGTACGTATGAAAGAAATCTTATATGTAAAAGTACGTAAATGCACGAAAGATGATAAAGTGGAATGCTTCCAGATCGCAGAGACGTTCAAGGCGAAGGTGATTGACTATGGGAAAGACAGTGTTCTCATGGAATTTGTTCAGACGGCGACCAAGAATGATGCAGTTATCAAACTGATGAAAGAAGAGTTTGAAAGTATCGAAGTTGTGCGCGGAGGAAGTGTTGGTATCGAATCGATCAGCATGATGGAAAGATAGAGATTCACGGTCGAAATAAATCGAAAATTAAAATGTATAATAAAAAAACAGAGTGCACTCTTGAATTTTGAAAACAGTAGTATTATAATAGGACAAGATGATAAATCAAACAGTTGTTAAAAGGACGGAGGAGTCAAAATGGAGAAGAAAAATATTGACTGGTCAAACATTGGATTTGGCTATATGAAGACAGACAAGAGATATGTTTCCAATTTTAAAAATGGAGCATGGGATGAAGGTACACTTACCTCCGATGATCAGATTACAATTAGCGAATGTGCAGGCGTACTTCAGTATGCACAGACATGTTTTGAAGGAATGAAAGCGTATACCACAGAAGATGGTCATATCGTAACATTCCGCCCGGATCTGAATGCAGCAAGAATGGCAGATTCAGCAGCAAGACTTGAAATGCCTGTATTCCCGGAAGATAGATTTGTAGATGCAATCAAACAGGTTGTAAAAGCGAATGCAGCTTATGTACCGCCATACGGATCAGGAGCAACATTATATGTAAGACCATATATGTTCGGTTCCAGTGCCGTTATCGGTGTAAAACCTGCAGAAGAATATCAGTTCCGTGTATTTGCTACACCAGTTGGACCATACTTCAAAGGTGGAGCAAAACCAATTACTATTAAAGTTTCTGATTTTGACCGTGCAGCACCGCATGGAACAGGTCATGTAAAAGCCGGACTGAACTATGCAATGAGCCTTCATGCAATCGTAACAGCACATGAAGAAGGATACGATGAGAACATGTATCTGGATGCAGCAACAAGAACGAAAGTAGAAGAGACTGGTGGAGCTAACTTCATCTTTGTAACAAAAGATAACAAAGTTGTAACACCAAAATCATCTACCATTCTTCCATCTATTACAAGACGTTCTCTGATGTATGTTGCAGAGCATTATCTTGGACTGGAAGTAGAAGAAAGAGAAGTTTACTTAGATGAACTTGGTGATTTTGCAGAGTGTGGACTTTGCGGTACAGCAGCAGTTATCTCTCCTGTAGGAAAGATCGTTGACCACGGCAAAGAGATCTGCTTCCCAAGCGGAATGGAAGAGATGGGACCTGTTACAAAGAAACTGTATGAGACATTAACAGGAATCCAGATGGGACATATTGAAGCTCCGGAAGGATGGATTTGCAAGATCTGCTAATACCAGATACCAGAAAAAGTATCAGGGCGGACATCCGGTGAAACGGATATAAAATGAAGATATTATAGAAGAGGCAGGGAACTGAGAATTTTCTCAGAACCTTGCCTCTTTTTGAAAATGCGTGTAAAGTATAGAAAGAATAATCAGGTGAAAGGGTTTGATGTATGAAGGATTTATTATTTTCAACACTGAAAGGTTATAAAAAGGAATATCTTCCCAAGGATATCTTTTCGGGGATTATTATGGCTGCGGTGTCCATTCCTATTTCAATGGGATATGCACAGATTGCGGGACTTCCTGCAGTATATGGACTATATGGTTCGGTGTTCCCGATTCTGTTCTTTGCATTATTTTCAACGTCCAGGCAGTTTATCTTTGGGGTGGATGCGGCACCGGCAGCGATTGTTGGGGCAGCACTTGTGTCGCTTGGAATAGAAAACGGAAGTAAAGAGGCAATACAGTATGTGCCTGTGATCGCACTTCTTACGGGAATATGGTTATTGTTGTTTTACTTTTTGAAAGCAGGAAGAATCGTGGACTTTATATCAACACCGGTTATGGGCGGATTTATCAGTGGGATTGCGCTTACGATCATTTTAATGCAGATCCCGAAGATATTAGGCGGGAAAGCCGGATCCGGGGAACTTCCGGAACTTATCAGACATATTGCACAGACCGGTAAAGAGATTAACTGGTTGTCAGTGATACTTGGTGCAGGTGCGCTGATATTGCTTCGTGTGGCAGGAAAAATGATACCGAAATTTCCAATGGCAATTGTTATCATGGCAGCCGGAGTGGCGGCAACCAGAATATTCCATGTAGATGAATATGGTGTGGTCCTTCTTGATGCGGTGGGAAAAGGACTTCCGAAACTGGTCCATTTCCGTTTTGTGGGAATTGATCTGAGACAGGCTTTGGGAAGAAGTTTGATGATCGCGGCAGTTGTAATGGCGGAGACACTTTTGTCAGAGAATAATTTCGCAATGAAGAACGGATATAAGATCGATGAGAATCAGGAAATCCTTGCCTGCGCGATGGGAAATATCGCGGCGGCATGTGTAGGGTGCTGTCCGGTGAACGGAAGTATATCCAGAACATCTATGAATGAGCAGTATGAAGGAAAGACACAGGCAGTGTCTGTTGTAGCAGCAATTACAATGGCCCTGGTTCTTCTTGGCGCAACCGGGTTTATCGGCTATCTGCCGGTTCCGGTCCTTACAGCCATTGTAATTTCTGCACTGATGAATGTAGTAGAACTGCATCTGGCAGTACGCCTGTTCAGAGTGAGCCGTAATGAATTTTATATTTTTGTGGCGGCATGTGTAAGCGTGCTGGTTTTTGGAACTATCTATGGTGTGGTAATCGGACTTTTGCTATCCTTTGTGGCGGTAGTGCTTCGAGCGACAAATCCACCGAGATCATTCAGAGGAATGATTCCCGGAAAAGAAGCCTATTATGATCTGAAGAGAAACCGCAATGCATATCCGATCCGGCATACAGTGATATACCGTTTCAGCGAGAATCTGTTCTTTGCAAATATAAAAGTCTTCCAGACAGATATTGAGAACAGTATTAAGGAAGATACTAAGGTTGTGATCGTAGATGCGGCAGCAATCAACAGCATTGATATTACGGCGGCAGATCGCCTGGAGATGATGGCAGAGAATTTTGAAAGGAAAGGAATAAAGTTCTACATTACAGAACATTCCGAAAATGTGAATGAACAGATGAGAAAACTTGGGATCGGGCATCTGATTGAAGAAGGAAAGGTTAGAAGAACGATTCTTGCAGCGCTACAGGATGCCGGCATTCCGTCAATGGGAACAACCGCCGGTGCAGATAAAGCGCGGGACCCTTTGGTCTGGATGCCTTGTCAGCTGGAGATACCGGCGGCTGTTCATGCGGTACATGAGGCGATGGTTCCGGCAGAAGAGGAAAATACGCTGGAAGAATTTGCCTGGGCATTTGGAGATGATGCGGTTGAAGAAATGGAGAAGAAAGTACACCAGGTCATGGAACAGATTCACAAACTTCCGGATCTGGAAAGACTTGCAGACGTAGGGTTCGAAGAGAAACTCAAAAACTGGCATTCGCTGGGCGTTTTGGATGAAGATGAGATTTTAAGACGAATGGAAATGCATTTGGATGAACTTCCGGAGAATTTAAGAGGAGACAGAAAAATGATCCTTCAGTTGATTGAAAAGAGAAGACGAAAGATCGAACAACAGCTGTTATTACATCATCCGGAAATTGTAGAACATTTGAAGAAGAGCCGGGAAAGACTGGAAAAGCGCCTGGAAAAACAGAATCCGGAGGCAGCCAGAAAACTGCATGAGTGGGAAGTGCAGATCAGGGAGAAGGAAGAGGAGTAACGGTAGAAAAAAGTAATCACTGATTGAAAAATGTGTTGACATAAATGATTTACAGTGGTACAGTGATAGTGTTGTAAAAGATAATTAAATAGATAGACATAGAGAATTTGCCAATGGCAACTTTTCTTGCATACTTTGGGATATAGAAAGCGAAGAGGCTTACAGGATAGTGAGTCACTTCGCTTTTTTGCTCCCATACATTCGCAAGGAGCTGTCGATGGCAGGTTCTAGGTATGTTATACATATGAAAAATGACAAAATGTGATCTTTTACAGGATAGTATCAGATATATGGAAGAAGGGATGAGACAATGTCACATTTGGTAATTACAATTGGATGCGAATATGGAGCAAAGGGAAATCAGATTGGAAGGAAAATAGCAGAAGACCTGGGATTTCAGTTTTATGACAGAAATATAGTAGATGCAATTATTCATGAAGTTGGAATCCCCGGAGAAATCATGGAAAAGGTCGAAGAAGGCGTAACAATTGTTGGAAAAGGTGCAGAAGGAGAGGAACGAGGAGAGTTTTCACAATACGCAGATCTTACAAAACGTGCGATTCATGTACAGAAAACGATTATCCGCAAGTTGTCGGACAGAGAATCCTGTGTGATTATCGGTCGTTCCGCAGATTATATTCTAAAAGAATATAAGCCGATTTTAAGAGTCTTTATCTATTCGCCGGATGAAGTAAGGATAAAAAATGTAATGGAAAGTCATAAGGTTTCAGAGAAAGAAGCAAAACAGATTATTCTTGAAACGGATAAAAGGTACCATAAGCGTCACATGGCATTAACCGGAAGTAACCGAGGAGACCGACATAACAGAGATATCTTAATTGACAGTAGTCTGCTGGGAGTAGATGGAACAGCCCGATTAATTGAGACACTTGCAAAACAAGTAGAAAAACAGTAAGGAGTTGATTATATGAATAAGAAAAAATCAGATTTTGACAAGGTATTCAGTGCCTGGGACATTCTTGTGATTGCATTTGGTGCAATGATCGGATGGGGCTGGGTTGTATCGACCGGAGGATGGATTGAAAAAGGTGGTGTCGTTGGCGCGGCACTTGGATTTGCAATCGGTGGTGTTATGATATTTTTCGTAGGTCTTACTTATGCAGAGCTTACGGCGGCTATGCCACAGTGTGGAGGGGAACATGTCTTCAGTCACAGGGCAATGGGTCCGGTTGGTTCATTCGTGTGTACATGGGCGATCATTCTTGGATATGTCGGCGTTACATGTTTTGAAGCATGTGCATTTCCAACGATCATTACATATCTGTGGCCTGGATTCTTAAAGGGATACCTTTATACAGTAGCAGGGTTTGATATCTATGCATCCTGGCTGATCGTTGCGATCGTAGTAGCATTTCTGATCATGGTCATTAATATTATGGGAGCGAAGACAGCTGCGATCTTACAGACAATCTTAACGGTAATTATAGGTGGTGCAGGAATCCTGCTGATCATTGCATCTGTACTCAACGGAACAGTTGATAATCTGGACGGTCAGATATTTGCCGGAACAACCGGAGTATCGAATGTAAAAGCTGTTCTTGGTGTAGCAGTGCTTTCGCCATTTTATTTCATCGGATTTGACGTAATTCCGCAGGCATCGGAAGAAATCAATGTTCCACCGAAAAAGATCGGAAAAATGCTGATCCTTTCGGTCATCCTCGCCGTTATATTTTATTCGTTCGTTATTCTGGCTGTAGGTATGGTTCTGGATTCCGGAGCAATTGCAGCAGCACAGAAAGGAACCGGACTTGTAACAGCAGATGCGATGGCTGTGGCATTCCGTACATCTGTTATGGCAAAGGTAATTATTGTTGGAGGAATGTGTGGAATTATTACATCATGGAATTCGTTTATGATCGGAGGATCACGTGCAATGTATTCCATGGCAGAGTCTTATATGATACCAAAAATGTTTTCAAAACTGCATCCAAAACATAAGACACCGATCAATGCACTGATACTGATCGGAGTGCTTACGATGCTGGCTCCATTTGCAGGAAGAGTTATGATGGTTTGGATCTGTGATGCAGGAAATTTTGGCTGCTGTATGGCCTACTGCATGGTATCTTTATCATTTTTAATCCTGAGAAAAAAAGAACCGGATATGCCAAGACCGTATAAAGTAAAGCATTACAAATTTGTAGGAACTATGGCGGTTCTGATGTCTGGATTCATGGTGTGTATGTACTGCATTCCGGGATCCGGCGGTAACTTAATCCTCCCTGAATGGGGAATGGTTGTGGCATGGAGTCTGCTTGGAGTAGTATTCTATGCAATTTGTAAGAGTAAATATAAAGAGGACTTTGGAAGTCTTGTAGAGCTTATTTCCGATGAAGATTCTGCTACGCTTATGCCGGAGGCAGATGAGGAGGAATTGGATGAGGTAATTGATCATGCGATAGATGTAGTACTTGGTGTTTAATTCATCACTTTGGATACCCGAATCTACATAAAAAGCAATCAGATCTTTCTGTGCAACTCCAGCTATGACTGCGAATGCACAGAAAGACCTGGTTGCTTTTTATTCTGTGTGTATCGAATGCGTAAGATATGACGAATGAAACGGAGGACGTAACTGTGAGTACTTACCATAAACACCGATAAACAGAATATAACAGTTGACAACAGTTCTGCACTGTTATATACTGTTAACAACGGAGGGATAACGTTATGAACATAATCATCAACCACTCATCCATGCAGCCCATCTATGAACAGATCATGGGACAGATTAAAGAAAGAATCATGCATGGGGAATTGAAGGAAGATACAGCACTTCCTTCTGTACGTACATTTGCAAAGGAACTGAAAGTCAGTGCACTGACGGTCAAGAAAGCCTATGATGGACTGGAAGAAGAAGGATTCATTGTTACAGTTCATGGGAAAGGCAGCTTCGTTGCCTGTGCGAACCAGGAGACGATGCTGGAAGAAAAGAAAAGAGAAGTCGAAGCTGATTTGGAAATGGCCATCCGGAAAGGCAGAAGCTGTGGCATGAGTGATCAGGAGATCAGGGAATTGTTTCAGATTGTTTTGGAGGATTAAAAGGATGGTAAAACTTGAAAAGGTAAAAAAGCAGTATAAGGATTTTGAACTGGATTGTTCTATGGAGATTAAGGAGGGCTGGATTACTGGTCTGGTAGGACAGAACGGAGCTGGAAAGAGCACTGCATTTAAAGCAATGCTTGGGCTTATCAGAAGTGATTCCGGAAAAATAGAAATTCTGGGAAAAACTCCGGAATTACTGGGAAAAGAAGAACGGGAACAGATTGGTGTGGTAATGGCAGGAAGTGGATTTAACGGATATTTGTCAATCAATGACCTGATCCCGATATTTGATGCAATGTATCAAAAATTTGATAAGGCATGGTTCCTGAAAGAGTGTGAAAAGTTTAAATTACCGCTTAAGAAAAAAATAAAAGAATTTTCAACTGGTATGAACAGAAAATTACAGATTCTTGCAGCACTTTCACATGATGCGAAACTATTGATCCTGGATGAACCGACGGCGGGACTGGATGTTGTGGCAAGGGAACAGATTCTTAATATGTTAAGGGAATATATGGAGACGCCGGGCAGAAGTATTCTGATCAGTTCACATATTTCCAGTGACTTGGAAGGATTTTGCGATGACCTGTATATGATTGATAATGGAAAGATTGTTCTGCATGAAGAAACAGACCGTCTACTGGAAGAATATGGTGTTTTGAAAGTGTCCAAAGAACAGTATCAGGGACTGGATCATACGTATATTTTGAAAAAGCATAAAGATACATTTGGATACAGATGTCTTACGGACCAGAAACAGTTTTATCAGGAAAATTATCCGGGAATAGTAATCGAAAAAGGGAACATTGATGAGCTGATAACCATTATGATTCAGGGGGAAAAGATATGAAAGGATTATTGATAAAAGATTTTCGTTTGTTAAAAGGTCAGGTATATTTTCTGTTAATAGTAACGGGGTGTGTGATTGTTTTTATGATAAATGGAAGCGAAGCGTTTGGCGTGGCTTATGTATGTTCCATGGTGGCATTACTTTCACTTACAACAGTCAGTTATGATGAATATGAAAATGGTTGTGCATTTTTATTTACCTTACCGATTACAAAGAAAGATTATGTAAAAGAAAAATATCTCTTTGCTGGAATTTTGCTTCTGATCGGTTTGATAGTATCCATGATCATGTGGTACATTACAGCTGTGATAAAAACAGGGAATATTGCGTGGGATGACTGGATGAGTTGTTGTATCGGTGGAGTCACAGCAGGATTAATGATGGTTGCAGTTGCACTTCCGGCACAGTTAAAGTTTGGACCAGAAAGAGGAAGAATTGCGTTAGTTACAATAGTGTTATTGGCTGTTGCGTTAGGAATATTGATGCAAGAATTCACGAAAGGAACAAAGTTTGCACAGAGTGCAAAGCGTATATTGAATCAGATAGATAAATTGGGTACCAAAGGAATTCTGGGAGTTATTGTGATCATATGGGTTATCGTTGGTGTGATTTCTATGATAATCTCTATGCGGGTGATGGAGAAGAGAGAATTTTAACACGTGTGCGCTTTTGAGCATAATAGAAGGTAGAATTATAATGTAGAAAAAGTCTCGGAGAATCATAAGTAAATTGGTATGCTCCCCGTCAAGAGGACAATAAAAAATAATAAATTTTTGTATCGTCA
>ERZ837487.3997-NODE-3997-length-12288-cov-5.711436_pt1 | contig 12288 bp, 10 predicted proteins | sample MGYA00519911_ERZ837487 | MGnify/ENA primary metagenome ERZ837487 (study PRJEB31850, sample SAMEA3708818) | human gut metagenome | biome: human gut; feature: human-associated habitat; material: faeces | place: China | collected 2014 ...
TGGTTCGAATCCACCTCCATCCATTGCAGTGTGAGAGCGCTGCTTCTCAGAGTGGAAATCACTCATAAGAGATGCCGCAGTGGCGGAACTGGCAGACGCACAGGACTTAAAATCCTGCGAGGGTTAAACTTCGTACCGGTTCGATTCCGGTCGCCGGCAGTATCGGGAACAGTTTTTAACTGTTCCCGATTTTGCGTTATACGGACGTATTTGCAGCGTTGGTTTATATCAGGATATAGAAATCCTGTCATAAACCGGCGCTTCTTTTGCATATAATACAAAGCAAAGGAGTGAAAACATGTCTGCATATCATCGGTTAATATCATATATCTATGCATACGAGGGCGGAATCAAAGGGAAAAATACGGGATTTGCGAAATTGGAGACGCGGGGAACTTCCTGCCGGATTCAGGTCAGCGTCCGCCGTGTCTTTGCGGGCGGCAGCCCGATCGGCGTATACCTTCTGGCAGGGCAGGAGGAGATCCGTATCGGCACCCTGTTTGTCCGTGGCGGAAATGGGGAGTTCCGTGCCGTCGTCAATTGTGAAAATATTGAAGGAAGCGGCTGCAATATGGAAGAGTGCTGTGGTCTGACTCTTCATGAGACGGACAGCGCATGGCGTGCCTATACGACGATCTGGGAAGATGCCGTCGCGCATGCGGCAGAGGTTGAGCTGGCGGATGTGACTGCTGAGAAAGTGCGGGAGCAGGAAGCGGAGAAGGAAGAGACAACGCGGAAACTGGCAGAGAATGTATCTGGGGAAGTGAACAGCGCGTCTGTAGGGAAAGAAAAATTGGATGAGGCGTCAGAACTTACCCGGTCGGGAGAAATGGAGAGTCAGGACACATCCACGGAGACAGAGAAGAAAGAAGCTGTGAATATAAACGAAACGGACTTCGGAATCAGCCAGCCCCAGCCAGAAAAGCTGGAGGATTCAAACCTGGAGATTTTCGAGGACACGGAAACCATGGAAGCGGTTCCAGATATCTCAGAAACATCCGATCATCAAGAGGCAGAAGTTGTTCAGGAAGCGCAAACGGAAACACCGCAAGAAAGTTTTCAGGAATCCACTCAAGAAGTGCAAACGGAAACACCGAAGGAAAGTTTTCAGGAATCCTATCAGGAAGCACAGACAGAAGCAGGGCGGAAAGATTCTCAAGAATCCACCCGGGAAGTCCAGAAAGAAATGCCTCCAGATTCTCCACCAGACCATCAAGAGGCATTTCAGTCAGACTCTCAAAATCAAAAACAACCGCAACCAGATTCATCCAAGGAATTTTCGAAAGAAGATCCCGCCGAGTCCCTCTGGAACCGTCTGCGTGCTGCCTATCCCAAAGTAACCGCCTTCGAATGCGCCGACGGCTGCGAGATTCTGGTAATCAAACCGCAGGATATCGGGCTTCTGCCGCGGGAAAACTGGGTGTATGGAAATAACAGCTTTCTTCTGCACGGTTACTACAACTACCGATATCTGATTCTGGCGAGACTGGGAAAACCCGGCGAACGGGGGCGCTACATTCTGGGCGTGCCGGGACATTATGGAAACAATGAAAAATATATGGCGGCGATGTTCGGCTTTGACCGCTTTGTCCGTTCCACCCGCCAGCCGCCGCGCGACAGCCGGTTCGGGTATTGGTATACGGATTTGAATTTTACATAAAAGCCGGTCGCTCCTTTTACAGAACTCTTGACAAAGGATAGCTTTTCTGGGTAGGATGGACACGGGTCAAATGCTTTCAGGTGTTTGGTTGGCAGCGGAGCAAACTTGCCGGGAAACTGGGATAAGGATGTCTGTTGTTGGATGCGGATAAATTTGAATGGAGGAAAAAAGATAGAAATATATAAAACAAGAAAGAGGAAAAAACAGTGGCAGCAAAATTGACACGGGAAGAGAAATATATGAAAGCGGCGATCCGCGAGGCGAAGAAAGCCTGGGCGCTCGGAGAAGTGCCGATCGGCTGCGTGATCGTGTATGAGGACAAAATCATCGGCAGGGGTTACAACCGCCGGATGGTCGATCATAGCGCGCTGGCACATGCGGAGATCGCGGCAATCAAAAAAGCGTGCAAGCGCATGGGCGACTGGCGCCTGGAAGAATGTGAGCTGTACGTGACGCTGGAACCATGCCCGATGTGCGCAGGGGCGATCGTGCAGGCGCGGATTCCAAAAGTTTACATCGGTTCCATGAACCCGAAAGCCGGTTGCGCCGGTTCGGTACTGAATCTTCTGGATGAAAAAAGATTCAATCATCAGGTGGAGACAGAAGAAGGACTTTTGGGCGAGGAATGTTCGATGATGTTGAAAGAATTTTTCAAAGAATTGCGTGAAAAGAGAAAAAAGAAGAAAGAAGAAAAAGCTGGTGAATGATTTCCACCAGCTTTTTGCATTCCATATTTCCCATTCAAACCGAAAAATACAGTCCTTATTTGATTACGTGGATCCAGCCCTCCGGAGCTTTGATGTGACCCATCTGGATGCCGGTCAGTGTCTCGTAGAGTTTCTGGGTAACCGGACCCATCTTCTCCATACCTGCCGGGAAGCAGATTTCCTTGCCGTGGTCAACGATCTTGCCAACCGGGGAGATAACAGCTGCGGTACCGCACAGGCCGCACTCTGCGAAATCTTTTACTTCGTCTAAGTATACTTCACGCTCTTCGGTCTCCATGCCAAGGTAATCTCTTGCAACCTGCAGGATAGAACGGCGTGTGATAGACGGAAGGATGCTGTTGGACTTCGGAGTTACCAGCTTGCCGTCTTTGGTGATAAAGATAACGTTTGCGCCGCCGGTCTCCTCGATCTTGGTACGTGTCTGCGGATCCAGATAGATGTTCTCATCGAAACCGTTCTTATGAGCATCGACGATCGCATGCAGGCTCATCGCGTAGTTTAATCCGGCTTTGATGTGACCGGTTCCGTGAGGTGCTGCACGGTCGAAATCGCTGACGCGGATAGTGATCGGTTTAGCGCCGCCCTTGAAGTACGGGCCAACCGGTGTACAGAATACGCGGAACTGATAGATGTTTGCCGGTTTAACGCCGATGATGGAATCATAACCGAACATATACGGGCGGATGTACAGGGTTGCACCGGAACCATACGGCGGTACGAATGCTGCGTTGGCTTCTACTACTTTTGTGATGGCGTCTACGAAGCGCTCCTTCGGGAATGGCGGCATTTCAAGACCTTTTGCGGAATTCTCCATACGCTCGCCGTTTAAGTCAGGACGGAACGTAACGATATGGCCGTCCTCGGTCGTATACGCTTTCAGACCCTCGAAGCAAGTCTGTGCATACTGCAGAACACAGGCACATTCATTCAAGGTAATATTCGGGTCGGAGGTAAGGGCGCCTTCGTCCCAGGAACCATTCTGGTACATGGAAACATAGCGGTAATCCGTTGGCATATAGCCGAAACCGATGTTGCTCCAGTCGATATTTTTCTTCTCCATAATCGTTGCTCCAATCTTACAGAATTTTATGATTTAGTAACTGTTTGACTTTTTGCAGTCGCTAGATTTATACCTATTATAATGATTTCTTTCTTCTGTTGCAAGATTCTGGGATAAAAAATGATAAAAAAACAATAAAATGTATTCTTGTGTATTTTTACACAATGCTTGTTAGTCAAGCTCCGGCTTGACAAAACGGCGGCTGCCATGTATACTAAACAGGCTGACGGTCTGCAGGTCATTCCGTCATATAAGATCAAGTCATAAAGTTTCCGCACAGCCGGGGAGTTAGCGGTGCCCTGTACCTGCAATCCGCTATAGCAGGGGTGTTGTCCGACCGAGGGCGTTTTTACTGTGGGGCTGCCCCTGAAAAGTGGCGTTGAAGTCTGGGTCTTGCGCAACAGAAATCTGTGAACCGTGTCAGGGCAGGAATGCAGCAGCACTAAGCAGAAGCTTCTGTGTGCCGCAAGGCAGCCTGGACCGAGTTAACTGTCAGGGTAACGTTCATGGCATACGTTCGAAGCCGGGCGTGCGGATTTTTTTATTTCATAGGAAATTGCTTCCTATGAAATAAAAAATAGAAAATAATAGATACAGAAACAAGCATTTTTGCAGGTGTGTGAATATAGCCGGGATATGTGGAATTTGATTTGCCAAGGGGTAGGAATACCGTGCCGGAGCAGATTAAAAGCGCGTATCCCGGTATTTTTATGTCTATGATATTTGTAAGGAATTTTTTCTTGCCCGCGGGATATGATTGTATTATAATTACAAAATGGGTGTAGTTTATCCTGATATGGGGGTTGTTGGAAACTTAGAATAAGGGTAACTGTGAAGGTACTGGACGGTTATGAAGAAAGGGAAAGCGCTCATGAGAAGAATCGGTATGTTAACCAGCGGCGGCGACTGCCAGAGCTTAAATGCGACGATGCGAGGCGTGGCAAAATCGCTGTACAAGATGTTCGATGACATAGAGATAGTTGGATTTGAAGACGGCTATAAAGGTCTTATGTATGCAGACTACCGGATTATGAAACAGTCGGATTTTTCCGGGATTCTGACACGCGGAGGTACGATTCTGGGAACTTCCAGACAGCCTTTCAAGCTGATGCGGATGCCGGACGAGAACGGTCTGGATAAAGTGGAAGCGATGAAACACACCTATTACAAGCTGAAACTGGAATGTCTCGTCATTTTAGGCGGCAACGGCAGCCAGAAGACGGCAAATCTGCTGCGGGAGGAAGGACTCAATATCGTTTCTCTTCCGAAAACCATAGACAACGATCTCTGGGGCAGCGATCTTACATTTGGATTCCATAGTGCGGTTGATGTAGCGACCAATGCCATCGACTGTATTCATACGACGGCGGCGTCTCATGGCAGAGTCTTCATCGTGGAGATCATGGGCCACAAGGTGGGATGGCTGGCGCTCTATGCAGGCATCGCGGGCGGAGCTGACATCATTCTCCTGCCGGAGATCCCGTATGATATTGATGTGGTGGTAAATGCGATCCGCAGCCGTACTAAAAATGGCAAGAATTTCACGATTCTGGCGGTCGCAGAGGGCGCGATTTCCAAGGAAAATGCAGCCCTGACCAAGAAAGAATTAAAAGAAAAGAAGAAAAATGGACCGGTTTATCCGTCGGTCGCTTACGAGCTGGGCGCCCAGATTTCCGAGCGGGCGGGGCAGGAGATCCGTGTGACGGTTCCGGGGCATATGCAGCGCGGAGGCGAGCCATGCCCGTATGACCGCGTGATTGCGACGCGCCTCGGCGCGGAGGCAGCAGAGATGATCCGCCGCAAAGAATACGGCTATATGGTCGCTTTAAACAACAATAAGATTGAAAAAATTCCGCTCGCGGACATTGCCGGTAAATTAAAGATGGTCGATCCGAAGAGCGATATTATCCGGGAAGCTAAGGATGTAGGCATCAGCTTCGGCGACGAATAGTAAGGAAGTAGTAGTTTATGTCATATACAGCACTGTACAGAAAATGGCGTCCGACGTCCTTTGAAGAGGTCCGGGGTCAGGACCATATCGTAAAGACCCTGAAAAATCAGATCAACTCCGGGCGGATCGGGCACGCGTACCTCTTCTGCGGGACGCGCGGAACCGGTAAGACGAGTATTGCCAAGATCTTTGCACGGGCAGTCAACTGTGAACATCCGGTGGACGGCAGCCCCTGCGGCGAGTGCAGTATGTGCCGCCAGATTGCGGAAGGAGCTTCCCTCAATGTGGTGGAGATCGATGCGGCATCCAACAATGGTGTGGAAAATATCCGCGATATCCGGGAGCAGGTGCAGTACCCGCCGACGGATGGGCGCTACCGCGTCTACATCATTGACGAGGTTCATATGCTTTCGATCGGCGCGTTCAATGCGCTCTTAAAGACGCTGGAAGAACCGCCGTCCTACGTTATATTTATCTTGGCGACGACGGAGGTCCACAAGATCCCGATCACGATCCTGTCCCGGTGCCAGAGATATGATTTCAAGCGGATCTCGATCGATACCATCGCGGGACGGCTGGCGGAGCTGACGCAGGCGGAGCAGATCGATGTAGATGACCGGGCACTTAGGTATGTGGCACGTGCGGCGGATGGCTCGATGCGAGATGCGTTAAGCCTTCTCGATCAGTGCGTGGCGTTCCATTTCGGGGAAAAGCTGACGTATGACAATGTGCTCGAGGTGTTGGGCGCGGTCGATAACCGCGTGTTCAGCAAGCTGTTTCAGGCGGTGCTTGCAAGTGATACGAAGGCGTGCATCCGTGAGATTGAGGAAATGATCATCCAGGGGCGCGATCTTTCACAGCTCGTCAACGATTTCGTCTGGTATATGCGAAATCTCCTGATTGCCAAGACGACCGACGAACCGGGCGATATGCTCGATATGTCGGAGGAAAATCTGGCAGTTTTAAAGGAAGAGGCGGCAGGTGTTGATACGGAAACGCTGATGCGTTACATCCGTATTTTCTCGGAACTTTCCGGGCAGCTGCGCTACGCGTCGCAGAAGCGGATTCTGGTGGAGATTGCCTTTATCAAGCTGACGACGCCGTCGATGGAACAGAATCTTGATTCCATTTTACAGCGGATTACGCTATTAGAGCAGAAAATGCAGGAAATGCCGGACAATCTACAGAAACTGGCGTCCCTTGCACCGGCAGCGGGGCAGGCGGCATCCTCCAAAACGGCTGTGGTGGAAACGCCGCCTGAGCCGAAGACGGTATCCCTTCCACCGGCACAGTACGAAGATCTGATGCTGATGCGGAAAGAATGGGGACGGATTGCGTCCCTGAGCCAGCTTGTGGGTTCGATTAGACTCAGTCTTCCCAAGACAAGTGTAGAACCGGCGGGCGAAGGCTGCCTTTGCATTGTGTGTACAGATGAAAATACGTTTGGAATTATCAATCGGGAGCCTGAGCTTAAGCATTTGCAGGAAGTAGTGCAAGAAAAATACAAAAAGACTCTGCAATTTAAAGTCCGTTTAGAATCATCTGCTGTGCCGCAAAGAACGGTTTATGTCAGTGATGAGGATTTAAAGAACGCAATCCATACCGATGTGATTGTCGAAGAGGATGATTCCGTGTAGTGGAGCTTGCCAAAGATGAGTCTTGTTTTGTAATGCAAGAAGCTGTGATTAAATGCAGATAAATGATATTAGTGGGTTTATATGATATATAGAACCGGCTGCAATCGGCAGTCAGTCTGAATATAAATAAAAAGAAGTGAAAGAGAGGAATGACACCATGGCAAAACGTGGCGGTTTCCCAGGCGGTATGCCGGGCAATATGAACAATTTAATGAAGCAGGCGCAGAGAATGCAGCGCCAGATGGAAGAGAAGCAGAAAGAGCTGGAGGAGAAGCAGTACAGCGCATCCGCAGGCGGCGGCGCTGTAACCGTGACCGTATCTGGTAAAAAAGAGGTTCTTTCCGTGAAACTGTCTGAGGAAGTAGTGGATCCGGATGATATCGAGATGTTAGAGGATCTGATCGTGGCGGCGACCAACGAGGCATTCCGTCAGGCGGAAGAGGACAGCAGCCAGATGATGTCCCAGTTGACCGGTGGCCTTGGCGGTCTGGGAGGCGGATTCCCGTTTTAAGCGATGGATTATTACAGCAGCCAGATTAGCAAGCTAATCGAAGAATTGTCAAAACTTCCCGGAATCGGAAGTAAATCGGCGCAGCGTCTTGCATTTCATATCATCAATATGCCGGAAGAACAGGTCAGGCACTTGTCCGGCGCGATTCTGGAAGCCAAGCAGAATGTGCGTTACTGCAAGGAGTGCTGCACATTGACTGATAAGGAACTGTGCCCGATCTGCAGCAGCGACCGGCGTGATCATGAGACGATCATGGTGGTGGAAAATACGCGCGATCTGGCGGCATATGAGAAGACAGGAAAATACAACGGGGTCTATCATGTGCTGCATGGGGCGATCTCCCCGATGCTGGGGATCGGACCGGGCGACATCCGGCTCAAGGAGCTGATGACTCGCCTGCAGAAAGAGGAGGTTCGTGAGGTCATTATCGCAACCAACTCAAGCCTGGAGGGCGAGACGACCGCGATGTATTTGAGCAAGCTGATTAAGCCGACAGGGATCCGGGTGACGCGAATCGCCAGCGGCGTTCCGGTCGGGGGCGACTTGGAATATATTGATGAGGTAACGCTTCTGCGCGCGCTGGATGGGCGTACAGAGCTGTAGCCGGTGAGTAAATAAAACGTTACCGGGCACGTATGCGTGAACAGTAACAATAAAACTTCTGCCGCGGCAGGAAGTTAGGAGATGCATAAGATGGATAAATACGAGTTTAACATCAAGGTAGAGCAGATTAAGAAACTGGTCAACAAGGGAGATTTCGAGACGGCGATGAAGATCGCCGATACCATCGACTGGCGTCGTGTACGCAGCACCAGCCTGCTTACGATGATTTCCCAGATTTATGAGAAAAATGCAGAGTATCAGGATGCCAAGGATATTTTATTGCTGGCATATGAGAGAGCGCCGCTTGGAAAGGGGCTTTTATATAAGCTGACTGACCTTGCATTGCGTGAAAATAATATTCAGGAGGCAGAGGCATATTACCGGGAGTTTTGTGAGCTGTCCGGCGATGACCCGCGCCAGTACCTGCTTCGTTTCCTGATTCTGGAGGCGAAGGATGCGCCGTTAGAGCAGCAGATCAATTCTCTGGAGAGATATTGTCAGGAAGAGCTGGATGAGAAATGGCTGTACCACCTGGCAGAGCTTTATCATCAGGCGAACCAGGCGGACGACTGTGTGCGGATCTGCGACAAGATCATGCTGATGTTCGGTCTTGGCAAATATGTGGACAAGGCAATGGAACTGAAACTTCAGTATGCGCCGCTGACGAAATATCAGATGGATCTGGTAGAAAACCGCGAGAAGTACGAAGAGAAGCTGCGTGCGGTGGAAGAAGAGTACAAGAACGGTACATACCGCAAGCCGGAGCCGGAAGGAGAGTATCTGGATACGGATGAGCCGGAGGCAGAGCTGGACGACGAACCGGAGAATGAGCCGGAGGGACAGCCAGAGCAGGCAGAGCCAGAAGAGAAGGCTGGAAAACCGAAAGCTGAGACAAAACCGGCGGACGAGAAAGTAGAAAAGGCTGCGCTGGACGAGGATGTAGTAGCAAGCCTTCATGAAGCACAGGCGGAAGAAGCGCTGGCAAAAGAAGTGTCCAAGATCAAGCCTTACGATGAGGAAGAGGGCGCATCCGAAGGGGAGACACGTGTTTTCAGGAATCTCCGCGACCTGGAACCGGCAGAGGCAGAGGAAAAGAGCGAGGAAGCTCCGATTCATGAATTTGAAGAGGAAGAGGAAACTATAGTGGAAGACTGGGATTTCGAACCGGAAGAGGAAGAAGAGGAGATCAAGGAATCGAATCATCTGATGATCGAGGCGGAAGATCCGGCAGCCGGTCTTGCGATGGCACTTGATTCCCTGAAAAAGATTCACCGCGAGCTGGGGACCAAGCATCCGGTTGCCAAGATCAGCGGCGCAAACCTTTCTCATCGCGGCATCGCATCGGTGGCGGAGCGCCTGGCAGGCAAGGATCTGGTGGTCGAGCATGCAGCCGATCTGGACGATTTGACGGTGGAAGAGCTGGAAGAATTGATGACACAGGATGAAACCGGCATGGTCGTTGTTCTGATTGATACGCAGGCACGTTTAGAGCAGATGCACCGCGCATATCCGGCATTAGCAGAGCGTTTCCAGTATATCGGCTGTGAAAACCAGAAAGACGATGCAGCGAAGCTGGCACAGGCGCGCGAGGAAGAGCTGAAACGCCAGCAGGCGCAGCAGGAAGCAGAAGCAGCCAGAAAACGCCAGGCAGAGCGTGAGGCGGAGATCCGCCGTCAGGCAGAAAAAGAGGCAGAGGAAAAACGCAGACAGCAGGAAGCAGCAGCCCGCCGTGAGGAAGAAGAGCGCGCCAAGGCAGAAGCACAGGCACTGGCAGCCAAAGAGGCAGAAGAAGCGCGTAAAGCGGAGGAAGATCGCCGTCTGGCAGAGCGGCAGAGAGAAGAACTGCGCCGTCAGGAAGAGGCAAGACGCGATGACGAGCCGGAGTATGAAGACGAAGAAGATCACTACGAGAAGGACGAGTATGAGCCGGAGGATGATTATGCGCGTGGCGGCTATCGTGATGATTATAAGGACGATTACAAAGACAGCTATAAAGACGAACGCGAGGACGACGAGTATTCCAATTATCCAGAGGATGAGCCGGAAGAGAAACCGTCCAAAAAGTCTGGCGATATGGATGTTGAGGAGTTTGTTCAGTATGCCTGCAAATATGCATCGGAGATCGACTGCAGTATTTCGGGAAAGAGCATGCTGGCTCTGTACGAGCGCGCTGAGATGATGGAGGAGGATGGAGAACCGCTTACCAAGACAAGTGCCGAAGATTTGATCGAGGAAGCTGCAGATAAGGCGGAGAAGAAATCCTTCAGCGGACTGTTCTCATCGAAATATGATAAGGATGGACTTCTGATTCTGAAAGAGAAACATTTCTTTGATTAATTAAAACAATTCGAGAAATTTTAAAATTAAAACTAATTAGTAAAAGAGAGCGCTGCGGGGGAATGCTTCCCGGCAGCGTTTTCTGGTAGTGGACAGTAAAAAGAGATACGGGAGAGAAAGATGGGAACACGGTTAATAGCCCTCGATTTAGATGGGACACTGTTAAATGAAAAAATGCACGTGTCGGAAAAAACAAGACAGGTGATGGAACTGTGCGCGCAGCGGGAAATTGAGATTGTCCCGGCGACCGGGCGCGCGCTCCCGGCAGTGCCAGAGGAGGTTTTGAGCCTGCCGGGCGTCCACTATGGCATATTTACAAATGGGGCGGTCGTCCGGGATTTCGGGAAAAATACCTGGGTGTCGGAAAGCTGCCTGAGCTGGGAAGAGACGATCCGGGTGATTGAGGTGCTGCGCCGGCATCCGGTTATTTACGATATGTATGTATCGGAGGGCGGCGTCAGCGAGACGCGATTGCTGGCACAGCTGGAAGAATACGGGATACCGGAACGTGAATGCGCCTATATCCGGGCGACGCGCCGGGCAGTTACTGACATGGTGGAGTATCTGCGGGAGAAAAAATGCCCGGTGCAGAAGATGAATTTAAATTTTAAGGACCGGGAGAGCAAGCAGGCAGTCCGGGCAAAGCTGGAAGCGATGCCGGAGGTTCTGGTGACCTCCTCGCTTCCGTGGAATCTGGAACTCAACGCGGCGGGCATCACAAAGGGGAGCGGGCTGCGGAATCTCTGTCAGTATCTGGGAATTGAAGCGGAGGAGACGATGGCATTTGGAGACGGCGAAAACGACTGGCCCATGCTGGAGGCAGCAGGAATCGGCGTGGCGATGGAAAATGGCGCCCCATTTTTAAAGGAACGCGCAGACCGGATTGCCGCTTCGAACCGGGAAGAGGGCGTAGCGGAGGCGATCAGACAATGGGTGCTTATATAAAAGAAAACTGGCTGTTCGTGGTGGTGGCAGTCTATCTGGTTTCCATGGTACTGTACGGGCATTACCGCGGATTTGTCCGCCTGGCAGTCTCGGCCGTTTCCCTGGTGCTGTCGTTGGGGGTGGTTCATTTTGGTGCGCCGTCTGTCGCGAATCTGCTTCGCAGCAATGAGGTGGTCTATCAGGCGGTGGAGGACAGCGTGACGAAATTTATCCAAAAGGACGATGAGGCGGAAAATGAGGCAGCTGACGCGGCGCCGCCATCCGTACAGCGCAGTATTATTGAAGAAATGGAGCTTCCGGAACAGTTAAAGGATGCGCTTCTGGAGAATAATAACAGCGAAGTTTACGAGGCGCTGGGTGTAAGCAGCTTTACCCACTACGTCAGCCGTTATCTGGCAAACAGCCTGATCAATATTATAAGTTTTTTTCTGCTGTTTGCAGCCGTGTTCGGCGGACTGCGTGTTCTGTCCGTATCGCTCAATGTGGTCTCCCGGCTGCCGATCATATCGGGGCTGAACCGTCTGGCAGGTGCCGTGCTGGGGGGCGCGGAAGGGATCTTTTTCGTCTGGATTGCAGCACTGCTTATTACACTGTTCTCGGCAACGGCGATTGGTGAACTTTTCCTGAACCAGATAGAAAGCAATATCTGGCTGACCTGGCTGTATGACCACAATATGCTTGGAAGCATCCTGATGGGTGTTGTGAAACGGATTATTTAAAAGCGTATAGAGAAAAACTGTGATATTGAAAAACGGCACACCGCATTCTCGCTACTTAGTGATGAGTTAGGTGTGCCAAATTTTTTATTTCAGTCGAGAAGACTCCCACCTCTTTAGGTGGCGAGTAATAGCAAATT
>ERZ837487.4017-NODE-4017-length-12222-cov-4.266705_pt1 | contig 12222 bp, 9 predicted proteins | sample MGYA00519911_ERZ837487 | MGnify/ENA primary metagenome ERZ837487 (study PRJEB31850, sample SAMEA3708818) | human gut metagenome | biome: human gut; feature: human-associated habitat; material: faeces | place: China | collected 2014 ...
TCATAAAGAGCTTCCACTGCGGGAGAACCATGTAGTCCACGCCATCGTTGATCTTCACGGCCGGCGTTTCACGGTCGTCAGGGCCGAAAGTCTTTTCGACGATGCCACCGTAAACGAAGTAGCCGCCGATCAGCAATGCGAGGCAGATCAGAAAGCTAAACATTTTTCTCCTCCTATTTTTTTCACAAATGTTTGCCTTGCAGGAGAATTTCCCCTGCGTTTCGCCTGATTATAATAATTTTTTGGAGAAAAAAGTCAATCGTCAAAATGAACAAATTTTGAATGAATATCATTTCATTCGAGCTGGATATTTGTTTTTCCCTTATGCGCGGATGACCTGCTCGATGGCCGCTAAAAGCTCGTCGTAGCCCTCAAAAGCGGGCAGATGCGGGTAGTCGTGCTTGATCTTTTCCGTCGTGCGGAACAGGAAGCCCGCCTTGGACGCTTCGATCATTTCGAGGTCGTTGTAGCTGTCGCCGCTGGCGATGGTCTCAAAGCCGATGGACTGAAGGCCGCGCACGGTCGTAAGCTTGGAATACTCGCATCTCATCTTGATGCCGCTGATGAATCCGTCGGCGTCCACCTCGAGAGAGTTGCAGAAAATGGTCGGCCAACCGAGTTTTTTCATCAGCGGTTGTGCAAATTCCTCAAAGGTGTCGCTCAAAATGATGGCCTGCGTCTCAGATCTCAGCTTGTCGAGGAATTCTTTCGCCCCCGGCAGCGGGTCAATGCGCGCGATAGTCTCCTGAATTTCCTTGAGTCCCAGGCCGTGCTCGCGGAGCACGCCCAGGCGCCATTTCATCAGCTTGTCGTAGTCCGGCTCGTCGCGCGTGGTGCGCGTCAGCTCGGGAATGCCGCTCTCGCGGGCAAATTCGATCCAAATTTCGGGGACGAGCACGCCCTCCATATCAAGGCAGGTAATATACATGTTTATTCTCCTTTATCACTTTTCCGCCGCGGCCTTGCCGAGCACGTAGTCGAGCATCTCGCCGCGGTCGATCACGTCGCGGTGACGCACCGCGCGGGAGCGTAGGTCGGCAAGATTCTTCGGCACGGGCACGCCCGTGACCTTGTGGAGCTGCTCCATCACGTCGAACTCGTCGCCCTCGGCCCTTTCGCCGATGCCCTCGAGCACGGCGGCGGGGAATTTATAAGGAGAGGCAGTGGAGAGCACGACGACGGCGTTGTGCTCGGGGTTCGCCTGCTTGTACTGCTGCGCCACGTCCCAGGCGACCGCCGTGTGCGTGTCGCAGAGGTAATGGTCGTCCTTCCAGACCTTGCCGATGGCGGTTTTTGCACCCTCGTCGTCGCAGAAGCCTGCCCAGAAGAGCTCGTGCAGCTTTTCGAGCATGTCTCCGGGCACCTCGTACTCACCGTTTTCGCTGAGCTGCTTCATTAAATCCGCGATGAGCTTGTCGTCGCCGGAGAGGAGATAGAGCAGGCGCTCCAAGTTGCTGGAGACGAGAATGTCCATCGAGGGGGACACGGTCTTGTAGAAGGGGCGGCGGCGGTCATAGCGGCCCGTGCGCAGGAAGTCGGTCAGCACATTGTTGGCGTTGGACGCGCACACGAGCTTGCCGACGGGGAGTCCCATCTCCTTGGCAAAGTAGCCTGCGAGGATATCGCCGAAGTTGCCGGTCGGCACGACGTAGTCGACCTTGTCGCCCGGCTGGATGCGGCCCGCCTGCACGAGGTCGGCGTACGCTCTATAATAATAGACGACCTGCGGGGCGAGGCGGCCAATGTTGATGGAGTTGGCAGAGGACAGGCGAACGCCCTTGCCCTCGAGCAGCTGATCCTTACTGACGGCGGAGAAAATTTTCTTCACGCCGGTCTGCGCATCGTCGAAGTTGCCGCGTACCGCGCACACGCAGACGTTTTCGCCCGCCTGCGTCGCCATCTGCGCCTGCTGCACGGCGCTCACGCCGCCGTGGGGGTAGAAGACGATGATCTTCGTGCCCGGCACATCGCAGAAGCCCTCCATCGCCGCCTTGCCGGTGTCGCCGGACGTGGCGGTCAGGATCATGATCTCGTCGTCCACACCGAGCTTTTCCTTCGACGCGGTCATCAGGCGCGGCAGCATCGAGAGCGCCACATCCTTAAAGGCGCTCGTCGGCCCGCGGAAAAGCTCGAGGATGAAGTCCTCACCGACGGGGACGGTCGGTGTCAGGTGGTCGGTCTCGAACTTGCCGGTATAGCCGTCGTGGACGAGCTTTGCCATCTCCGCTTCCGAAAAGTCGGGCAGGAGCTTGGATAAGATCTTCGTCGACATGGACATCGTGTCCATATTTAATACAGTAGTATAGTCGAACTTGACCTCGTCAAACGATGACATCGTGTAGAGGCCGCCGTCGGGGGCAAGGCCGTTCAAGATGGCCTGCGCGCTGCTGGCCTTTAAATTTTTGTCACGGGTGCTCTGATACTGCATGGATGTTTCCTCCTGTATCTCACGGGAAAAGTTTTTTTGTTTTCCCTATTGTATTTTCACAAACGCTATGTTATATTGTTTCCATCAAAAAGTCAAGTGTTTTTCTTTGGCGGACAGTTTCGGCGTAAGTCACAAATTCGTCCGCACTTGACGGAGTATCAAAAAAAGAAAGAAGGTCATTCCCCGTGAATATTGCGCTACTGGGCTTCGGCACCGTCGGTTCCCATTTTTATAAGCTGTGCGAGGGGCGAACTGATCTGCATGTTGTAGCTGTTCTCTCCCGCCGTCCCCGCCCGGAGCTCACATGCACCGTGACCGCCGATTACGATGAGATCGTGCGCGATCCCTCGATTGATATTGTGGTGGAAGTCATGGGCGGCATCGAGCCGGCGTACAGCTACCTCTGCGCGGCCATGCGTGCGGGCAAGCACGTCGTCACCGCGAACAAGCAGCTCATGTGCGCCCACTTTGAAGAGCTCACCTCCCTTGCAAAAGAAAAAGGCGTGGCGCTGCGCTGCACCGCCGCCGCGGGCGGCGGCATCCCCTGGCTCACCTCTCTCTCCCGCGCGTCCGAGCTCGATGAGATCAAGGCTGTCGAGGGCATTCTGAACGGCACAACGAATTACATGCTTTCCGCCATGACGAATTCCGGCGCGGATTATGCGCCCGCGCTGCAAAAGGCGCAGGAGCTCGGCTACGCCGAGGCCGACCCCACCGCGGACGTCGAGGGTCTGGACGCGCGCCGCAAGATCGTCCTCTCCGCCGACCTTGCCTTCGGCGTGAACATCAGGGAAGAGGACATCCCCTGTGTCGGTATCTCGTCCATCACCGCGGGCGACATCGCCAGGGCGAAGGACGAGGGCCTGACCTACAAGCTCATTGCCCGAGCGGAGAAAAGCGGCCGTGCCGTGGCCGCGTTCGTCTGCCCGACGCTTTTCCCCTCCTCCGCGCCCGAGGCGCATACCGACGGCACCGGCAACCTCGTCACGCTGTTCGCATCGCGCTTTGGCAAGCAGAGCTTTTCCGGCGCGGGCGCAGGCGGCTACCCGACCGGCTCGAACGTGCTGCGCGACTGTCTCGACGTCGCCGACGGCTGCCGCAGCTTCTATGCTGACTCCTTCACCCCCTGCTCGGTGAACCTCTCCGGCACGCAGTGCAAGTGGCTGTTCCGCTGCATGGGCGAATACTTTACCCGCGAGTGCAGCGCCCGCGAGGCGTTCGACGCCTATGAATCTTACCGAAAGGACGACCCGCACGCGCTGCTTGCGCGCTACGCGGCCGAAGAGGAATAAACTCCATGCTCAAAGTTTTGAAATTCGGCGGTTCGTCGCTCGCCGACGCCCGCCAGTTCGCCAAGGTCAAGTCCATCGTGGAAGCCGACCCCGCCCGCCGCGTGGTCATCGTCTCCGCGCCGGGTAAGCGCTTCTCCGGCGACCATAAGATCACCGATCTTCTCTATCTCTGCGCCGCGCACATCAAGTACGGCGTTTCGTGCGAGGACATCTTCGCCATGATCCGCGACCGCTACAACGAGATCATCGCCGAATGTGGCCTGCACATCAGCCTCGACAAAGAGTTCGACGCGCTGTGGGACAAGATGAAAAATGGCATCAGCCAGGATGAGCTCGCCTCGCGCGGCGAATACTTCTCCGCACGGCTGATGGCCGAGTACCTTGGCTATGAGTTTGTCGACGCGGCCCGCTGGATCAAGTTCAAGTTCGACGGCACCGTCGATCAGGATGCGTCCTACGAGGCGCTGCGCTCCCTCGCCGAGGACCGCAGGGTCGTCATCCCGGGCTTCTACGGCGTGATGCCCGACGGGCACATCCGCACATTCTCCCGCGGCGGCAGTGACATCACCGGCGCGCTCGCGGCGGCTGCGCTCGGCGCGGACGTATATGAGAACTGGACGGACGTCTCCGGCATCCTGATGGCCGACCCGCGCATCGTCGACGATCCCGAGCCCATCCGCCGTGTGACCTACAGCGAGCTGCGCGAGCTGAGCTACATCGGCGCGCAGGTCCTGCACGAGGGCACGATCTTCCCCGTGCGCGAGAAGAACATCCCGCTCAACATCCGCAACACCAACGCGCCCGACCATCCCGGCACAATGATTATGGAGTCCATCGGCGACGAGATGGATGAGGGCGGCTTCATCACCGGCATCGCCGGCAAAAAGGGCTTTTCCATCATCACCATCGCCAAGACCGGCATTTCGAGTGAACCGGGCTCGCTCTTAAAAATTCTCAACGTGCTCGCCAAGCATGAGGTCAACGTCGAGTATCTGCCGTCCGGCATCGACAATGTCTCGCTCGTCGTCTCGTCCGACAAGGTGTCCCGCTCACTCTACGAAATGCTGGGCGAGCTGCAAAAAGAGGTGCAGCCGAATAAGATAACCGTAACGGAGCACATCGCCATTGTCGCCGCCGTTGGCCGCAAGATGGCGTACCGTCCCGGCGTTTCCGGTAAGATTTTCGCCAAGCTCGGCGAAAACGGCGTGAACATCCGCATGATCACGCAGGGCCCCGAAGAGCTCAACATCATCGTGGGCGTGGAAGAAAAAGATTTCGAACAGGCCATCCGTGTCCTGTACAATAGTTTTGTGAAGGAGAATGTAGTATGAAACAGGTCAATGTCGGTATTCTCGGCGCCACCGGCGCCGTCGGTCAGGAAATGATCAAAATTCTCGAAGAGCGCAACTTCCCCGTTGCGTCCCTTCGTCCCATCGCAAGCGCCAGAAGCGCAGGCAGCAAAATCATGTTCCGCGGTCAGGAGTGCACCATTGTCGAGGCGTCTGACGACGCGTTCGAGGGCCTTGACATTGTCCTCGGCGCAGCGGAAAACGACATCGCCGAGCGCTTCGCCCCCTCGATCGTCAAGGCGGGTGCGGTGTTCGTCGATAACTCGAGCGCGTTCCGCCTCGACCCCAACGTCCCCCTTGTCATCCCCGAGATCAACCCCGAGGACGTGAAGTGGCACAAGGGCATCATCTCGAACCCCAACTGCACCACCATCGTCACCCTCGTCGCCATCAACGCGCTTGCCAAGGAGAGCCCCATCGAGACCATCATCGCCTCTTCCTATCAGGCCGTCAGCGGCGCGGGCAAGGGCGGCATCGATGAGCTCAACAACGAGGTCAAGGCCCTTTCCGAGGGCAAGCACCTTGAGCCCAAGGTCTTCCAGTATCAGATCGCGTACAACATCATCCCCCAGATTGGCGGCGAGGCCTTCGAGGGCTACACCAGCGAGGAGATGAAGATGCAGAACGAGGGCCGCAAGATCCTCCACCTGCCCGAGATGAAGGTCAGCTGTACCTGCGCGCGCGTGCCCGTCATCCGCAGCCACAGCGTATCCGTCGTGCTGCGCACGAAGGAGAAGATCAGCGTCGAGCGTGCCAAGGAGCTCATCGCAAACGCCCCGGGCTGCAAGCTCGTCGACGACCTCAAGAACAAGGTCTACCCCATGCCGCTCGACACGTCCGATCAGGACATCGTCTATGTCGGCCGCATTCGTGAGGACCTGACCGACGAGCGCGGTCTGAACCTCTGGTGCTGCGGCGACCAGGTCCGCAAGGGCGCTGCCACCAACACCATCCAGATCGCGGAGCTGCTGCTCAAGTAAGGCTTTCTGATCACAGATCATTTCCCGCTTTCCGCCGTTTGACGGCAGAAAGCGGGAAATTTTTTCGTTTCTGCACAGAAACGCCGATTTTGGCCCGCATTTTGCTATAAGCCGCTCATAAAGTGGTACAGGCATCTCATAAGCTTGCTGTTAAGAACGCATTTGCGCCGGTCGTTGGTCATTTTGTCAACAAGGCGCAGGCATTTCTTGTGTGTTTCCCCCATTTTTACCACAAACAGCAAGTTTCATTTGACTTTGTCCGCTGTGGGGACTATGCTGTAAGCAAGGATTGGAAACGTTACCGGTAAGGTTTCCGGAATCATCGCAGGGGGCGCGTCGGCATGACCATCAAGGATATTGCAAAGCTCGCAGACGTGAGCGTCAGCACCGTCTCCCGCGTGCTCAACGACCGTCCGGACGTGAGTGAGGATTCCCGCAGGCGGGTCCGCGCCGTCATTGAGGCGCACCGGTATGTGCCGAACAACAGCGCGCGCGACCTCGTCAAAATTCGTTCTGACACGGTCGGCCTTGTGGTGCGCGGCGTGCAGAACCCCTTCTACACCGACATCATTCACGCCATCGAGCAAAAGCTCGACGCTTCGGGCTACACGATGGTCATGCGTCAAATTCCGTCCGGCGACGACGAGATTCAGTGCGGCGCGGTGATGGAAAAGGAAAAGCGCCTGCGCGGCATTATCTTCCTCGGCGGGCGCAGCGATTATTCGCCCGAAGAGGTTTCGCTTCTCGGCGTGCCCTACGTCTGCTGCTCCTACACCAACTCCTACGGCACGCTTCCGCCGGAATCGTACTCCTCCGTCTCCATCGCCGACGAGCAGGAGGCCTACCGCGCGGTCAGCGAGCTTTACAAAAACGGTCACCGCCGCATCGCCGTGCTGACCGCCGATCCCGACGACAGCTCGATCTCCCAGCTCCGCTATTTGGGCTATCAGCGCGCGCTGCGCGACTTCGGCTTAACAGAGCATCCGGAAGACCTGATCTGCGCCGAAGACTTCACCATTGCCAACGCCTACGCCGCCATGCAAAAGCGTCTGCGCTCCCCCGCCGATTTTACCGCCGTGTTCGCCATCGCGGACGACATGGCCATCGGCGCGATGCGCGCCCTGCGCGAAAGCGGCCGCTCCATCCCCGAGGACTGCTCCGTCATCGCCATCGACGGCATCAGCGTCTCGGAATACATTCATCCCATGCTCACCACCCTCTGCCAGCCCATGACCGCCATGGGAGAGGCGAGCGTCGAGATCCTGCTCGACATCATCGAGGGACGCGGCGTTCATCGCCACGTCACTCTGCCGACCGCGCTGCGCGAGGGTGCGTCCGTGCGGCAGCCCAAGCACTGATTTTCCCGCGGGAACCCGCGTGAAAATAAATTTGAAAAGGAGTATTGATGAAATGAAAAAGTATCTTGCAATGATCCTTGCTCTTGTCATGGCGCTTTCTCTCGTCGCCTGCGGCGACAAGAAGGACGACGCCGCTGACAACAGCGACGGCGATACTGCCTCCGGCCGCGTCTACTGGCTGAACTTCAAGCCCGAAGCCGACGAGACCCTGCAGAAGGTCGCCGCCATGTACACCGAGAAGACCGGCGTGCCCGTCACCGTCGTGACCGCCGCTTCCGGCACCTACAACGAGACCCTGACCGCCGAGATGGACAAGTCCGCTCCCCCGACGCTGTTCGTCGTGGGCAACCAGGCCGCTGTCGACACCTGGGGCGACTACTGCTATGACCTGAGCGGCACCGCCGTTGCCAACGAGCTCAACACCGACGCCTACAACCTCTATGACGCCGACGGCAAGCTCTGCTCCATCGGCTACTGCTACGAGTGCTACGGCATCATCGTCAACGAAGATCTGCTCGAAAAGGCCGGCTACACCCTGGGCGACATCACCAACTTTGAGACCCTCAAGGCCGTCGCTGAGGACATCCACGCCCGCGCTTCCGAGCTCGGCTTCGATGCTTTCACCTCCTCTTCCATGAGCGATGACTCCAGCTGGCGCTTCACCGGCCACCTCGCGAACCTCGAGTATTACTACGAGTCCGTGGACGATCCCGACGCCTGGAAGGAATGCCCGTCTTCCATCAAGGGTACCTACATGCAGAACTACAAGAACCTGTGGGATCTGTACATCAACAACAGCGCCGTGAATCCTGCTGATCTCGCTGCCGGCGGCTTTGACGCGGCGGACGAGTTCGGCAAGGAGCAGGCCGTGTTCTATCAGAACGGCTCCTGGGAGTGGGCCAAGCTTACCGGTACCGGCGACGGTCAGTACGGTCTTGACAACCTGTCCATGATCCCGTTCTACTGCGGTGTTGCGGGCGAAGAGAACGCGGGTCTCAACTGCGGCACCGAGAACTGCTGGGCTGTCAACGCCAAGGCTTCCGAGGAAGACATTCAGGCCACGCTCGAATTCATGAACTGGATGGTCACCGATCCCGAGGTCTCCCGTATGCTGGTCGATGAATTCGCCGCCATGCCCTATAAGCAGGCTGCCGAATCCACCAACGGCTTCCTCGCCGACGCCAACGACTACACCACCAACGGCAACTACATCATGCCCTGGGTCACCAACTTCCAGCCGAACGTTGATGCTTACCGCGCTGCGCTCGTCTCCGCGATGAACCAGTACGACGCCGACCAGAGCGATGCCAACTGGGAGCTCGTCAAGACCGCGTTTGTCGACGGCTGGGCCACGCAGTACGCTGCCGCCAACGGCTAAGCCGCTTTTAAAAAAGCAAGCGCATCTGAAAAGCACAAATGAGAGGGGCGGGCGATTTCGCCCGTCCCTCCCTGCATATCACGGCGAGCGCCGCATGAAGCGCCTGCCGTGCAGAAACAAAAGCAATATTCTATCTTTGGCTGGGAGTTGATCGAATTGAAACATAAGCACAGCAACGCTGCGGTCAACAGCTCGATGATCCGCCGCCCGATCCGCCGCTGGTTCCCGCTCTTTATGGGACCCATGGTCTGCGCGTTCATCATCGGCTTTGTCTATCCGTTCTGCAAGGGCATCTATCTCTCCTTCTGCAAATTCAAGGTCACGAGCGACGCGCATTTTGTCGGCCTTGAAAACTACCGCCGCGCGTTCCAGGATGCGAGCTTTGTGCATTCGTTCTGGTTCACGGCGCTGTTTGCCATCGTGTCGCTCGTGCTCATCAACGTGCTGGCCTTTGCGGTGGCCTACGCGCTCACGCAGGGCATCAAGGGCAGCAACCTGTACCGTACGGTGTTCTTCATGCCGAACCTCATCGGCGGCATCGTGCTCGGCTACATCTGGTCGATGATCTTCGACGGCATCCTCTCGCGCTACGGCACGTCGATCCTGCTCAACTCAAAGTACGGCTTCTGGGGGCTCATCATCCTGATGTGCTGGCAGCAGATCGGCTACATGATGATCATTTACATCGCGGGCCTGCAAGCCGTGCCCGAGGACATGCTCGAGGCCGCGAAGATCGACGGTGCGAGCCGCTGGCAGACGCTTTGGAAAGTCACGATCCCGAATGTGATGCCCTCCATCACCATCTGCACGTTCCTCTCTCTTACGAATGGCTTCAAGCTCTTCGACCAGAACCTCGCCCTCACGGGCGGCCAGCCCTATACCATCCTGTCCGACGGCAGCTCGATCAAAGAGACCGAAATGCTCGCGCTGAACATCCTCAACACGTTCTACGGGCAGAATGCCAACTCGCGCGGCACCGCGCAGGCCAAGGCCGTGCTGTTCTTCATCCTCGTCGCGACCATCGGTCTGCTCCAGCTCAGTGCCAACCGCAAAAAGGAGGTGCAGCAGTAATGAACAAGCGCTCTCTTTCCGCAGAAGCCCGCCGCAAGACGATCCTCTCCATCGTGCTCGGCGTCATCTGCGTCATCTATGTGCTGCCGGTCCTCACGGTGGTCATCAACTCCTTCAAGCTCAACACCTATGTCAAGACCGACACGTTCGCCCTCCCGAACGCGGAGAGCTTTGCCGGCTGGGCGAACTTCATCAAGGGTCTGACGTTCGGCAACTACCCGTTTTTGAAGTCCGCCGGCTACAGCTTATTTATCACCATCGTCTCGACCGCGCTGATCCTGCTCTGCACATCGATGGCCGCGTGGTACATTGCGCGCGTGGACAGCAAATTCTGCCGCATGGTCTATTATCTCTGCATCTTTTCGATGGTCGTGCCCTTCCAGATGGTGATGTTCACACTGTCGAAGACGGCCGATACCCTCAAGCTCAATACCCCTTGGACCATCCCCATCATCTACCTCGGCTTTGGCGCGGGGCTTGCGATTTTCATGTTCGTCGGCTTTGTCAAATCCATCCCGCTTGAAATTGAGGAGGCAGCCGCCATCGACGGCTGCGGCCCGCTGCGCACGTACTTCTCCGTCGTGCTGCCGATGCTGCGGCCCACGATGATCTCTGTCGGCATTCTCGAGATCATGTGGGTGTGGAACGACTATCTGCTGCCCTATCTCGTGCTCGACCGCACGAAGTACATGACTATCCCCATCCACATCCAGTACCTCAAGGGCAGCTACGGCACCGTCGACCTCGGCGCGACGATGGCGCTGATCCTGTTGAGCATCATCCCTGTCATCGTGTTCTACCTGCTGTGCCAGAAGTACATCATCAAGGGCGTGGCCGCAGGCGCGGTAAAGGGTTAACACCTTTCATCCTTCATTTTCCAGAAAGAAGTGGTTCCATTGATCGAACGTTCCTCCGGCATTCTGATGCCGATCTCGTCCCTTCCCTCGCCCCACGGCATCGGCACGATGGGCAAGGCCGCCTATGACTTTGCCGACTTTCTCGCCGCCGCGGGGCAGAAATACTGGCAGCTCTTGCCGCTCGGCCCGACGAGCTACGGCGACTCGCCGTATCAGAGCTTTTCGTCCTTTGCGGGCAACCCGTATTTCATCGACTTGGACTTGCTCGTCAAAGATAAGCTCCTGACGCGCGCGGAGGTCAACGCCTGCGACTGGGGCGACGATCCCCGCTATGTCGACTACGGCAAAATCTACGCGAGCCGCTTCACGCTGCTCGAAAAGGCCAAGGCGCGCGGCTTTACGCGCGACCGCGAGGCCGTCGCGGCATTTGAGCGGGAAAATGAGCGCTGGCTGCCGGACTACGCCCTCTTTATGGCGCTCAAGCGCCACTTCGGCATGAAGTCCTGGACAGAATGGGACGACGAGGACATCCGCTGCCGCACAAGCAGCGAGGTCATCGAGCGCTACCGCGCCGAGCTGCGCGAGGATGTGGAGCTTTTCACTTTCATTCAGTTTCTCTTCTTCCGCCAGTGGGAGGCGCTCAAGGCGTATATCCACTCGCTCGGCATCCGCATCATCGGCGACCTGCCCATCTATGTGGCAATGGACTCCGCCGACGTGTGGGCAGAACCCGAAATGTTCCAACTCGACGAGCACAACGTGCCCACCGAGGTCTCCGGCGTCCCGCCTGACTGCTTCAGCGAGGACGGGCAGCTCTGGGGCAACCCGCTCTACAACTACGAGGCCATGGCGAAGGACGGCTTCGGCTGGTGGATCCGCCGCATCGGCGGCGCGCAGAAGCTCTACGACGTCATCCGCATCGACCATTTCCGCGGCTTCGAGAGCTACTGGGCCATTCCCTACGGCGAGACGACCGCCAAAAACGGCCGCTGGGTCAAGGGCCCCGGCATGTCGCTCGTCGGCGTGCTGACCGGCTGGTTCCGCGACCTCGATTTCATCGCCGAGGACCTCGGCTATCCCTCGCCCGAGGTCGTACAGCTGCTCTCCGATTCCGGTCTTCCCGGCATGAAGGTCCTCGAGTTTGCGTTCGACTCGCGCGACCCGAGCGACTACCTGCCGCATAGCTGCAACTTCAACAGCATTTGCTACACCGGCACGCACGACAACGCGCCCCTCGCCCTCTGGCGCACGGAGGCGGATAAGGCGGACATCGCGTTCGCGAAGAAGTACCTCGGTCTCAATGACGAGGAGGGCTTCAACGCCGGCATCATCCGCGGCGGCATGAGCTCGGTAGCTGATCTCTTTGTCGCGCAGATGCAGGACTGGCTCGCCCTCGGCGGCGAGTCGCGCATGAACGTCCCCGGCGTCCTCGGCCACGGCAACTGGTGCTGGCGCATGCTGCCCGGCGCGCTCACCGACGAGCTCGCCGGCCACATCGCCGCCATGACG